>JAAHTH010000586.1_pt1 | contig 34193 bp, 29 predicted proteins | sample 6116091 | NCBI WGS metagenome assembly JAAHTH01 (sample SAMN13939990, study PRJNA603662) | sponge metagenome | isolation source: marine sponge | host: Mycale hentscheli | place: New Zealand | collected 2006
ATCGCAGTACCGCCGCGTTCTGATCGCTATTGAGGGTGTGTACAGCATGGATGGGGACTTTTCTAACGTTCCCAAATTCATTGAGGTGAAAAAACGGCACCGAAGTCTGTTGATGGTAGATGAAGCTCACAGCTTTGGCACGATGGGCGACACGGGGCGTGGGATGGCCGAGCATTTCGGAATTGATGCCCGCGACGTCGATATCTGGATGGGAACTTTGAGTAAGTCGGCAGCGTCCTGTGGAGGATACATCGCCGGTTGCAAAGAACTAATTGAGCTGCTGCGATACACAGCGCCAGGTTTTGTCTTTAGCGTCGGAATGCCACCTGGCCAAGTCGGTGCCGCCTTGGCCGCTTTGAGGACGTTAGACGCGGAGCCAGAGCGTGTTGAGTCGCTGAGAGCGAAAAGCGAGCTGTTCCTGAGCCTCTGTCATGAAGCTGGCTTGGATACGGGAGACAGTGGAGGAACCCCCGTGATCCCGGTGATTACCGGCAATTCGATGGTGGCACTGCGTCTGTCACACCGGCTCAAAGGCGATGGCGTGAATGTTCAACCGATTCTCTACCCCGCGGTTGACGAGTCAGCTGCCAGATTGCGTTTCTTCATCACGAGCGAACATACGGATGAGCAAATCCGCTTCACGGTGGATCGCACAGCAACTCATCTCGCAGAGCTCGGGTTTGAAGCCACTCCTGTTTCTGCTCAATGAATTTGCGAAGTTGGGCCGCTTGGGTCATGATAGACCTTGCGACATTTGGGGACTGCCCTAGAATCGCTTCATGGCCGCTGGGTGATACTTATTGATTACGCTGAATTTCTAAACGCCCAGTTTGCGAAATACTTAGATCTGGCTTTATTCACCGAAGGAGAATGTCTTGCTTACTGAGTCAACTGTGGAGAGCATGTTCCGGGAATTAATCAACAACCCGAAACGAGATGAAGAGACCTTCGAGAAGGCAGAGGAACTGCTTGAAGAAGAGTTGCGACCGGAAAGCCCGCTTCGGCATCGATTGAGCGTCGAGCTTGAGGAGTTGCGTAACTTGCTCGCGAAGAGCTAGCTCAGTAACGTTGGACTTTGTGCCAGCAGAAAACTTATAGAAAAACGGCCCTGCAAAGTTACCTTGGCGGGGCCGTTTTACGTTGAGTCCTGCAGTCTGAAGCTGCTGTCCGTCGCTTGAGGCACTATCAGTGATTGAAGTTCATCCCGAAGGTTGCACCGAACATGAAGAGCCCCTGATCTTTATCACCGCCTGCCAACGTCCCTGGACGGCCTTGGCCACCTCGCCAGACGCCACGACCGATTTGGATGGCTTGCATACCAGCTCGGACTGAGAACATCTTGGTGACTTGATAGCTGAGTTCTGCCCGGACGTCATATCCGAAGTAGAATTCTGAGTTCTCGGTAAAGATTGCGGGGCTTTGCTCGGTAGCCATGTTGATCACTTCAGCGTCGACTCCAACATCGTCGTACTGGGTGTACTCGGAGATCGTCTGAAACTTGGACGATTGCCAGTTGCCACCGAAGAAGGCGCGGAAGTCAGTAGACAAAACAAAACGGTCGTGCGGTTTGAAGTAACGGAATCCAATTTGGCCGCCAAACATGTCGTTGAGGGTGATGTCCTTCTGCGTGATCAACTGTTCTTCGATAGGGTCTGGTACAGGTTCCGGTGGAGGGGGTGGGTAAATGCTGCTTGTATAGTTGTTGAAGGCGTTGATATCTCTCAGTTTCATGTACCGGAGACCGACCAGTGGTTCAATGATTCCGCCATAGTGGTAAGGAGTCATGCGCCATGTTTTGTTGAGCTCGTAACTTTGGTACTTGAACACGTTCTGTGTTTCGCCGACGTTGTAAAAGCGAAAATTGGATCCAAGATTATTCGCTTCTGAGAGGCGGACTGGAAAACCGAAGGGTTGAGTCAGCGGTGGATAGTCGGCCGCAGCACCATCATCAGCGGGAGGAATGAATCGGTTCACTCTCTCTTGCTGGAAAGTATCCGCTGCGAAAACATTCATCTTGGTCCAGTTGAACATCCACCCATGCTTTTCACCGGGTAGCATGAAACCTAACTCGTAACGGTTTCCCCAACCGCCATCGAGCCTGTTCTCACCCGTGTCAGGCTTGAAGACGTCAGGTCTGCCAGCGTAGAGATTAAGCCGGTCGTAGGTCGCGAACCAACCAGTATGAGCCCGTTTTTCAGGTTTCATATCCAGTAGATCCAGATCGTAGACTGGCTCGAACCAGCGGAAATCTGGGTCAAATTCGAAGGGGTCGACCACTCGTATGGGGTCTTTGGCGTCCGCACTTATAGTACCGCCCAGAAGAGCTAGTGCCGCGAGTACGCCTGAAGCCAGCTTCCTTACCGACATCGCTTATTCCACCGTCTTGCAGTTAATTTTGCGATAGAGTCCAGCGTTCAACTGAGCTCTACCTCCCTAGACACATCACCCAGGTGGGCAATTCCCGTGTGCCCCCGAACAAGAGTTGGCCGGGGACGATGCAATCGCTTCGCGCCTCGGTCTGCTTATTTCGGGTTGTGCGGATAGTATCGGACGGTTTTACCGGTGAGGGTTAGCTTCTTTGGCAGCTGCAGCATTAAAAGTCCGAGAATCTGCAGGACCGGCAAAGGTTGACACTGTCGAGAGGCTGTCATTGCCGCTTTAACGCACGCTTGGCTCTAAAAAAGTCAGTCAAAATCTGGCCGCAGGGTTCGGCGAGCACCCCGCCAGTGACGAGGCATTGGTGATTCATTCGACTGTCTGCTAGCAATTCATAAAGACTGCAAACAGCTCCCGCCTTGGGGTCCGTGGCACCGAACACCACACGGGGAATGCGGCTTTGCAGGATTGCTCCGGCACACATCACACAGGGTTCCAGGGTTACATACAGCGTTGTTTGTTCCAGCCGCCAGTCTGAGATGGCGGCTGCGGCCTGTGTGATGGCGATCATTTCTGCATGCGCGGTTGGGTCATGAAGTGATTCACGTTGATTGGACGCAGCACCGATGATTTCATGCTCACGGATAATCACGGCGCCCACAGGGACCTCGTCCGCTGTCAAGGCTTCGTTAGCTTGCTCAAATGCTCGCATCATCCAGTGGTTGTCAGCGTCAAAAAGCTCATCCTGAATACCCTCGTTCATGCTCGATTCTCACTCCGTTGGTTTTGCAGCTTCTTTTTCAGCAGCCTTGATTTCTGTCATTGTCAGTTTACGTATTCGGATGTTTCGTACTTCGGATTTGCATTGAAACGCGGCAACACCGAGTGGAACACACTGATCCATTTCGTAGCGAATGTCGAATTCATGACCTTTACGGGTCTGCTCGGCCGCCGGTTTGTTATCGATCCAGCATTGAATTTGATTGGCATCAACCCGAGCACGGATTTTATACCAGCGGTCTGTTTCAAAATTCCGGAATGACGTCGTTTCATTTTCGCTAGCATCAAAACCATCAACACTGCTGATTCCAACCACGCCTCCTCCCCATCCTCCCAAGATGAAACTGACGTGCTTGTCACCTACCGGGAAGGTAAGGGCGCAAAAGAAGTCAAATCCCTCACGGCGCCGAGCCTCAAGTTCAACCTCGTAATTTTCTTTTGGCAATTCAGCTTCCCAGCGAATGCCTGTCAACGGATCTCCGAAGCCCATGGTGATCAGTTTGTCTTTGATCACAACTGGTCCGTCACCACCAAATTGGCTCACCACCCATTTGTCTTTGAGCGTCTTCCAGGCCTCGTCTTCGTTGGGCTGGCTGGCATTGCCGTTGGGAAGTCCTGAAAGCCTCTCACGGAGTCGTTGCAGGAGCTTCGGTCGCGATTTTCCGAATCCCAAACGATTTGAACTACTTTTGAAAAGACTCTTTTTTGCATCGCCATTTGAAGTAGTCGCAGGCGTCGATGGGGATGCAGTATCCGCGATGGATTCAACTGGCTGGCCCACCAGGCCGATGAGGATTACCAGTGTAAAAGCCTGAAAGTGAAATAAATTTGACTGGCCAATCAGCTTGAGAATCACGATGCATACCTTCAATGGAGAGTGGATTGGGATTGTCTTGGTTGGGGGAGAAGCACACAGTGCAAAGTAAAGGTGAGGTTCGGGGACGGAAGCTAGGGAGCGTTAAACGACACTTCTCGGGAAACGTCTTTGTTCAGGCCACTTTCCAAGCCTACTCGATGGAGCGAGCAGACATGCGTCCCGTAACTAAGATAACCATTTTTGGATTTCGTTTGGCCGTCGTTGTGCTCGCAGCGTACTGGTTGTGCTTATTCGTAGGCACTCACTTGCCGAATATGGGTGAAATCCTTGATTTGCGTTTGGGGGGCATTCACGGAGTGAATGACACGGTTAAGCACTTTTCAGCCTTTTTTCTTCTCGGTGGTCTGTTGTGCTATGTCACAAATTCCCCTCATTGGTTCAAACGCTTTGCCATCATTGGGTTGGTAGGGATGCTGTATGCCGCTATCGATGAGATTACGCAGAATTTCATTCCGGGCCGATATCCAGACGTACTCGATTTCGCAGCTGACACCGCAGGGTTATGGACTGCCATCGCAGTCTATGTTGGGGCGAAGTACGTCTACCTATTTTTCAATCGGCAGTCAGCGCAACAGAACCACGCTTGAAGTGCTTCTGATTTCGGGGGGATTTCACTTTCGAAACCCTGATAATTCTTGTGAGCGATTAAGTCGGGACAGCTTTAGGAGCGATCGGCTTGGGGTAATTTTGCTCTGGCTTCGGTGAGACGGCTCACCACAGCGTCGCGGTCTTGCCCCGTGATCGTCAGGTGTCCCATTTTCCGTGAGGGTTTGGGTTGGGCTTTCCCGTATAAATGCAGGCTAATACCCGGACCGGCAAGTGCCGCCATCCAGTCCGGGGCTTGGCCATCGGGTGCCCACAGATCACCTAGCAAATTCGCCATGGCTGCGGTGGGTGTGCGTTGCTTGGTGCTTCCCAGAGGCAAGTTGCAAACCGCACGAACGTGTTGCTCGAATTGACTCGTCTCACAGCCCTCAATCGTGAGGTGCCCTGAGTTGTGGGGGCGAGGAGCGACTTCATTGATCAGGATCTTGTCACCGCGAACAAATAGTTCGACGCACAGCAGCCCCACCACATCTAGGATTTCCGCCGCAGCAACCGCGATACGGCGGGCTTCTTCCGCCATGCTATTCGTCAAGTCGGCAGGGGCGACTGAAATGTCAAGGATGTGATTGGCGTGCGTGTTTTCGAAAATCGGAAAGGTTTCGCAACGTCCGTCTGGGGTTCGGGCGACGATGACCGACACTTCCTTTTCGAATTGAATGCACTGTTCTGCAATCCATTCGGTTGCCGTCGACCACTGCACCTGATTTGCATCGCTTGCGGATTCAATGCGATGTTGGCCCTTGCCGTCATACCCGCTGCGTGCGGTTTTGATGATCAGTGGCCAGCCTAATTCTTCCCCAACGGATTGCAGCGAATCAAAGTCATGGACTTTTCGAAAGGGGGTGACAGGCAGTCCGGCATCGTGAAACGTTGTTTTCTCGACCAGACGATCTTGTGCCGTCGCCAATACCGACGCGGAAGGGTAAGTGGGCGCAAATTTGCGGCATCGTGCGATGGTTGTGGCAGGAATATTTTCGAATTCCAACGTGATCACGTCACATTGCTCAGCAAACCGATCGATTGCTGCTTGATCATTTAAATCACCGACAACCGTTTGGTCAGCAACATGAGATGCGGGTGAGTTCTCTGCATCGGTAAAGATGACGACTTTGTACCCCATGGCAGCAGCTGCGACCGCAAACATGCGTCCTAATTGACCTCCACCGACCATTCCGATCGTACAGCCCGGTAGGTGTGGGTCGCAAATTAAAGAAGCCTTGTCATTCATTGGCGGGGGTGATTTATCAGCTTGGATTTCCATAACGATTATGCATTGCTTATAGGTCGGCTGATTCCAGCACTGCGTCTGTCTGCTGCTGGATCATGGTTACAAGTCTGGATCTTACGCCTTCGTCCGATAACGCGAGGATGCGTGCGGCCATGATTCCGGCATTTTTCGCTCCAGCGTTCCCGATCGACATGGTTGCGACAGGGATCCCACCGGGCATTTGAACGATGGAAAGCAGCGAATCAAGGCCCTGCAATGCTCGACTTTGCACTGGGACCCCGATGACGGGAAGCGTCGTTTCAGAGGCAACCATACCAGGCAAGTGGGCCGCACCACCTGCTCCGGCTATGATGACTTTGATCCCACGTTCCTCGGCTTTTTGAGCATAAGCAAACATGCGAGCTGGAGTGCGGTGCGCTGACACGACCAACCTTTCGTTCTGGATTCCCAAAGTATCAAGAACTTCAGCAGCATGTTTCATGGTATCCCAGTCGTTGCGACTGCCCATGATCACGCCTACTTGGGCGTTGGTTGAATCGAAATTGGTGCCGGACATCGTTGCCTCATGAGCGGGATGGTTCGCGGTCGCTGAATTTAAAAATGGTAAGGTGCGCGGACTGTTTTGAGAAGACGACCTGACGGACTTCTCGGCCAACGTGTGCAGCAGTATGGCAGTGGGAGTCTGTGTTGGGGCCTGGAATGACTTTTTGGCAGTTTGTGGGAGAAGCTGGGGTGCGATGGCTTGAGCGTTTAGTCTTTCAAAACCTGCAGGTCAGCGAAGGCCAGGCGGAAACTGCGTTCCTCGTCTTCGAAACGCACACGAGCGATTCGTTTTGGGCCGCGTCCAGTGATCGAAACAATCGTCCCGTCGCCGTGGTCTGCGTGCCTCACTAACATTCCCTCCCTGAAGGCACGCAGGGGCGTGGTGGGATTCGAAAGCAGGTCGGCTGCCGTTTTCAGGCTCGATGCCATTGAGACTGCCACGCTTTGCTGTTTCTTTCGCGCCGCGGTTTGAGCCAGTTCATCTTCCGCGAGTTGCGTGGTTTCGTCAGGAACCAATTCCGTAGCGTCGGTGGCGGGGACAACGTCCGACTCATTACCTGATTTGGGTGAACTGTCATCCGGTAGATCCCATGACTCGGGATAGCTTTCGTCGAAGGAATCATCATGAGCGTATGGATCCTCGTCAAACCAATCCTGTTCTCTTGAGGTTTCGATGCGTTTCATTTCTTCGAGAGGCAGTTCATTTAGAAATGGACTGGGGATCACCGGACGGACGTCACCGCGCATGGCTCGTCGTTTACAGCAACTTAGTTGCAGCCACTGCTTCGCCCGCGTGATTCCAACAAACAGCAGTCTGCGTTCCTCTTCCAGTTCCGCTTCACTTTCTTTGGATCTCTTGTGCGGCAGCATGTCATCTTCGACCCCGATGATGAACACGTGTGGAAATTCCAAGCCTTTTGCAGCATGTAGGGTCATCAGCGTCACACGTTCTTTGCTTCCGTCGAACGCATCGCTATCTGCGACCAATGCGACCTGTTCAAGAAAAGCTTCGAGAGATCCGTCGTCGGGGTGCTGGCGATCAAACTCAACCGCAGCAGATATCAGTTCGTCAACATTGGCAAGTGAGTTACCGTCTTGCTGATCAACGGACGTTTTCTCGAGGTGCTGTTCGAAGCCAGTCTCCTCAACCAAAAACCTCAGCAAGTCTTCGAGCGGCGCAGTTGCTTTGATGCTTAGGTTGTCATAGATCTTGATGAATTTGCGCACCATGGTTGCCGAGCGCTTTGCGAGTCCTTCGATGCGGTCTGCCTGGCGGGCAGATTCCAGCATGGTAATCCCGAATTTGTCTGCATGGTCACGGATGCGTTCAACGGTTTTTGCTCCAATACCGCGAGTCGGGACGTTGATGATCCGCGTCAATGCAACATCATGATTCGGGTTATTGATCAGGTGCAGGTAAGCAAGCAAATCCTTGATTTCCCGGCGTTGGTAGAACTCCAGACCGTTAACGATTTGATAGGGGATGCTGCGGTTTCTGAATGCGTGCTCAAGCGAACGTGTCATCGCATTCATTCGACAGAAAATTGCGAAATCACTTGGCCGCAAACCCTGAGTCATGACAGCGTTGGAAATTTCGTCAACGATGGAGTCGGCTTCCTGATAGCCGTCTTCGTAGAAACGGAGAATGACGGCCGCGCCTTCTTCGTTGTCAGTGAAGAGCTGTTTCGGCTTGCGACGGCGGTTGTGCCGAATTAATTGATCAGCGACACGCAGAACATTTGGTGTGCTCCGGTAATTCTGTTCCAAACGGACTGTCTTGACGTTTGGGTAATCTTTTTCAAAGTCCAATATGTTGTTCAGGTCAGCACCGCGCCATCCATAGATCGACTGATCAGGATCGCCGGTGACGGCGAGATTGGGAGCATCAATCGACAAAGCACGAACAATGGCGTACTGCGCAAGGTTGGTGTCCTGGTATTCGTCCACCAGAATGTATTTGTATTTTTGATCAAGCTCAGAGCGGACCTCGGGATTCTCCCGAAGCAGTCTTGCGATATGTAAAAGAAGGTCATCGAAATCGACTGCGTTGGCTGTCAGTAGCTGTTTCTGATAAACAGGATAAACGCGTGCTGCAATCGCATCCCGTGGCTTTAACGCGTGACCCTGCATCATCTCAGGTGTCGTTAGGCGATTCTTGGCATGACTGATGGATGATGCGATTTGATCAGGCGATGCATGGGTCGTGGAAACGCCAGCGGCGGCGATCGCACGCTTCATTGCCTGTTTGGAATCAGATGTGTCGTAAATGGAGTAGTTCTCAGAGAGGCCAACCATGGTTGCATGACGGCGTAGTAGCTGAGCACAGAATCGGTGAAATGTCCCCATCCAGACAGGTTGCCCCGGGGCAAGAGTGTCGACCCTCATCCGCATCTCGTCAGCGGCTTTGTTGGTGAAGGTCAATGCCGCAATTTGCCAGGGTCGAACCCCATTGTTAACCATGTTGGCAATCCGGTGCGTCACGACACGGGTCTTACCCGAGCCGGGGCCTGCAAGAATCAGCATTGGCCCATCCAGATGCCCAACGGCTTCGCGCTGCGCTTCAGTCAAATCACGGAAAATTGCATCCATTGCTTGCGTCTCAGAGTGTCCTTGGGTTGCCAATGATCTCAGCTTCGAATGGTCCCGTACAAAAAGGCCCGTACGAAAAGCACGGCGTATCAGAAGATGCCGTACGAAATGCTTGGTTTCTAGTACTAAAAGGTTGCTAGGTTGTACGAACAGCCAGCTCGCAGAAATCCTTCAGCGAGGATGACTGGTCGACGACTATCCTCGGCAGTTCATGGTCGTGAATTTCGCTGTTCACCGGTCAATATAGCGGATCGGCCAATATAGCGGATCGACAGGAATTGTAACGCGACGGTGGATTCACACGGGAAAGCCGGTGTCACAAGCGAATTATCTTTGGGATTATTTGTTAGGGCGGAGGACAGACGGTCCAATCACCTCGAAAAAGTCCTGCCACGAAAAGTGCAGTTCGCTGCGCTGTCGATTGAGGGGGGGTGATTGCCAATTCGACCCGTGACATGGGATACTTACCGGTTCATGTAAGATGTGTATGCGAACGAAGGTTGGTTATGGCAGGTAAGAATGTTTTGGGAACGGAATTAATTGTTTGTGGTACTGATCCGATGACAGGGTTTTATCGAGACGGCTGCTGTAACACGGGTGCACAAGATGCTGGGCTGCACGTGGTATGTGTCGAGGTTACCGCGTCATTTCTCGAGTTCAGCAAGAGTCGTGGAAATGACCTGACGAGTGCGAATCCGATGTATCAGTTTCCTGGTTTGGTGCCAGGGGATCGATGGTGTCTTTGTGCCGCGAGATGGAAAGAAGCTTATGATGCGGGCGTCGCGCCGCCCGTTCATCTGGCAGCATGTCACATGTCGACACTTGAGTTCGCTTCTCTTGAAGAGTTGAAGGAACACGCAATCGATTCTGATTCGTGATCACTCCGTCTGCCCAACCAACGCCTCATGCGCTCACTAAGAGGTAGCTTTCCCCAAGACGTAGTGATCGTCAAAAACGTTTGTGATCGCCAAAAACTTGGATTACACAGAGAACCAGTGCGCACCGAGAAGTAGTGAGGGGATTTTTGTGATGAGTATTTGTGGCACAAGATTCTCTCGGTGTTTGAGTCTTTGACGTTCAATGCGTGAGTGGTCTTGTTGCACTCTGGGCTAGTCCGTTACCTCCGGCCGCGTTGCTGTTTGCAGTTGATGAGTTTGCCACGGATCCCTAAGTCGCCGCGTTACTTCTGCTTCGCTCTGCCGTATGGAAAAGGTGGTCGCTTCATCGCCAGAATGCTATCTGGTACTGAAACGATTCTCACCTTTTCTCTGTCGTTGCATTGATGGTGCCCGTGCGATGGAGTCTCGGTTTCGCTTTAGCTTTGCCTACGGCTTACTTACCTTGCCTTGGTCTTGCCGTTGGCGTCTGCCACGACCATCGTTGCCTGACTGCCGCAGTCAACCCCATCAAGTCGTTCAACTGGTATATAACGGCCAATTGTGTTTTCCTCGATTATTCCGGATTCGAGGACACTTGCACGACTGAGCAGTTTTGCTCCAACGCGGCTTTGAAGTGATGACCGATTTGGGGTTGGCCAATTCAAGGCGATGCCGGTAACACGTCGGCCAATCCATTGGCTGGCGTTGCCTGTGTAGGAACCGATAAGCCTGCCAGCGGCACGACTGATTTCTTCCATGTTAGCTGGCAGTTTGAATGCTTGGCTATCTGAAAGATTTTGAATGATTGCGCTGAGAGCGACATCTGCGGGACCTGCCTTTGGCGCCCCTGGCACCGTTTGCTCTCTAACGTTGCTGGATGCTTCGGGTGCCGCTCGGTTGGGCGAGGATTCTGGAGCGGGCGATAGCGAGAGAGTGCCAGGCTTGGTCAAAATAACGAGGGCCTCATCTGGCGTGATCGCTGAATCTTCCTTGCTAGGAATTGGAAAAGAATGAGCGTTTGCATGATCACTCGGCTTTGAGGCCTGGTACCTGACCGGATTCGATGGGATCTCTGGAATCAGTGACAAGTTGCTTGGTGAGGAGGGCGAGGGGACTGTTGCTGGACTATCTACAAGTCTTGCCTTACCTATTCCATTGAGCTCAGCAGGATCCGATGATCTTGAAAGTGCCATGGCAATATCAAAATCATCCCAAAGGCTAGCTGTCTGCTCATCTTTGGTGTGATGCTCAGCGTTAAAGGAATGCGATGCAATGGGATAAGTGTTCCAGCTTTTCAAGTCCCCTGCGGAGAGATCGTACGGCATGTAGTCTTCTTCGATGGTCGCAATCATCGCTGAGCTACCCACGAGCGGATTGATTGCTGCAATTTCAATTCCGGTCACACTCGGGAGGCGATTTTCGGGATTGAGGACGCTTGGCCCGTGACTCTCAATGTCGATCGGCTCCTCTTGCACTAGTTCCTGAAGTTGAAGGTCAAGCGGCGACAGGTTTGACTCTTGGCAAGCTGGTTTTGCGGTTTTGAAAGTCATTTGCCATGGGGTTTGAAACCGGCTTGCCTTCAATGCATTCGAGGTCAAGGGGCCCACAACAACAAACGGTTCCGCCACTTGATCGACGATCACTTTGTTCGTTGTTTTGTCCTGCTGATGACGGAGCTTCGCCTTGGCGATCAGAACGGGGGGGGCTGGAGTTGGTAGGGCTCCGGAGTCGTGTGTGCCCAAGGGAGCCCAGTTGGTGATTCGCTGGGGGATGCTCGGTGAGGATTCGAGTTGACCACCGGAACGCAAGGGAAGGATGTCGATGGTAGCGTCGAATTTCTTTGCAAAAACAGATGGAGCGGTTATTGCGATGGTAAGAGTGAAAATCAGTAAAAGGTTGAAACGTTGCAGTTTGGAGGTGCATTGCACGTTCATGATTCGGTGGAACTCCTTGGTACCGAAGGACGCGTCCGTGAGCTGATATTCCAAAGTGTCATTTTGGGAGATACCACTCATGAATGTTGAGTGAAAGGCAGGCTTGTCACAAATTGCCGATGCCAGCATGCCACGGTCGGCGTGGCTGACTTTGGGGAATGGGGTGACAATTAACCTATCGGCGTGATTGCTGCTCAGGCTTGCTTTGCGGCATGGGAAACTGTTGCCGATTTTTTATCAGTGGTCAGGTTGCGCCGAATAGACACACCATCATGTGTTGTGCGGGTTGAGACTAATCAGCCGAGAACGTAAGCAATAGAAAATTCTTGCATCGCGAATGAATGCCAGGCGAAGAACTTTCTCGGGGCCCCGCTATGTTCAGTACTTCGGGTCTCTCAATGGCAAGCCATTCACGCACAGCATCGATCATTTGCTGGCTGATTTTTACAGCGTAATACGGCTTTTTCCGTTTGTCGCACAAGCGTTTCGTGAGCAGGGTGCCACCTTTCAGTTTGCCTTCGTGCAGGATCAAAGTTGCCGAGCTGTCGGCGATGTTTTGTTCTGTACGAACCGGATATTCATTCGATCTGGTTTCCTTCAGTCCGTAGCGAATTGGGATTGGGCCGTCTTCCGCCAGCCTTCCGGCCGGACACCAACCACCATGTTCAATTTTAAGAAGGATCGCGATGTCCAGAGCCGCCCGGTCGACTCCCGTTTGTCCGCCGGAGACAATGCGTCTCGGTACAAATTGGGGGCCGCTACCAAACAGATTCGGCATCACCGCATCTCCGGTGGGTGGGGTGGAATGAAATTCGCGGTCAGTTGCCGCAGGGTTGCTTGAGTCGGCAGTTCATTCTGAAATTGGTCCCAACTTGGTGGTAGGCGAGCTTCAAAACACATTGGGACGCGTTTGGTGGGGTGCTCGATTTGCAAACGCCAACTATGCAAAGCAATACCCGTCTTGAATTTGAAGTGTGAGCCATATTTGCGGTCACCCAGGATTGGATGATCGCGATCCGCGAATTGTGTTCGAATTTGATGTTTACGTCCCGTCAGTAATTCTACGGCAACAGTTGTGCTGGCTCGATTTGCCGCAAGACTTTGGTAACGAAGCTCGGCAGTCTTGGAGTCCGCTCGGGTCGTTGGGCTCAGACGCATGCGATGGGCCGATTCGTCTTTGCGTATTTGGTCGGTCCAGTGGTCTGCTTCAGCATCAAGTTTACCCTCGACAACGGCGAGGTAAACTTTTCGAGGTGCGACGGCTCCCGCTTGATCTGGTTTGGCTTTGCGCTGTTGTTGATCTCTCAATGCTTTGCTGGCAAATTGTTTTGTCAGGCGTGACGCAGCTTTGCTGGTACGTGCTAGCACGAGGGCACCGCTGGTCATTGCATCGAGTCTGCTGACGATCCCGATAAATACACGTCCAGGCTTGTTGTACTTTTGTTTAATGTATTGGGCCGCCAGAGAATGCACGGTATCGCCAGATTCAGCACCCATGGTTGGTAAGCCCGCGGGTTTGTTCACGACCAACAGGTGGTTGTCTTCGAATAGAACTTCCAGCTCTAACATCAGCGGTCACCTGATTTGGGTGGGGCAGCGGGTGCGGCCGGACGTTGTGCCAGGATTTTATTCATCAGAGCGGGAGCAAGACGGTCAGCGTACACAAGCGTTTTGCCACCCAGGCTCAGAATGACCTCGCTACGACGCTTGCAGATTGCGGCGAATGCTTTATTTGCGACTCTCGCGGGCGACCAGTGGCCCAAGCTGCGTGATTGCTGGTTTGGGTCTGTTTCAATCAGTGAATCAAAAAATTCACTTTTTGTGGTGCTGGGGCTGACAAGTGTTACCTGAATTCCATCGGGGGCAAGTTCCGCGCGTAGTGAGTCACTCCATCCATGCATGGCAAACTTGCTGGCACAATACTCGCTCTTTTCAGGGACGGCGCGGTGTCCCAAGACGCTGCTGACATTGCAGATGACAGGGGCCGAACCACGCTGGAGTGAAGGCAGCAGGATTCGCGTCAATTCAACTGGAGCGAAAAAATTGACTTCCATGATTTGTCGTAGTCGGTCGGGGGTTGCCTGTGTGAACCTGCCGATCCCGCCGATTCCAGCATTGTTGACCAGTAAATCAAGTTTGCCACCATGATCGGTTTCGATGGTGGAGCGAATCATTGATCGAACTTTTGCGTCGGTGATGTCTCCAGCGACCGGCGTTACGCCACCAAATTCACGCAGCTTGGACGAGGCGTTCCATTGATTGATTCGATCTGCCCGGCGTGCCACTGCGATGACATGGCAGTCATGGTCAGCGAGTTGCTGTGTTAAACATTTGCCAATCCCACTGCTGGCTCCTGTGACAACGGCGACCGAATTCTTTGCTTTCCAGCGCATATGCTTTCACCTGTAGCGGTTCACGAAATCTTTATGCTACTTCTGTTGAACTGTCGCTGACAGGATTGTCAGTCATTGGAGCGGCATCCGATGCTTCAGAAGACATCAGGTCGCCATCTGCAGGCCGGATAGCGAGCGCTGATCGGTGGACCTGCCCCATTGCACCTGTGGGCATGCGTACTCGAACCGTGATGGTGGTCTCGTCGCAGGTTTGTGACACGACTTCACCTTTGGCTGCAAGAAAGGCGAGTAATCGCCCATCAGTTGCATCAACATCGATCTCAAGATCCAAAAATTCTCGACCCAGGGCTTCGCCAACTGCTTCGGTCAGCAGAGTCAGCCCCTTGGAACTGCGCGCGCTTACGGTAATTGCATTGGGATAGCGGTCGAGAACACGGTTCAAAGTGGCTGGATCGCGAATGGCATCAATCTTGTTGAGTACCAACAGTGTATCTTTTTCTTCGATGCCCAAATCTTGGAGGACACTGTAGACTGCACTGATCTGATCGAAGACCGTAGCGCTGCTGGCGTCCGCAACATGCAGCAATAGCTCTGCCTGACGCGTCTCTTCAAGTGTGGATTTGAAGCTGGCAACCAACGAGTGTGGCAGGTCACGGATGAAGCCGACAGTGTCGCTGAGCAGCACGGTGCCCCAGCCTGGTAGCCGCCAGCGACGAGTCCGTGTATCTAGCGTTGCAAAAAGTTTGTCCTCGGCTAGCACATCCGCCTCGGTCAATGCATTCATGAGCGTGCTCTTGCCAGCGTTGGTGTAGCCTACCAGAGAAACCGTGGGCGCCTCTTTGCGGGCCTTCACTTGCCGTTCACGCCGCTGCTCGACCTTCGAAAGTTCCTGTTTCAGGTCGTGAATCCGTTTTTGAGCAAGGCGGCGGTCCACTTCTAGTTGTTTCTCACCCGGGCCTCGCATGCCAACTCCCATCGCTTGCCGAGACAAGTGAGTCCACATTCGCTTGAGCCGAGGCAGGGAGTACTCAAGCTGAGCCAATTCAATTGCCAAACGTGATTCGTAGGTCCGGGCTCCGGCGGCAAAAATATCACGGCTCAATTCGGTGCGATCCAGCACCTTTGCACCCACGGCTTTTTCAAGGTTGCGTGTTTGTGCGGGAGACAAATCATTATCAAAAATCACAAGGTCGGCGTCGTACCGTTCGACCATCAAACGCAATTCCTCTACTTTACCTTTTCCCAGGTAAGTGGAATGGTCTGCCGATGGTCGACGCTGCACCAGCTCGTCCATCACTTCCGTTCCCGCGGTCGTTGCTAAGCCATGTAGCTCTTCCAGTGGATCAGCTTCTACTTTTTGATTTGATAAGATCAGCCTCGCCAGAATACTGCGTTCTGGCGAATCATCCTGGACCTGATGTAGTTCACGCACGATTGGGTGGAGTCCTCCTCCGTGTTGGAAAGAACGGGGCTGTGATGGGTGATTGTAGGTGAGGCAGCAGTCGAATGAGCGTATTTGCGACGCGTAGGGTTTTGATGAGCTGCGTTCCCGACGCATCATAGTATAGTTGCGAGGGTAACTGAGCCAAAGGACGGTAGAGAGGATGGCGATTTGTGGGGGCATCCTCGAGCGGACTCATTCCACAAGAAACCGTCGTTGAATCATGCCTTTCGGCGACTGCCCTGAGCCACCGCACCAGCTAGCCATCTGGGCGTTGTGAGCATCAGTGCCAAGAACGCAGGACTCACCGCCCAAGGGCGTACGCGGCGTGCCCCGGAGCTACAGGTTTGTTTTGCCGTAGGTGCAGGAAAGTGGAAGCAGATTAGTCGCGGCGAGCCAATTCCTGCGAGCGTTTTGGAGCTGAGGTCGCAAAATTGGAGGCTGTTGATAGCGCAGAAATGATGTAACTCAGCCTTGCATGTGGTGCAGAGCGATTACTGAAGCAGAAAAGCAGCTTCAAACAAGAGTGACTTTGGAGTTTGGATTGACTATTCGGGTATTTCTTGCCTGTTTCTCGGTTGCGGTGGGCCTCTAGCCACTGATGGGTGTAGTGAGTTTGCATCTGCCCTGAAGTTCATGTTTTTTAGGTGATTTCGGGTAATTGCAGCTTTTTGTGCCGCTTAAGAAGGAATTTTCGGACGAGGAAAGATTTTCTTTTACCTCGTGACCTGACGTGTCATTGGCATCGCGAAAAATCGTTCTGTCGAGCAATTGATTGCTCGAGAGACAGAACATCATCCTTTGCGGGAAAATAAACGATGACACAAATGCTTCTTTTTGATGCTCCAGCCGATGCCGCGATTCTTCCAGTTGCAGAATCATTCCAAGGTGAGAACGTGGTTGCCGAGAACGCTGTGGTGAAACGCAGCGTTCCAGTGAAACGCAGCAATATCGCTGCAAAGAATGATCGCGATGGCGGTGTTCATCACATGGGTGATCTGGCCCGTTTGGTTTTGCTTCGGTACGACGTGGTTGCAAAACGACGAGCTGTGATGGCAGCTCGCCGAGTAACTCGGCGAGTTGCCCGCTAAAAAGATGCTCAACGGCTTGCTAAACAGAACGCCTGTTGCAGCTTGGCTGCTACCGAGGCATGGCTGGATTGATTTGAAAGCCTGGTTCGTATCGGCTGGCTCTCTTTGTCTGTGCGATATCGCGGGTCGAGATCTGGCTGGGTTAGTCGTCAGAGTCGGTTTCCAAAGGTGTTTTCTCTTGTTTCCTGCCGGTAATTCGTTGTGATTTTCTGTTTGTTGGGGGGCCCATTGAGTCATTGGTTTGGGGCTTCGAGGTCTGCTTTTTCTTCTTCCGCTTACGAAGCATTGCCGCGGTCAGTAGCGCACCTAGCAAAAAACCAATGGTGGTGGTTGAAATCAAAAGTACGGAAAGTGGCAACGACTGCTTCCAGAAAAGAAGCTGAATCTCAACCTTCGCTTGGTTTTGAAAAACCAACGCCAAGGTCATCACTGCAAACAAGATCAGGAAGAACCAGCGGATTTTCTGCATCAGTGATTGCCAATAGCCGAATAAATACTGTACAAAAATACATTAGTTGATAGCATTGGGAAAGTGTTTGCTCCCAGACTCGGTTTCAGCATCACTCTTCACTTGCTCCTTCTCCATTCTCACTCAAATTCTTTCACGCGTGTACTTCGTTCTGTGATGTCAAATCAACAAACCTTTGATTTCCTAACGGGCTATTGCTCTCAAGGTAAAGCTCGTACGAATGATTTGTCTGATGTGGATTGTGAGCAGAATTCGCAGCCAGTACCTGAGTCTGTCAAAGCATTTCGTGCCGGCACGGATTGGCAGAGTTTGGAATGCCAGCGTTTTTCGCCAGTGCCAGTGCCAGTGCCAGTAGCCGAAGTTGGCAGTCCTCTGGATGATTCAGGACTCGATGTCTTAGCAACCGAAAGTAAGGATCGAGAGTCGGTTCTTCGTAAGCTGCGGGTCGATTTGGGGTGTGTTCTCTCTGGGCAAGTGGAACATCACGCACAGGCAGTCTATTCAACCGGCAGTGAGTCTATTGATGAGATGCTTCCTCGGGGAGGCTTGCGTCGCGATGCCATCACCGAGTGGGTTGCGGATTCAGAGAGTTCGGGAGCGGCATCTTTGTCTCTGATTGCTGCTGCCAATCTTCTGAATGTGTCGGTCAAGTCTGGGCCTCTGGTCGTTGTTTGTGGTGAGTCAGGTTTTTATCCACCCGCTGCGATGTCACTGGGGCTTCCGGTTGACCGAATCATCTGGGTGCGTCCAAAGCGTCACGCTGATCTTGTCTGGGCGATTGATCAAGCATTGCGATGTGAATCTGTGGCAGCAGTTTGGGCTTATGCAGGTGTTCATTTGGATGATCGTGATGCACGACGATTTCAGTTGGCATCTGAAGCTGGAAAAACAGCAGGCCTTTTAGTCCGTCCGGCAGCGAGTCGGGGAAGGCCCAGTTTTGCCGAAGTGCGTTTTCACGTCAAACATTTAGCGACAGCATCTCACCAGGATCCGTTTGATTCTGTTGTGAGTTCGCGGGCGAGCATACGTGAAGAAATTGCGGTTCAGTCCCATCGTACTTTGCAGGTCACGGTAGACCGTTGTCGTGGTGGTGTATCAGGGCAACAGACCGCAGTGCAAATTGATGATCATGGGAGTTTACATGCGATCCATTGGCATCACGAATCTGTCTCCTCAACCGGTTGTTCAAAGGACAACAGATATGAAACGGCTGCTGTGCATCTGGCTTCCGAGTTGGCCCATCCAAAGACTGCGAAGCGAGTTGCGACAAGCCGCAGGGCGTGAGGCAGATCACACCGGTTCGGTTGCACCATTAGAGGCTCCGGTTGTGCTGTGGGATGAAAATTCCCGTCGAGGCCGTCTGGTGGTCGCTTGTTGTCATGCAGCATCAAAACTCGGGGTTCAGGTTTCCATGAAGCTTGCTGAGGCAGCTGATTTGGTACGTTCGTCTACCAGGTCCGGGGTGCCTCAACCAGATTCATCAAGAAGCAACCCGTTGATACAGCGCCATGCTAAGGACCTTGATCAGCGTTCGCTTGAGCAGATTGCAGTGTCCGTACAGAGGCAGATTACTCCTAAGGTTGCTCTCGAAGAATTAGGTGCCAAACCATGGGCAGGCCATCCACGGCATCAATGTGAATCTCTGTTGTGCGATATCACAGGGGTCAGTCATTTGTTCGGTGATGAATTGGGGCTTTTGGTTGCTGTGGAGGCAATGTTGGCTAGACGACACGTGCGAGCCAGAATGGCAATCGCTGATTCGCCAGCTGCAGCATGGGCCTTGGCTCACGAGGCAATATTGAAGCCACTGAGTCTTCTGAGTGAGGAACCTAGCAGGCAACCGGAGCGTGGCAGGAGTACGGAGCTTTTGCGGGAACCGAGTGTGATTGGTAAGCCGAGTGTTCCTGAAAAAGAGGAAGGCAGTGAGCAGGACCCTGCCGCAATGGAAGAATTGGGCCGTTCTTCCAAACGTGTTTTTTATGGTGGACTCATTGTTCACGGGGACGAAGGTACTGCGCAAGCGATTGAAGAATTACCCGTTCAGGCATTGAGGCTTGCACCTGATACCGTCTCGACTTTAGCAAGGCTGGGGGTTGTTTCGGTGAGTCAGTTGCTGGCACTTCCTCGAAGTGGATTGGCGACGCGTTTGGGGCCTGAATTGGTACAGCGTTTGGAGCAAGTGCAGGCAGAGGTTGATGAACCACTAAGAGTTCATCAGGCTGAGGCGGAGTATGCGGTTAGCCTTGCACTGGAATATCCAACAACAGATCTTGAGATTTTGACGGATCGTATCAAACGATTAGCAGCACAGTTGACTTCTCGATTGATGGTGCAGCAACGTGGTGTGCTGCGGTTATGCTGTTGCATGGAATTGAGTGGGGCTAAAAAAATGAGTCTTGACGTTGGGTTGTTTGCGCCCACGGCCGATGCTGACCATCTCAGTGGTTTGATTGTCAATCAGTTCGAGTCAGTGCAGATTCAGGAAAAGGTAGAACGTTTGGGTTTGCTGGTCACGTTATCAGGAGAACTTCGCAGCAGTCAGACGTCATTGTTTGAGCTCGATGAGAATTCGGCTTCGGCAGCGGGAATGACTGGGGTTGCCATCAGTCGTTTGGTCGACGCATTGACTGGACGGATGGGGCGGGAGCGGGTTGGGTATTTAGAGCTTCAAAATGATCCGTTACCTGAACGTGCCTTTGAGGTTTTTCCGTTAGCGGGTAATGCGAGTTCACCTATTCTGCAACAGAACAGGAAAAAACGAAAATCGAGTGCCAATGGATGGGCAGGAAACGCGGAGTCGGTGATCAATCGATCCATGGTAAAACCAACGGCTGTTGATGCTTTGCGGCGTCCACTTTCTCTGCTTGCTGATCCTCTGCCATTGCGTGTGGCGTGGCAGGGGACCGACTTCAGTCTTCGTGTATCATCTTCTCGTTTGCCGCAACGCATTCGATTCAATGGGGAAGATCACCATGTGCTGAATCACTGGGGACCAGAACGCATTGAAAGTGGCTGGTGGAGAGGAAAGTCAGTTCGCCGTGACTATTATCGCATTGAAACAGATCAAGGAGAATGGTGGTGGATCTTTCGCAATCTCGTGAGCCGTGCCGAACGGCAGAAAAATCGCATGTCCTATCACTGGATGTTGCACGGCCGATTCAGTTGAATCATGTGCTGCTTGCAGCCTGAATGCCTGGGCTGACCATCGATATCAACTCAGTATGTTTTTCGCGGCGGTGCAGTTGTACCTTTTGGTTTTCTGTGACACGTATGGATCATCGTGATTGGCGATATTTATCCTGTTTTCTGAATCAATGCGGCAACCGTGGCTAACTTTCAGTGGAAGCAGAAGTAAACTTCCAAGGCCAGGGCAGCTCAGTTCATTCTGTTCAAGTGCCTGCTTGCGAAACGATCAATTCGGCATGGCTTGTTGGGTTGAGAAAACCAACACCTGAGTGGTGTAATCGGTCCTTGCTCGGGGACAACTGTTTTGTCGGATAACGAAACGCATGTCGTTGATCGAGCACCGGCAGTGCATGGCAGCAGTGAAGTACGTAACCTCCGTGGGGCAAAGCGTCGCCCTGATGGCTTGCTTCAGGTGCAATGTGACCAAGGGCGTGGGTTCAACTCAGTGAACTGATCTCCACAATCCGAGACTGAGAGATTTCGCGTGGTGTGGCTTGGTTTTGGAGGGAGCTGTTGGCGGGAGGCGATCGGTCAACTCTTTTCATGCATGTCTCTAGAAAAAGATTTGCCAGATTGAGTGATGAGCCGTCCAGAGTCAACTTGACCTGCTTTGTAGGTGGCTTTGACGGGATGCTCAAAGTGTGAGCTGGTTCAGGAATCAGGATTTATCCTGGATCAGGATGTCTAGCTCCTGTTTGAGTCTGGGCAGAATTTCCTCGTATCCGAATGCGCCCAAAGCTTCAGTGCCTTTTTTCAGGTTGACCTTTGCAGGGCCACACCAAAGCCCCAAGTCCGCGTCATCGGTCTCTCCGGGACCGTTGACGCGACAGCCCATTACAGCAATGGTGATTGCATAGTCCTTAGCGTATTCGGTCATCTCTTTGACGTTGGCTGCAAGATCAATGAATGCCTCGTTCTCGACACGGGAGCAGCTAGGGCAACTGATGATGTTTAACGCTTTGTCGTTGAGGTTGACAACCGTTCGCACTCTGCCAGCATAGATGTCTTCAATGATACCACGGCCAGCATCAATTTCTTCTGGCTTGCGATCATTCGGCAAGGTCAGTGAAACACGAACGGTGTCTCCGATACCACGTCCAATAAGCTGCTCGAATGCTATCCGCGTTTTGATGATTCCATCGGGTGGCATTCCAGCTTCCGTGACCCCAAGGTGAAGCGGCACGTCCGAACGTTGTTCAGCAAAACGCTGGTTGACCTCGATCACCTTGCTGGGATCTGAGTCCTTCAGTGATACGACGTAACGACTGAAGTTCTGAGAGTCCACAAACTCGCAGTGCTCCAGTGCACTTTCAAGCATTGGCGTGATGGAATCCTTCGGATCGTATTTTTCTTTTTTCGCTGGATCGACACTGCCACAATTGACCCCAATCCGGACAGCGCAGTCGAATTCCTTCGCTTGGTCAATGATGAAGCGAACCTTGTCCTGCCAAGGCTTGTCTCGTTGATGGTGATACAAGTGGCCTGGGTTGTATCGGATCTTGTTGACGTGTGGAGCGACGACCTCTGCAAGCCGGAAGTTCTCTTGCAAGTCAACGGCAAGGTTAGCAGTTGTTTGCTTTCGGATCTCAGCGAGTGCTGCGGCATCTGTGTCGCTGTCGACCGCGATCCGCACGACACCGGCACCACGTTCTCGAAGCGCTTCTGCCTGTGCAACGGTAGCATCACTGTTCTGTGTTTTTGTGGCTGTCATGCTTTGTACAGCAATTACCTGCCCATCACCCACTGTGATGTTGCCAATTTGGACAGGACGGGTTGGGTTTCGTTGGATGGTCATAGTTCTTCGAAGACAGGTGCAGCAATGAAGACAGGGGTAGCGATTGGGAGCGTGTCTGGTTTAAGGAGATTGACGAGGTCTGTAATTCAGTTGTTTTGCAGGCTTCCGTCCTATCCTTACAGTTCAGGATAACACGGTGGCCCTCTCTCTTCCCAGCAGGGTAGGGCTCAGAGCTGGCGAAGTAAGGGTGGTTTGGGAGGCTGGGTTTTCTGAGCAGGTTGCGAGCCTTGTTGTTCCCCAACTTTAGTTTTGGGCTGAGAGTCGCGGGTTGGCGACGAATTCGGTCTGAGCCGTTGTTTGGGTTTCGGTTTTTTCAGCTGTACAGGTTTCATTGTTGGCAGCTTAGCACGGAGTGCTGGCCAATCTGCACGCATCTTCTCCTTGATGGACCAAATGGTGAGGTCGTCGATTTCAACCTCTCCTTTTCGAGGACCTGCCACGCCTAAACCATTACCCCCGGAGGAAGCTGTTTGTCCAAAGGCCGAATGGTCTGCATACAGTGTTGGGCCATTCGCAATTTGCATAAGAAACTCAGTACCGCGACGTTCGGCGGTGATGGAGTACCATTGACTCGTTTTCCAAACGAAGTCGCTGGCTTCAGCAACTTTCCAAACTTCGTGGTCCGCCAGCAAACTTGTACCTTCCTGGCTGAATCGAATCCGGCATACATGGTGGTCGAATTCAATGAACGGTGTGATGGGTGTTTCGCGTCCGCCCATGAAGCGGATTTTAAAAGACGCGATAAAGTCATGGGGTGTGGCTGGAACGCTCAATCTTGGTTCGTAGCCAAAGTGATCCTGCCTGGCTGCCTGGTACTCTGGTGACGACTGTCTTCCACGCAAAACTCCATCCTGGACAGACCATCGCGTCCCTTGGCGTGGGAGCCAGGTTTTCTTAGGTAGCAGCATCGTTTGATCAAAATTCGCTTGCAAAACGATCTGCTTGGGAATGGCAAGCATAGGCTGTGGTGTTTGAGCTCGAGTTGTGACGGCAAAGAATGTTGCAGCGGCGATCAAAAGAAGTCTGCTCACGATTTAAGGAATCCTGTTTATCAAAGGAGTGGGCAAATGGAGACAAAAAACCACCGGGGCTGCGATCGCATGTCCTCCATAACTGAGCGATTCATTCGGTCCGCTAAATCATAGGGTGTGCCGCCGCCTAACAGCTTGGCAGAACGCATTACAGCGTTGTCGAGATGCTGTATTAGTGAGCTTTCAAATCAAAAAAAAAACCGTCGCGACGAATCGCGACGGTTGTTTGGGTTGCTTCAAAGGACCGAGTATTTTCGGAACCAAAACGTCGGGGCATAGTGGAGTGAGTTCATGGCTCATGCTCTCTGGTTCCAAGAGCCCCCGGAGGAAATGGTGAAACTAAGTTCCAGAGGATCAGTTGAATGCACCACCGCCACCGCCACCGCCACCGATACCACCTCCGCCGCCACCGATACCGCCACCACCGCCGCCGCCTGCACCGCCGCCGGCACCACCAGCTGCACCACCAGGGGCGTCTTCACCAGTGATGAAGTTGAAAGTTGAGACCTTCCCGATCTGTGAGAAGAACGGTGCAGGTGTGATTCGCACAAAGCGGCGGTCTGCTGAAATGATCGCAATGCCCGTCATGGACGCACCCTCAGGGAGTACCGTGATGTCTGGCTTGAAGCCGACTGCTCCGCGACGACGGTTGAAACCACGTGCAGGATCGATCGCACCATTGGTCAACGACGTGATGTCGTTGTACAGATCTTGTAAGACCTGACCGTTGCTATTCCCGTTGATCATCTGCCCGAGAACTTGGTCCTGGACTTCACGACGCACGTCACGTAGGTGGGCAAGCTGAGCGTCGGCAACTTCCTGCTGTCGTTGACCTTCCTTCACGTCGAAAACCACCAATGCGTCTTGCTCCGTCAGGGGAATTTGCTTGCGAATGAATCTTTGTGACTTTCGTCCCACGTCCGTAAGCAACTCAACAGTCACGTTTCCTGTGGAAACATTACCCCACACCCGACGAATCAGCAGGCGGTATTGTCCAGTGAAACCCTCGGGGCAGATGTAAGTCTCAGAGACTTTACCTTTGTTGTCACCAGTACTGCCGGGATACGCATCGGCAAGAAGGGTTCCCCCTCCTGCGGTGGAAAGGTTATCAATTGAGCAGATCGTGCCGGAAGGTTCTTCGATAGCGAGATCAATGTCTGCATTTCCGGTCCAGGAAACGCGAACCACGACATCATGCGCCGCCGCCTGCTGCAAAGCCGCGTTGAACGCGGCAGCATCGTCTCTTCTGCCTTCTTCAAGCAGTCGTGCGTGCGTGGCTCGTGCGATCAAGCGAGCTTCATCAGCTACTTTCTTGAAGTTCTCTGGCCAAGCTTGAGAAAGCACTCCTTGGCAGGCCCAGGTCAGATCGGGAATGCTATCGAGCGTCTTCGCAATGCGGAGGCCCATCACGTACGGCTCGCGACGGTAGGGATCAAAATTAGAGACGTCGCGACAAAGACGCATCGCTGATTCATTGGCACCAATTGCTTCTAATCTGGCAGCAACATGTAAAACTTCTTCTGGACTAGCAGCGAAGTCAACCGCCGACAGAAACGCTCTTTCAACGTCCTCCATTGGAGCGGCTGTCGCTTTCAAAGCAATTGCATAAGCGTGATACATCCAAGCCTGAACATGGCCAGCTCGGATAGCTGAACTGATCAGATCGCGGGCTCGGGTGAACTCCTCGACCGCGTCCGCCTTGTTGCCTGCGGCTTCTGCCTTACCTGCTCGGATCGTGTAGAGCCTTGCAGTGGATCGAATTCGCTGATCCAGTAATCCAATGTCCTCGGCTGTCTTGATATCCAAGCCAGCGAAGTAATCTGCCCAAGCCTCTTCGAGGCTTTGACCGGATTTTGGTTTCAGATTAATAGCCGAAATATTGGCCGCTGCTGGAACGCGTTCGGTAACCGCTGCTGCTTGGTCCGGTGAGCTGGTCTTCTTGTTGTTCAGCGATAGCTCGTCCGGAATAGCGTTGAAACCGCCCATGCCGCCGCCCATGCCGCCCATACCACCGCCCATTCCGCCCATGCCGCCGCCCATGCCGCCGCCCATGCCGCCGCCCATGCCGCCACCCATGCCGCCGCCCATGCCGCCGCCCATGCCGCCGCCCATGCCGCCGCCACGAGGTTCTCTTCCGCAGCCTCTTGGCTGGTGATTTGCATCACCTCATCTTTAATGACATACGTCAAGTCGAGGTCACGCAACATGATTCGGAGGAATGATCGTAAGGTAACGTTCTTCAGTGTGATCGTGACTGGCTCCTCAGCTGAGAGGCCAATGTCCTCCAGTGCCTGATTGTCAATCACGATAGGGATATCGTGTGCTTCAGAAATCTGCGTGATCGCTTCACTCAGTGGCAACTCGATGAAGCTTTGAGATGTCTCGTCAGCAAGTGCGCTTTGGATCCGACGCTCAGTTTCATTGTCACCTACAAGCTCAATCGCTCCGTATTTCTCGAGACGACGTCGGCTCATTCGCTGCCACCAGTCTGAATCCGGGAACTGAACTGGTGGATCATCCACGAAAGGAATGTTCGCCTTCATCACAAGCGAGAACGCATCGACAAAGTTACGCCAACGCATTTCACGATAGCGGTTTGCTCGTGCGTAGGTCTGTAGGCTCAAAGGAAACTCAGTAAAGTGGCGTCCTGAAGCTGAGTCGCGAATGATCGAATCACCAGCTATCTTCGCGAATTCGAGTGTTACTTCGCCGTCTGCTTCTTCATAACGTCCTTCAGCGATCAAAGCATTCATCTGCTGTGAGAGAACTTTGAGTTCGTCTTCGCGACGGAACGTTGCGGCTAACAATTGCTCTTGAGCTGTAGCTCCCTGTTTGATTTGTTCGAGATTTCGCTGACCTTCCATGTAGCCAGCTTCTAATCGACTGGCTACTTCGATCGAAGCACGCACTTGCGAAGCAAGCTCGACGCGAACTTCAGGATTGATGTCCGGAGCAGCTTCGATGTTGGCCAATAACGACTTCAATGCACCGGCGACGCCAATGGGGTCAGTTCGCAGCCTTCGGTTGGCTTCCCTCAGCTTGGCTCGGACTTCAGCACGAAGCCGACCCTCGGCTGCAGCCCGTTCGGCACGAACACGATTGAGCAAATCGCCTGTTTCTTCTTTTAACTCATCATCACCAGCTGGCATGTCGCCAAACAGCGAGCCGCTGTCCAGCGCGGGGGCCGGAGCGGGTGTGGATGGCTCGGGAGTAGGGGTCGCAGGCTTGGCTGCAGCACCTCCTCCAAACGGATTGTCATCGGCGAATATGTTGTTGCCTCCACCAGCAGCGGGGGCTGGGGGAGCAGGTTTTGCTGGAGCAGCATCCGGTGTCGCGGGAGCTGGGTCCCCACCGAATGGATTGTCACCTGCATCGGCCGGTGCATTTGGCTTATCGGTGTCGGCAGGAGCAGCCGGTTTTGTTGCAGTTCCACCAAAAGGATTTACATTCTCGTCACCAGGTTCCGAAGACGCCGGTGGATCACTGAACGGGTCATCGCCTGCTGGAGCGGGAGTCGCTGGCTTGGCTGCGGCGGAGTCGTCAGTGAATGGATCCGTATTGTCGGTTGCAAACGGATCATCCGTCTTGGCGTCTCCATCCTTTGGATCATCAGCAGGAGTAGCAGCACCGAAAATGTCGTCCAAGGAACCTTGTGGGTTCTGTACGACCAAACGATTGGCGCTGATTCGCTCGAGGCTTTGTGCCTGAGGATTGGTGGGGTCTGCTTCCAAAGCACGCTGTGCGACGACTTTCGCACCTTTCTTGTTGCCCTGCTGCAGTGCCAGTTGGCCAGCTTGCACCAGAGAATCAGAGTGCATCGCCAAAACACGAGCGGTTTCTTCCAACAGGGGAGTGCCCGCGGTCGGCAGCATCAAGCCATCGTTGTACCGTGCGCGCTTCACAAGCCCCGGAAGGAAGCCAAAGAAATCATTACTCTCGGAAACATTCGCATCAGCGACGATTCTCACTTTCGAAGCAGTTGTCTGCCCAGAGAGTTCGAGTGAACCTTCTGACAGGTGACCTGCAAAACTGCCCATCAGAATTGAATCACGATCCAACCGCAGGGGCGGCAAACGGTCAGATTGAACCATTTCCATACCCGCCAGCAAAGTTGCACTGTCAAGCCAAATGGGGGATGTGACAGCTGATTTTCCAACGCGGTCTGCGATAGCAGCCGGCATGTTCTCGGATGTGTTGCCGACGATCCCAACCGTTCCACCAGCGTGATTGGCAAGGATTGCCATCATGCCCAGTTCAGTCGCTGGACCAATGGCGATGCTGTGAACGGCGATATGATCGGCACGCAATGCGTCCACCAATGCCCCGAAGCGAACCGGGTTATTGAGACCGTCAATTGAGTATCCATCCCCGATATAGATGATTGATTTTGTACGGTTCTGAGGCTCGGTTGCCAGAACCGCTCGGACTGTTCCAATGGCGGATGCGAGGTTGGTGTTACCCAGAGGAAGACGCTTTCGCAGTCTCTGGATCGCTAGCTTCGTGCTGCTCGACGGACCAAAGCTTTTGCTCATGTCTGATGAACGGACATCGGCAGCATAGATGCGATCGCGGTCGCTGGGACGCAGCGAGTCGACGATCGCCTCAAGTGCTTGCAGAGAACCCGTGCGGAACTGTCCAACCTGGCTAGCAGAGGTGTCAACGATCACCACCACGTCAGCGGGTTGGGATTCACTGGCCTGCTGCAGTGTGCTGTCGGCTACTGGTTTTACGGATGCCGCAAAATAACCTTCACCCGTTTCGGCGTCGAAGGTTGAGATACGGACATTTGCCCCATCGGTGGCGAAAGCAGTGCTCGCTCCCATCGAAACCAAACAGGTCAAGATGGCAAAAGACTGAAGGCTTTTGAAGCGATTTGTGCGTGCGACGTGTCGCAATCCCATTTGAAATATCTCCGCTTTTAGCATTGAACGCTCGGTGCGTGCCTCGGGTTATCCGAGATCTGAATGGCATGCATGCGACAGTTTTCTGCCGTTTGAATACCAGTCCAGTCGTAAATCGTTTGAAAAGCAGTACGAAACGACTCTGACGTAGAGTCTATTCCCGCTCCGCGGCGTCTGCCACGAAAAAACAAGCCTTTCCTAAGCTCCCTAACCGGTTGATTCCGATTGTAGGTGTTGCAATTTGCAACAACTGCTGCATCTTGCAACATCCAAGTAGCCCTCAACTGCCTTTCGGACGCTTGGCGGGCAGAGTGTTGCGAGTTCCGTGCCAATCGGACGGATTCTGCAAAATGATCGGGTAACGTTCCGATTACAGGTAAGTTGCTGTCTGAAGGTATGCAGGAACCAACCGATATTGATTGCCACAAATGAGCTGCTTCGCTAGCCGCTATCCTGCGCTGCCGCTCCTGCGGCATTCCTTCTTTGTCGTTTGCAAGGAGGCCCGACTTGCTTGCCGGGGGCGTTCCGAGACTTTCCAGCAAGGTTGCTGTGGGCCGTGCCAGATCGCAGCGAAGCAAGTCATCCCGGTGGATTCCACTCAATGGAGAGTTTTGGGGGAGATTCTGCCACGAAAAATGGTTGATAAGTTGCCCCATGACTCGGTCCCAGCCGAATGACGCATCCAAAGTACGGCAGTCGATCCTGGTAATTTGACAGCTCTGGATGCTCATCCGTTAGCAGTTCCGAGTATTTGTGTCTCTGGTATCAGTCCAACTGGATCAGTCGTGTGCCGGTGGATCAATGTCTTTGGTAGCGCCGGAACCGGTTTGCGTTGCGCGGCGATTTTCCCGCTGAATGGCGTCATAGACCTCTTGCCTGTGCACCGGAATCGACTGTGGCGCTTCGATACCGAGGCGAACCTTGTCGCCGCGGATGTCAACGATGGTGACCACGACATCATCGCCGATCATGATGCTTTCGTCGCGGTGTCGTGAAAGGACTAACATTGGTTCCTCGTGTGGTGCACTTGAGGAGGTTGGTTGGTGGAAACAGACCGACCACCTCCGGAATCCGCTGTCCTAGCGGCAGAAAGTCGTCGTCAGAAGTAGAAATCGGCCGTGTTACGGTCGGAGTTGAGATAGAGTCTCAGAAGGTCCGTACGTACCGGTCGTGCGGATTCGCCACGTTGGGTTTAAGACTACCGTGTGGACTAGGCAGCTTGGCGTGCAGCCTCGGCCACGGAGACTTGGTGCGATGCAGATGTCATCGGAATTGCTTTTTGAATGGGTTGCTCATCGCCGGTGATGACTTGGCAGCCGAGTCTGCGATTCAGATTTAGCAACAGAGGCGAGCGGAGGTTTGTGGTCAGACGTCCGACATGACCGGCTACGGTGGTCAAAATGTACAGTTCAGCGTCAGGCTGCATATGCAGGCAAGATAGATCCCGACGACTGACATGAACCCGGTAATCGTTAAAAAAGGCACGGGGACTGATGAGCCCCAGCGCTCGGTCACCTCGTGAAGCGCTCTGTAGCCATGCCACCGCCGGATTGTCCGGATCTGGTAAGAGTGCCCATTGCCGAAGACTTTCCATCCCAATCAGACCTTGGGGAAATAGAAAGAGCTGGTCCGGGTTGAGTTCCAAAGTGCCAAAACGTTGCGTGTCGATTCGCATGGCATGTACCACCGAGATTTACAGGGTTCTTTTAATTTCTCGAAACAGCAGCGACACCGGCCGAGAAAACAATCCTCATTTTCGGTATCGGCGCAATGAGCGTCAGAATCGACAAATTTGCTACAGGAAATTTAGGACTGTCATTTGCGATGTTTTACCAATCAGACGCATCGACGCCTCAAGTGCCAGTTGTCTTTGACTCATATCGCTGACCACCGTCGCCAGATCAGCATCAATTTCATCGCTAAGTTGACTCTTCATCGAAATTAATCGACTTTCGGCAACATCCGAGAGCTGCTGTGCGTTGCGACTCCAGACACCCACACGCCCTCGAGCACGGCTGCCCCGGTCTAAGTCGAGGTCTAATGTCGCTTGAAGGCGGGCGATCTCCGGAATATCGCCTGATTTAACGGCCGTGCGTAGTCGCAGAAGGGTGTCAAGCGTGCCACCTGCATCACGCGTGTGGAAGTCGCTACCAATGATCGTGTCCACTGGGCCAATCACAGACCCCACGTTGTCAGCCCCGTCTTCTCCAATCCATCCCAAACGCAGACCGGCATTACTGCTTCCTACTCTGCGAATTGCTAATGATCCTGCACTAGGAGGAGCCGTCAGTTGGAGACCATTACCGTACTCATTCAAGTCTACCAACACGCGAGACGTATCTTGATTCGAAGGATGATTCCGGATCAAGCTGATCACGTCGCCAATCGTCGTGGCCCCCTCAAGATTCAGATCCAATTGCACACCGTCCGGGCGGAGGATCGATATTTCTGGCGAGTCAGGATTCAAGGCGATGCCTTGCCCGCTTCCGAGGTCCGACAACAGCGTTTGTTCAGTAGCTGTGCGGATTCCGAGCAGGGTCGCCGCATCCCCACCATTTTCGCCCACGGAATAATCAGATCCACTTTTCAGTGAACGGAGCTGGATTCGGCCTTCGTTACCTTTTAGCTCGGCTCGTATGTCAGCCCCGCTCCGGTTGATAGCAATCAGGGCGTCGGAGACGGTTTTAGCAGCCGTAAGGTCGACGACGAAGATTTCGCCATCCTGGATGATTTGGAGTCCATCGGAGAGATCGATTCCGTCCCCGCCATTCAAGTCGGAAATCGAAGTTTGCCCCGTCACGGCAGGTGCGATGCCGGAACCGATCAGCGGTGGTGGATTCATGCCAGAGCGGTTAAGAATCGCCAGCTGATCCGCCATTTCGGAACCCTCGGCATCGGCCAGGGCCAAGGTGCCAGCGAGACCGTCGACGTATTCGACGCGAATTCCATCCGCCGTCAAAGAGGCGGCAAGAGTTCTTCCATCGACAAGGGTACCTGATATCAACGTCACCACATCCCCCATGGTGGTCGCTGCGCTAAGGTCCAAGTCGTACCAATCTCCACCACCGGAAACGCGTATCAGGCCGGGGGTGATTCCGTCGCCGTATCTCATGTCGACCAAGCGTGTCTCTGCGTTCACACCCGCTTGGAGTTGCTGCCCTTCATGAAAGACTGCCAATGCTCCCAAGGCTTGATTTGCGTTGAGATTGAGGATACTCGTCTCACCGCCGCCGAGGTCGGTACGGGCGATGGCTTCTGCGCCGCTGTACAAAATTTTGTCATCAACACGAGAGAAAGCATCTCGTGAGTTGAGAAATCCACCCAACAGTTGATGATCGCGATACATTGCATTACCCGAGGCAAAAACCGTATTGATGGTTTCATCAATCGTGGCTGCAAATGCAGCTCTTTGGTCCTCTGAAATGACATTCTGGGCCGATTCGGTTGCCACTGCCCTCGCTTCGATCAATGCATTGTCGACGCGTGATAATGAGCTGTCTGTCGACTGGTAAAAGTTGAGCGACGAAGCCGCATTGCGACTTATTTGTGTCGCACGATCAATTCCACGATGTAGACCGATGGCACGACTTGCCGCTGCCGGATCATCTGACAGGCGAAGCACACGTTTACCGGTGCTCAGTTGGTCATATTGTTTCTGCAACGCGACCTGATCTGCATTGAGTTGAAAGAGCAGACGCTGATTGCTCAGCGGAAAGCTGGTTCGAACGGTCGTAACTGGCAGAACTGGCATTTCGCAGGACCTTCAAGCGCAGCGGACAAGAACGCCCGCAAGAGCGGACCCTATTGGATATCGGCATCCGTACGTGGAGGCTCTAGGAATTACTGATACGACCCCTAGATTTGGATTTCATCTCGCTTGCTTGCAAGCAGTTGATAAGATTTGCTTAAGATTTGCTCGACCTTCATCATTGATTGCGAGATCTATGATTTTTATTGGAACTGTCAACCTGACCCGTACTCGTGACGAGGGCAACTTTCTTTGTCCCGCGTGCGGAGTTTCACAGGGCTTCCGACTAAGGGCAACAAGAGCATGGCTGACGATCTATTTTATTCCTATGATCCCTGTCGGTAATCATGAGTTCTTCGTCCAGTGCGATCACTGCAAAGCGAATTGGGACCCATCTGTGCTTGAACTGGATCATTTGCACCCTTCTGAGGTCGCAGAGGAACAGTTCTGTAGAGAAGCCGTGAGGTCCGCTGTACTAGTGGTGCTAGCCGACAATCAGATCACTGAGAATGAGATTAAGTGCCTGCAGACGATCGCTTCGCAGCTGATGAAACGTCCGGTCGACCGTGAAGAGTTGGGGCAGGTTTGCTCCAGCGCTCAACAGCATCGAATTGAACCAGCGAATTATGTACTGACAGTGTCCAGAGCTTGGAATCAGAAACAGCGTGTACGTGCGCTGCAGGCGATGTTCTTGGCGGCTGCCGCAGACGGCCCCTTGGGAGAGTTACAGCTTGGGATTCTGGCGAGGATGCAGGAACTCTTTGATTTGACCGATGCCGAATATCATCGAGCCATCGAAGAAGCTATCGAACCGGCTACCGAGTCCTAATCAGCCGCGTGGTGATCAAACGCTTGGTCGGTACGGGGCTGGTGTGGTACGGGGCTGGTGTTCGGTACACTCCAGATTGCCTGTTTTTCACATCGTTTAGCTGCCGGCTGCTAGGTGCAACTTACCATTGCGTTTGATGTTGGGGTTCCAATTTTTGTTTTTCGGCCAGAATGCGGTACCAAGTGACATGACGCCACATCTTGTTGACCTTATGCCTATGCCTGGTTCAGCTTAACTGCACCAACGCTCAAAATAGGAGCCGCCAGTCAATTCGAGACTATCTGATGTCTCTGCCTCATGAATGTCAGCTGAGGTAAGTTCATCCAGCATTCTATCTGTTTGTGCCACTGAGTTCTCGAGGCGATGCATCCAGAGGGATTTCAAAGTGCCGACGCTATCGAACAGTTCCGGCCGCAACATCAACATGACACTTCGGGAAACCTCGCGGTTCGCTGCAGGGAGTGCAGGCTTTGATGACATGCGTTGAGAAATCATGTTGTGCATCGAAATGTTCATAAGAGCGTTCGATGTTTTACGCAGAACCCCGTGGCCTTGTAGTGAGGCCTCGTCCGCGTATTCGGTCGCTCTTTCGCGATCGATGGCATATTGGAATGGCGCAGCATTTCGTATCGACATGCGTCCAATCAAAACATCTGTCCAACTCTCGATACCTTGGCGAATACGGTTCAGTTGCCCGGCTTTGATTGAAAGTGGGCCACGGGCTTTCAGAATGATTTGGTGGACGCGATTACTGGCTTCTAGGTGGTTCAACAAGATCGCATGCGTTACGGGTGAAACTTCTTCGTCTTCGGAGCTTGCATCCATTCCCGCGCCCAGGGCAGCAATCACCCTTGTTAGCATTTCTGAGACTAGAATTTCCTCCATCAGGGGCATATGGTCGGACCACCAAGCGTCCATCTCGGTTCGGGAATCTGTCTGTTCCGCACGACGGTAACGAGCCATCGCTTGATGCCAAAGACTGAAACGGTCGTGGGTTGCAGCCCAATATTTTGTCAAAGCTTCAGGGGACAGCGTATCGCGGCCATAAAGAATCGCGGGACCGTGCTCCGAGACCACGGCAGCAAGGTCGACTAGAAGAACACTATGCATAGCTTGAAGTGAGCATTGGAAGGTTAGGATTTGTTTGTACACCCCACGTAGCAGGATTCGTGCCAAATACAGGCTCGGTTTCAGGCGCGCGCGCGCAAGTGATTGCTCGGCAACGGTTTGTGTGCCAAGAGGGCACTCAGTTGCAGGTCCCGTTTATTCAAACTGGTGCCTCTGTTGACTTCGATGTTGATTTTCCGAAACGGCGCGTCTCTTTAATGCAACGATCAAGTCATCCTATGGTAGCCGCGCGGTGGAGACTTTGACCGCTGGTCGAGTGGGACGGCAAGCGAGTGCTCGTGCCATGTTAGAATCCGAGGAAGAGATCTGCGATGGTGAATCTGTTGTCTCGGTCGGGTCGTGGATTTCCACTGCACTGCGTCGCACCTACGTGATACTGCGTCGCACCTACGTGATACTGCGTCGCACC
>JAAHTH010000419.1_pt2 | contig 34122 bp, 34 predicted proteins | sample 6116091 | NCBI WGS metagenome assembly JAAHTH01 (sample SAMN13939990, study PRJNA603662) | sponge metagenome | isolation source: marine sponge | host: Mycale hentscheli | place: New Zealand | collected 2006
TACCAACACTCGGTGGCGAAGTCTATGCCCGTAACATGGGCGCCAGTACCAGCGCTTGGGTTTGCGCTGCCAATCCATGTACCATCGTCGCCGTAGTACACTTCACCTGCGTCAGCGTCGATAGCCATCATGATGACCGACCCAGCCGCGTACGCACCCAGCGTAGAAAGAATGCCTGCATTTTGGTAGATTCGACCGGTGGTGTCACCGAATCCGAAGCTCTCGCCAGCGAAATAGCCAGGATAGTAACCGCGCGTTTCCCCCGACTTGTAGCAACCAGGGTAAGCGTAAACTCCGTCAGGCGTTATCTCTAAGTAATACTTACCTGTCGCTGGTATGCGTAGATTAGCGATAAGTACACTGTCAGTCGCGCTGTAAGGCGGGTCAATCTTGAGACCTCCTTCTGTAATCTTCCCGTTCGCACCACCCTGACAAACTGACCACACCGTGCCGGGGTTGCTCGGTGTGTCGGCGCTACCATTGGCAGCATCTGTCATGCTGTTAGCAGTCAGGTTGTTGGCGTGTGTGCTGTCGTCGGTACCATCACCAATGTCACTTGACATGACAAAGCTGTTGGTGCCAGCGGCATCAGCAAGAGCAACCATAGCCGCGTCACTGATAGGGGTCCACACCTGACCGTCCGTGCCAACCGTAGTAAACTCTCCGCACTTACTGGTTACGTCACCGGACAAAAACGCCACTTGAGTCATTAGGCCGTCGTAGTAGCCAGTAGCACCGACAAGCCTACCAACATTAATAGAGGCACCGGCAGTGTTGAATCCTTGAGTCAATCCCGCAGTAGGATTTGCGCTGAAGGTGACACGCACACCGTTGACGTACACTCGCATGCGGTCAGCCGCTGTGGCGTTATCAGTGTCCCACACCCAACGAATGTGCTGCCACTCCGAATCACGCCACACAGGAGTAGCGGTCAGGGTGGTACTACTCGAATATTGAATAAGGAAAGTGTCACCCGCCTGCCAACTGAAGTACAGAAGGGTGCCCCCACTACCAGCACTGGCGAGGTACATAGTCTGAGACAAACGAGTCCGCCGCACCCAAGCACTGAAGGTCCAAGCCGTTTGGTTCTGAGTGGCCGCGAAAGTGTCTGACCAATAGTCAGCACTACCATCAAGATACGCAGAACGGGTAATGTTGTCTTGCCCGTCCCAGCTACCACCGGCCCCTGAAGATCTTAAATTAAAAGGCATACTTCTTCCTTAAGCAGACGTGAGAAACCACGAGCCTATGTAAATGTCATCTGTGTCATCCCATTCAAGGGTAATGTGTAAGTAATGCCCATCTGTCAAGGCTGTAGTATCAGGCGCTGTGCCGTCTCTCCACTTAACAGCCGCAGGCCATCCAGTGATGGCGTACAAGGTACCGCTTCTCTCTAAAGTAATACTAAAAGTACCATCACCAGTACCCGGGTTACTCAGGGTTACTGAGGTAATGTTGTGAGCCATTGTAACGCGTTGTTTGTTGCCATTAGCCCAGTCAAACGTAGGTGTGGCACTGGAGGCTACAACCTCTACAGTCATGTTGTGCCTTTCAGTCCACTGAGCCGCTGCGTCAGTCTTTGCTGTATCAGCATCAAAAGCTTGTACATCAGTACCTATGACTACCCCAAGACTTGCACGTGCTGTAGCTGCTGTAGTAGCGTTGGTACCACCGTTAGCAATAGTAATTGGGGTAGGCAACGTGCCCAACGCAGCAGTGGTTATAGCAGCATCAGTGTAGACTTTAGTAGCCGCATCCTGAGCAGCCGTAGGGTCTGCTACGTTAATAATACGTGTATTAAGAGCATCCCAGAGTTCAGCTGCGTCTTTACCTAGAGATAACGCAGCTTGGTCAATGGACTCCTGCACCATGTAAAACGCTTGTAACGAGTCATTGTCAAGGTCAGTTTCAACCAGGGGCCCAGCTGTATAGTCTACCAACCGGGATAATTGGGATGAGTTTCTCAGGATTACCACCGTAGCGCCCGCAGTTGCTCCTGAGTCTAACCTTACCGTCGTAGCGTTAGGCAGTGTAAACGCACTGGTCTCAACACCATCCTTGTACACCTCAATATGAGTACTGAGGATGTACGGGTAGGTTATAGTGAAGTCTGTCTGCGCAGCTGTAGCCGTGTAGACGTCACGTGCAAATGCCATAGTGGTCTCCTAGTTGTTGTGGTCATAAAATCTACCAATCACTTGAAAAAGTATCGAATTAGCTATTGGTGTTATCTTCAGTGATTGCTTTAATGTGTCATCAATATCCCGCTCAGTACTCTCTGTGGCTATCTTACCGACGCGACCAATAGTTGAAAACATAGGTCCCCCCATAGGGGCGAGGATGTGCTTATTGTGTCTGTACTTAAAGCTTTGCTCATCAACTACTGGGTATCCGGTGGCTTCATTGAGTGACTTGGATAGACCTGAGACCATAAAGGTCTCCAACAACCGGTCACTGAAGCCTACCATTAGAGGTGACCTACGGACTGCGTGTTGCATCAGTAGATTCCAATCTCCACGTTTTTCATTACCTTCCAGTATGCGTGTCTCAGGTGTGTCATCATTATTTATCTTAGCTCTGGCAAGATTAGATACATATCCCAACCCAATCCCCATAAACATCGCTGTAGCAACTCTGCCACTGCTGTGTAGTGGAGACAGCATCAACTCTTGCATAGCAGGGGCTATGACTCTTTCTTGAGCTGCGTACATGAATGATTGAAACATCATCAGTACTCGACCATGCAAATCAGCTTTCCAGAAGGGACGGTCACCAATCGAAGGATCCAAGTGCATCTGATTAGACAGGTTCTCAATTGCACGTAGGTAATTAGCGCGTATCTGTGCACCATCCACCAATCGACCAATCGTAGAGTCAACCTCAGTAGGTACCCCGTCTATAATCGTAGTTACCTTTCTGGTTGGAATATCATCCCCTGTACGTAACAGTGTGACATTACCATTGTCATCAAAGTGTATCTTAAAGCCATCCCACTGCTGGGTATTCTTAAGCTTAACGTACCCGTCGTTGATGTCATCAGAATTCTCTTTTAACAACTTCAGTGCCTTAAAGTCATCCGTACCCATCCCAGCATTAGCATACGCGCGTCTCATGGAAGGACTGATGTTACCCCTGGAATCTGTCAGCAACCTCATAGCTACATCTGCAGCAATCACTCTTCGTACAAACTTGTTCCATGGTGCCATTCCGTTAGCCCAGTTACTCAGAGTGTTGATCTTAGCCCCAGCCAGTTGCAGTGACCGAAGTTTAGAACCACCTTCATAGACCGGAGCAGCATCAGGGTCATATTGGTTTCTGAGATTGGAACCACTGAGGATATGCTCCCCACGTAACACAACGCTTTGTAGCCTGTCAAGCTCCTTCAGATTCTGCATCATAACTCCCTTGCGAGAGAATGGTACCATAAGAGTCTGAGCTACAAGTCCACTCATCCCTGTTAAGAAGCGACCACCTGCGAATGCAACCATAGCAATATCCATAGGTAACGTCAGTAAGACTCGACCTAGAATCATAGCACTCGTCAGTGACCCAGCGATACTTAAGCTTCTATCATACAGTTCACCACGGTCTGAGTTGTATATCTTAGTACGGTCTGCACGTGTAAACTCAGCCAGTTGTTTCCCCAGTAACCCTCGTTTACCTGGAGCACCTACGAGCATGTCCCGTACTGCCTGTACTTCTTTAAGCTCATCACCACTGAGACCTTTTTCTGCTTTCAAGAACTCACGCCTTGCGTAGTTTTCCAGTGCATCAGCTATCTTAAAGTCGCCCTTAGCTAACAACCCTTCATTTCTCAAAAAGGTACCAAACTTCTCTTCCAGTTCTAGTTGTCTGCTGACGCTTTCAGAATATGCTTCCATTAGACCATCTTGACCTTGCTCTAGGAACTTCTGTACCTTATCTGTATGGTGTATTCCAGACAGGTCAATGCCTCGGTTCTTGAAGTGCTTAGAGGTTTGGATTAAGTCTTCAGCTTCAAAGGGTTGGATCCCACGTTGGCCAACGATTGTATTGTACATCTCATCGACTTTATTGTGGAATGCATTAGCCATTAAAGCTTTATCAGACCCAGCATCCAGACGTGCAACAGCGCGTTCTTTCTGACGCTCTGCTGCTCGGACTCTGAAGTCACTGATGGAGGTGACCTTACGCCCTCCATTAGCCAGCAACTGAGCCATGTCTTCAAGACTGCCCAAGGACTCGTTTATTTCATCTAAACGTTTAGCCCAGTCATCACGATACATCTCGTTCTTGCCAATCTTGCGTACAAGATTAGTTTCCTTCTGTGCCCTTTTGGGATCCACAGGCACCCAGGATCCATCTATACGCTGCACCTTAGGTTTAGTACTGCGTAACTTCTCCAACTCTTCAATTTGTCTGTCGATAATCTTTTGTCGTCTGGTAATTTCACTTTCAGCTTTACTCTTGTACATCTGGACTGCTGTTTCGACTTCATCGCCAAAGTTGTAATGAAGATTAGCAATAGCATCATCATACACCTCTGAAATATACGTCAGACCTTGTTGTTCCCAATCCCGGAGCATGTTGTCATACATCACAGGATCCATCTCTTGTAGAGCGTCCATATCAGTACCTACGACTTCCCCGGCTTCATTAGGTTTATTCAGGTCAACCTTTCTGTTTGCATACCACTTCTCTAAGAACTCCGGGGAGGGGTCATCAATGATCTGGGTAGCCAGCATACGCTTAAACCCAGCAGCATCTTTACCGATTGCGTCAACGTTCCAGTTCTGCATCCGGTAACCTGGACGCAAATACTTACTATCAATCAACTCAGCATCAGCAGCTTTCTGCCCCAGCTCCATGTACCACTTGTCATCTTCATCTGCTACTTTGGTTATGACATCGTGTAATGCCTTCAAGTCTGTAGCGTTATTTTCCCCACCAAACTTGTTAATGCTTTCGCGGACTTCATCCAACGCTTTCTCAGACTTAGCCTTTTTATCCAGCAGACGTTCTAATCTACGCGTAGCTCTAGCATTCTCAGGGTTCTTAGCTACAGACTCTTGTGCTTTAGCGATGTCTGCATCAAACCGGGTTGCATTATCTCTCGCTACAGCCAGCTTAGTTGCCAACCACTGGAAGTCCTCCACAGTAGGCATCTTACTGATTTTATGAGACAGAGCACCTGCTGTACGCTGGAGGGACGCAAGTTTGAAATGTTGGTTCTGGAAGTCACCCACCAGTTTACCCACAGTCTCACGGTGCGCCCCCAGCTTCTGGCGCATAGTCTTCATACCTTCTTCCATAGTCGAAAGCGCACTTTCACCTAATAGGTTGTTCTTGGTGAATGCCGTCAGTCTGACAATGCGTGCGCCTATAGCAGAGACGTTACTGACTGCTATGGCTAAAGGAGTGAGGCTACGGCCAATCAACTTACCTGTGATTGGATCCCGTATTTCTGGGGATGAGTCCCTGAGTTTTTGACCAAAGGCGACAAAGTCTTTCCACACTTCTTTGGGACTACGTGCCCACTTAAGTACCGTAGTATTCAACAGCTGCTTAATGCCCGGCAGTGTACCGAACCCCTTAGCTGCTTCAACATGTTCCAGCTTACCGTACGGGGACTCCTCCTGAACCCTAGCGGCACCAATAGATTCACGTGCGGCTTGATCATCTAGATGCCTAGTGACCTCCTCCTCAGCATCTACCTGGGTTGTTCTGCGGGTAAGCTTAGGTATAGCCACAGCCAGTCCTGCTCCAATAAGAGGAGCAAGACCCATCTGTAATGCTGCTTGTTCGTTGGTAAACCCGGGGTCATACTGATTTCGTGCCCATGCATCTACACTGGCGTCTACCAACGCAGCTGCAGCCCATCTGGAGCGCATACCAAACTTAGCTGCGGCCATAGCTGCTGTTGCGGCTGCGGTTGTCTGTAGTCCACCAAAAGGCGCAGTCAACAGTCCCACAATAGAAGCATCACCCATCAAAGCACCTAGGATACCCAAAGAGTATCCCCAGTTATTAGAGTCAGCACCTGCAATCTTCTGCATGTCCTTGTACATCTGCCACTTCTTGATGTAGAACCGACCCTCATCACTGTTGATGCTGTTACCTAGACTGGTCAATATCTGGTTAGCAGCAAAGTCATCTCCCTGAAGCTCTTTCATTTCCCGGATGCTGTTACTAAGGAGTTCATCATCCCGAAAGAACTTTTCTCTGTCCAGCACATAGTCCTGTTCAACCCAGTCCATATCCCAAGACTTTCTGGCTCTATCAGCTCCAGCTTGATAAACAGCAGAAGAAGTGGAAAACTCTTGCGTAGCCTCAACGGCAGAGTCCCAGAACCCCAAAGTTTCTTGGGGTGCTGGTTGGGACACTTCTAGACCGGAAGCAAATGTCTCTAGTCCTTCTTGTCTGAAAGCCTCTCGGAACTGGTCATAATAATCAGGCTGTACCTCAGGTGTTACCACCGAAGATGCGGGGTCAACCTGCGGGACCCCGGTGATTTCACTCATGTTTAAGGTACTCCTAAGTATTGTGTTGCCAGTAGGCTACGGTTGATTTTGATTGCGTGTTTCTTCAGACTACGCTGATGGATGCTTAAGCCAACATTGAAGATACGTGTTTCTCTGCGGATAATACGAGCTACTCTCTGTTTGTGATCAGCGTCTACTGCTGCTTGAAGTTCAGGGGTAATAAACGCGGGACGTTCCGTTTGCTTATTCCAAGGTGATTGGTAAACGTACTTCATCAAAGCTACACGTTGACTCTCCGTCATCTTAGCCCCATCAAACCACTCAGGCATCTTGCCCATAATATAGTTAACACGAGCATTAGTCAGCTGGTTTGCCTGTGGGTCAGACACATCTTTTATGTCTGTGACTCCTGCGAATGACAACGCATCATCAGTATCAGGCCAATCAGCTCGGAAGCCATGACCAAACACAAGACCCCCAGTACCCGTAGAAGGCATCTGAACCTCTCTACCTTGGACTACATCGTCAATGTAAGGCCCCCATACAGAACCTTCCTCATCTCCCAGTGTGACCTCCGTCAGAGCTTGTAGAAAGGATGTCAGTTGCTCTTTGTCATTAAGGTCCACAGGATCGTTTGGAGAAACCCCAAGTTTACGAGAGACTTTCTTTACGGACCCATTCGGAACTGCAAAGGACTGAGGGCCAACAATCTCGTCACCCATAGGTATCCTTTGCTCTGCTGTTGGTTTGCGGATTATGACATCTTTAAGACGTCTAAAGCTGGACTTTACTTTGTCACCTTCGTTACCACCTATCATCTCTATCATGGTCACGCCATCGATAACCTGAGTCTTACCTGTGGCTATACCTGCGTGAGCTCCTTTTTCACCTGGTTTCTTACCTCTGTGGACTACCAAGACATCACCCGGAGCTAAGTCTTCCAAGGTGCCGGGTTCACCCCAGTTCATGAAGCTGGTCGCTATGTTAGACCCAGATCCCTTAAGTCCAACTGTATTCAACGCAACGTTAACAAACGCTGCACACCACGGGGTCTGCTCGGGGTTCATACCACGTGTAAGCTTAGTACGATTAAAATACCTTTTCAGTGATTCATTGTCTCCATGCTCTGATTTACCCAGCATAGACGCTGCAGTATCCGCAGCCATCTGACCCCTACCAGTTAACAACCGGTTAACAGTACGGTCACCTGAGTTGTACTTTTGTCGGTACGTCTCAACCCCAGCTTTGATGCCGAGTTCTGGATTACGGAATACTTTGGGAGACCCATCGTCCTCACTGATACCTACAGGGTTACTGGCGCGTGACAAGTTGGAATCCCCAAGATGTACCGCAGTACCCTCTGGTCTCCATGACGTGTTAGGTATTGACTGGGTTATCTCCTGAGCTGTACGAGCAGTGACCTCTTCTGCATTAGGAACAAAGTTGTTCTCTGCGTTGACCTTGGCAACCGTATCGTGCAGGTCCATCTCAATAGCTGTTTTTATCTCTTCTTCACGATCAGCATTGAACTGTTGGGTTGCCGCTTCAGCATCCGAAGGACCTGTAGAGGTCTCTGGTTCTGTAGGTTTAGTACTATCCAACTCTGCAATATACGCAGCTACAGCTTTAGTAATCCCTAGGTTCTCTAGGGTATCTCTAAGTTTCTTCTTTATGATTACCTGTTCGAGTGAAAACCCTGGGGTTGCGACTGGCAGACCAGCAGATGGTCTCTTAATAGCTGGTTTTATCTCTTCTTCACGATCAGCATTGAACTGTTGGGTTGCCGCTTCAGCATCCGAAGGACCTGTAAACGTAGCTGCGGTGGTATCAGAATGACGCAGTTTATCAACGATGTTAGACAAAGAGTTTTCCCTGGACATAAACTCTTTAACTCTGGACTCTACAGCCGCTATTGTATCAGGGTGTGCCTCGCCACGAGTGACGGCTTGGGTAACATAAGCCGCTGCTTGAGCTACTATCTCGGGTATTCCCGGTGTAGTTGCTGTACCTACCGGGTAATCATTGGCGGATGTGACCCCCAGTTCTTTGCTAACTTGTGTAGCTATCTCACGTATACCCAGGGGAACATTACCCATCTGTACACGACGCCGGTACTCACCAGCATAACCTTCAGGTAGCTTAGAGATGTCTTCCTCTGTCAACTCCCTGTTCATGAATCGCTTAAAGAACTCAAGCTTGTCTTCTTGAATCAGCCCAATGTTGCCTATGACAGACCCCATATGGTTGTTGTACTCACGTGCCTCCATAAGCAGAGGACTGTTTTTCTCTTTCAGAACACGTAGTACTTCCTCAGGACCTTTGTTTAGTGCTTCTGCTGCTGCCTCGCCTGAACCAAACAGATTACCGAGGGACGATACCACATCTTTAAGAAGACTGGTTTGATGTAGCTCATTCCACTTTCCAGGGTTAATACGCATAGTCCACGCATCGTCTTCACTGTTGTATACCAGCGCTGCAGCCCCGTAGTCATCCAAAGGAATTTCGGTCTTGTCCGTTGGTGGAACAGTTACTCGTATCGTGTCATCATCAGTCTCCACTACAGTAACGTCACCGCGAGCCGAAGCCGAATTGAATATTCTACGTGCTTCTAGAGGCATCTCCACTGGAGTCGTTGCTTCAAAAGTGCTGTCTTGGTCCCCTGATTGTAACGTCAGGTTGCCCATTGAGTCGGGTGTACTGGTGCCTGCAGAAATGCCAAAGACTTTTTTGAATCTATTTGAATCCAGAGATATCTGTGGGAATCGCCTAGTTTCACCCGTATTAGACGTGGCAACGACTGCGGATACTGGGATTTGATCTGTGCCCTGTGCTGTAGGAATGACTATCCACTGCTGTCTACCTGCGAACTCTTTGAACCTCTCCAATAAGGCAGCACTGTCTTCGGCATTAGCACTATTTGAACGCGCACCTAGGGTCGCTGCAGCATAGTTCAAGCGCTCCAATATGTGACGCCTGAGGTTACCCCCGGCGTTTACTATGGTATCTTCGGACACCCCTAGAATATTAGCCAGATCTTGCTTATTAGCCCGCATGAACAGTGTTAAACGATTAGTGTTATTAAGAGTGTTACCGTTGTTCAACTCCATGTTCTTAGTGTAGTCAAAGAATGCGGTAGCTAAGTTAGCACTTGTGTCTATATCACTCTTTAGGGCATCCCACTCTTTCTTTCTTTCATTGTATTGGTCTTGAGTACTGGTGTCACCTTGGTACATAAAGCTCATAAAGAGAAGACCCTGTGAGTCTTTACCCAACATGTCCAACAGGTCTATCTTGTTACCTTGGTCAGAGTCTTTTGCGGCAATCCTCAAAGAGTGATACAAAGCTTTACTGTCAGCACCTCCACCCAAAAGTATGGTTGTAAGTTGGTTCTTCCACTTACCAGCTGCGTCATCCCCAAGTTGCCTTAGAGCATAAGCTACTGTAACTATATCCTTAGTACCCCAGCGCTGAGCCGGGGTACGTAACACCTTTCCCAGTACCTGGTTTGCTGTTGCTGAGTCGATAGGTGGGGGATTTATGTTTTTGCCTATAGCGGCAATTACAGCATCAGCCTTAGACCCAGACCCCAGAGCAACGCGAAAAGCTCTGAAGGCTTTGACGTATAGCGTACTGGAGGGGCCAATGTTCTCTGCATTAGCAACCTTCTGGAACTTAGCCCATGCAGTTGCTGGGGGTACATTATTCAACAAATCATAATTCAGTTCATTAGCAGCGGCGATAGATGCTGCGGATGTACGCTCTTTCATGGAAGCTTCGGCTTTTGACCTAAGTTCCGTCAGTTCTTCTAATGTAAAGCTGTCAGCAATAGTGCCGTTAGTAAAGAACTCATTATTCTCGGTCATCAGAGCAGCTGCTCTTGCTTTCTGCTCTGGGGTACCTGTGACACTTAGGGTGACTATTTCATTCTTCAGAATGCTTTTGACTACACTCAAGGACTTAGGGAACGGTTGCCCTGTCATGCTGGCTGCAGCTTCTTTAGTAAACCCAACTAACTGATTCAAGTTCTTGGCTACTATTTGATCCCCAAGTGAATACCTGAAGGTAGAGCCTATCTTGTCATTGTGGAGAATCGCCAACCCTTGCTTGTGGCTGGCGATAGCTTTATGTGTTAGGGCGTTTACACTGTCGTGTATCCCTTTCAGCAATGAGGGATTTACCATACCCTCAGTCTTTTCAGCAATGAACTGTTTGGCGTACTCAGCTGGATCCACAGTAGGAGCCAAATTCTCCAACCCTTTAATTAGCTCAACGGCAAGACCCGGGGCCATAGCTTGTGCTGTAAACTTGGGTAGATTTGCCAGAACCAAGGGACGCTTAAGGCGACCTTGAATTGAAAAGAAGCTGTAATCCCCACTACGCTCTGCTTTCCGCAGCTCCTCTGGGTTTTCCTTAACCTCAAGATAATGCTGGTCCAAAGATTCAACATCCAGCATACGTTGGCGTTTCTCTTCTTCTTCGGTCTCCTTCTTTGCAAACACAGAAAATGCTTTGGCCAGTGAGTTGAAGCCTGCACCTGCATTCTGTACATCAATGTACTGGGCTGTATTCGCAGTCACACGCGGTAATACCCCAGTCCTCTCTTGCGGTCTACGGTTTATCGGTGGTAATGCCATTGTTGTTTCCTGTTAGAATCTGTTAGTAACCCATTCTGTCCCCCGGTGTAGACCCGGATCTATTCAGAGCTACACTGCGGTCATATACGGGGGCTAGGGTTGGTGTTGATGAGTATGCCCTTTGGAAGTATGTACCCGCAGCGTTACCAAAGAAACTCAAGGTGTTCTGACGCTTACGAGTTTGATCTGCACTGTTGGCAGCTGCGGTCTCTTCTATCAATGCCACCTGTTGGGATCTTTTCTGTGAGGCTATCTCTTGTCTGTTGGACTCAATACGTGCCTTATCTAGACCTGCGATAAACCCAGCGGCACCCCCAGCTCTTGCTAGTGCTGCTTTGGTTACACCACCGTCGGCAGAAGATGCTCTCAGTGTCCCGAGTTGTATGTCGTACTCACGTGCACGGTCTGATTTCTTCTCACGCGCTACCTCGTTTTCGCGTTTCTGTTGCCGGTTTAGCTCAGCAACCTCACGGTCACGTTGCCTTGAACGGGCTGAAATACGCTTTGATATCGCAGCGTTCTCAGACATCATTTGTAGGCCACTAAAGGCCATCTGTACAGCTGTTGCTGCTGTCATAAGACCTCCTTAGCCTTGTCTACTCAGCTCGTTGAAAAAACCGCGCCACTGGATGGACGTGATAACGGATGGTGAGGCTGTGTCATTCATAAGCTCAATTTTGGTGTCTTCACCTCGGGAATGAATGGTGTGCTTTTGTGCACCTGAGTCGTCCAAAGTAGCATCATCAACCGCTAACCCCCCACCAAGTATCTTACCTTCAAACGTTTCAGACTTCACGTCACGTCCACCATCAGACGTTACCTGTAGCTTGTAGTACCCAGTCAACTCAAAAAGAATCGTAAGGTCTTGTAACTGTAGACGTCCATTTAAGATGGGGGCGTTGTTTTCACGTATGTATATCTTAGATAGCTCCACGGTCATCGTGTAGGGCCTACCTATGTACACCGGACCAGCAGACCAGTTTCCCTTTACGGTTATGGTGAATGCAGTAGCGTAGGCATTAACCTTAAGTTGCTGCCCTGGTACTGGGAAGTCAGTCCCTAAGATAATCTCAGCGTCATCCTCATTGTCCCAGCTGGTTGTAAAAGTGGTTAGCCCAGTGCCTGCGTTGTACGTCCCAGTTACCTTCTCACGTTGGTCAAGCAAAGGCATCCAAGGCATACCTGTGGCAATGGACTCACGCGTCAGAGACATTATCTCTAGGTACATGTTGCCATCTGCACGTTCAATCACAAGATGACACTTGCCTTCAAACAGGTAAAACCCATGGATGTAAGCTTGAGTCTCAGAGGCACCGAAGGTGTACTTGGACCATGCTGACTGTAGCTTCTCAGCGTCATCAAAAAACGTTGTATAGAGATACAGAGCGTTGTGCTCTGAGTCACATAGAACATACAGCTTCTGTGCAGCAGCATCACCTTGCATATACTCAACGCTGGTTGGGATGTACGTACGTACGTGGCGCGTTACATCCGTAGCTGTGTTGCTAAATGAGTTGTCCTGGAAATAGTACTCATAGATAACTGCGGTGTCTTCCACCTCTGAAGGAAAGTAAAGTACGTCCCCCATAGACGTAGGTTTAGCTTTACGTGATGCCCTGTAGGTTGTCGCTTGGTTAAGCTCAGCCGTTTCAGGTGTAAGGGCACGGCCCTCGCCACTCTCAAGTTCAAACTGTGCGTTTGCACTAGTGAGAAACAAGAGTTTACGGAAGACGGTTCCAAACTGGAGGATGTTAACCTGCTCGGTTGTAGCTCCACGTTCCACAGGGTCACTATCGAGAACTTCGGTTGCCTTTTCAGCAAACAGGTTGAACACGTCTCCTGCCTGGGACAGATACACCGTCTCATCACTGAGGAACCCAAGCCGGTTACGGTAAAACGTAACGTCATTGACAATACCATTGATGAACCCAGGTGGGGGGTTAAGTTCAGAGTCACCAGCACCCCTAGGTTCCCACGTGGATGCACTAAAGGTAAATGTATTGCCATCCGCAGACCGCACCAACTGGTGGGGCATAGAGGACTCATCAAAGGCATTTACCCCAACAGGGTCTACGGTCTCAGTCCACACGCTGCCGGTAGAGTCCTTCACAAAGTAGGAGCCAAAGCCATCAGAGTCATTACCAGTCACTCGGTAGATGGACCCACCACCTGAAGCAGTCGGGAGGTCATTAAAAGTTTGCCTTGTGCCAGTGAGTGTACCTGAGTCAGCTGGACCCATACGTGTGGCTACGTTGCGGTTACACATAAACGTGTAGTCAGCCACTGAGGTTACCCAAAAGTCAGTCTTAGGGGATGCCCCAAGTAGATACGTTAGGTCTTGGAACGCAGCGCGTATAGAGATGGTGTCATCTGCGGCTGATGCTCCGGTAGTTGTGGTGAACTTCAGGTAGTTGTGGTCACCTGTGGCGACAGCATCAATGGTGGTAGTGAAGGTTCCACTCGCACCCGTCTTCCCTGTGGCAATGTCGTTCCATACGACGCCGTCAACACTTCCCTCAACTTTGAATACGGTACTGGCGTCAGAGAGTTCGTACGTCCACGAGAACTCAGTCTCACCACTGCCGAAGGCAACCTGTTTGACATAGTCTGCACCATCCACCTGTATGACTTGTGTGTTGTTAATACCGTCCTGCTCTACCAGGAACTCACGTATTGAGTCCCCAATGACAACGGTCTTCTGTGCCCCAGTGTCTGCGTCAAAGACGGTTACGCTGGGCGTGGTCCCACCTTCAAAGGCACAAAGTAAATGCTCAGTAGCACTACGGTTGATGCCGTGTATCTTGTACGTCTTGGCTACATCCAGGAATGTCAGGTCAGATATGAACCTTGTGCATGGACGCTTCTCAAAGCCTCCTGTGACAACAGAAGGAAAAGCGTTTGTCATCTCCTGGACTTGGTTGGGTTGTCGTACCTGCTGTGGTTGACGGGAGACGCCACCAAACAGGGTGGGAATTACTCCACTTACCTTCTGTCCCATTTGTTATGTCCCGTATGTTGGGTTGTACCTGTACGCCACTTCACGCGCTTGCCTGTTGTCTTTAAGGACGTTAGCGTCCTCGTTGCGTGCATCATCTTGGATGGCATCAATCATAGCCATCTGCACGTCTTCCTTGGTGAACTCATAGAGTACCTGGGATGCCACAGAGCCTTTCTGGAACTCATGTGCAGCTGACTTGTAGATGTACACCTGAAGTGACGTGGGTAGATTTTGGAAGTCCAAGAACTCGATGATGTCCACAGTCATCTGTGTGATATCAGTGATAGTCTCACTGTCGTTGTTGACGTCATACAGCAGCCACAGAGAATTATCTGCACTACGCTTCATCATGACGTTAACGTGACTAGTGTGAGCTGAGGTGTTCTGGATGCGTGAACCCTTGGGGTTAGTAGTGTCAACGCTTAAGACGTTCTGCCCAAGGGCAAACTGGTCACTAGCATTAGGTGTCAACGTGACGTTGCGCCTAGTGTTTGAGTGCCACCCTTGCGCTTGGATACGACGAGATGTTTCATCCAGTACAGCCGCAGCACGTTCAGCGTCAATCTGTCCACTATTCAGCGAAGATACGGCTTGCTCATTGATTGACCTAAGCATCTGGTTGACCGCATCGAGTTTGCTCATGTGAGCTAGTAGTAGGGCCATGGTCATACCTTATGAAAAAATGGGGTCCCCAAGGAGTTAACCAAGGGGACCCCGGGGCTCGCACACGAGGAGGAGGTATGTGCGAAAGGGTCTGCGGGATTAAGTGTTAGCTACTTCCCAGCAGATTTCGTTGCGCAGAGGACCATGTCCGACAGCCATCTTGGCTACCATGAAGTCTTCCTGACGTCGAACGTCACGGGTTTGCTCCATGCCCATACCAATAAGTTTGACCGTACCGACACCTTCGTTACCCCAAGCAATACCAAGGACAGTGCTGTAATCAGCGCGGTACTTAGCTTTGACTTCTGCATTAGCAGTGTCATTAGACTGAGGAATAAGGTTCGACATGTGCATTTGCACTGAGCGCAAGCTCAACGTAGCGTCACGGTTGGCTCCACCTGCCTGACTAAAGGTGTGGTCTTTGTCGGCAAACAGGAATGGGTTAGCCGCAGTGGCGCCCGCCTGAGCAAACAAAGTGGCATCGTAAGTAGCCGGAGGAACAACTAGATGGATGGGACCATCATAGTCCGCAAGGTCAGCGTCAACCTGAAGGCCACGCATCACTTCCCACCACTGGTCACCTGCGGTAGCCGTGATGGTACCTGTGACATCTGCGGATAGGAGACGCGTAGCATTCGGGAACGGAGAAGTAGACACGGCACCCGGAAGTGCGGCGGACTGCTTAGCCGTAGCTACGATGGTACGGTACACGTTCTGGTCGAACACGCGAGCAAGCGCCTTGCCCAGTTCAGCCGTATACGTACCGCGCACCTGAAAGTGAGACATTGCCTCATCCAGGTCATAGATACCGATATGCGACACAAGCAGACCGTCAATAGAAATAACGCGCTCAGTCTCATCCGTATCTTGTCCCAACATTTCGACACCAGCAGAGTGGTACGAGGCTGAGACCTTCCATGTCTTCGGGAACTGTGCTGACTTACCAGCTGCAATATCCCGCGTGACGTGCTTGTCCATGGTGTGGACTTTTTCAGAGAAGGCCGCGTAGACCTCTCCACCGAACACCTTCAGGAAGAGCCCGCGCTCATCCGAAGTATCTGCCACATCCGTACCGAAGCGTGTCGGTGCAGACGGGTCACCTACAAACAGAGTCATAATGTTACTCCTTAGTTGACTCGTATGCCCTGACGTTGGTTATCTAGAGTTGACCGGTGGTTCACGCACTGCGTGGCCGTGGCGCTCTTGAAGCCTCTGTTGTTGGGCGTGAAAAGAATTTGGTCCACCTGTTGGGGCAGGCTTCGGTGGACTCCTGAGGTTACACAGGTGCAATCATAGTACCTAACTGCGATGTAACCCAATCCCTGTCGGGGGTACTCTTAACCGATGCTGATTTGACCAGGGGCCACATCAACATCAACCGTCTCTTCACCTAGGCCAATCAGGCCCACGCGGATGACGTCTCCATTGACAACAGCGTCAACCACCGTGTCAATTTGAGCTTGGATAGTCTCAGAGTCCAGCTCATCGAACACAAACTCACCGGCAACCGTTTCGTTGTCGAAGGTTGCAACCAAAGTGGAGTTCTTATAAATACCCAGGGCCATATCATCAGCGGCCTCAGGTGCGATGGTGCCAGCGCTCAAGGCAACACGTGCGTTAACACGCTGGGCAGTAGTGATTGCACCGTTGTAGATAACACCGGGAGTGCCATCGAGGGCACCAGCGGTACCGTTGTCTTCTGCGGTTGCACTGTAAGTCCAGTGCGGGGTAGACCCAGTGTCAGTCAGAGCCAGAGACTCTACGGCTTCAGCCGCAGTCTCAGCCGCAGCTGCTTCTGCAATGGTTCCAATGTACGGGGCAGCACGGCCACCCGCGTGAACGAGGTTATACTTAGGCATTAACTTCTTCCTGTTGTTGGAATGATAGGACCGTAGCGTTACACGCTATGGCGATACGTACACCCTCCCCCTCAACAGGATGTACAAAGTGGGGTAGCCAACTAGGGAAGGCAAGCATCCTTCCATCCTTAGGCACAACACGTGCTGCTGGCTGTAGGTTCAACCCTGGAACCTGGAATGACCCTGTTCCACGTGTATCAACGAACTCAATGGAACCGGGCTGTATTTGGACCCCTGTCGCCATGGTCTTCTCTTGTACTTCAGGACTTGTGTCCACGTAGTACACACCAGAGAAGTGGCAGTTTGGGTGCGTATGAACCGTTGCGTATCCACCGTGGGAATACATCATGGCCCATGCCGCTAGCTTAAGCGTAAGCTGTCCCGGCTTGGTTGCGAATGTACCTGCGTACTTAAGAAAGGACGCGTGGAACATCTCTCCAAGCTCTTCACCGGCTTTACCGGTGGTTGTCAGAACGTCATCCTTAGAATGCCACGTTCCAGATCGGTTAGAACGATAGACCCCCTCAGGGTCTAACGCTCGTTTCTTCCACAACTTGTTCTTCAAGTCTTGATTGAGACCTGAGTTGGACCAATCAATCTGTTGTAGGTCCGTAGAAAAGACCTGGAGTACATCAGCTTTTACATTAGACGTCATTGCTCCTCCTCAAGAACACTAAAGCCCAGCTGTGTGTGACCTCGGGTTCATGTCGTACGTAGACGCAACAATACGCCGCACCACTTCTTCACGATACGCAGGGTCACTACGGTATCTTGGGTCAGCCTGGGCTGCCGCCTGTTCACTCAAAGAGGCAAACCCTACGGCAGTTGGTGCTGCTGAAGCTGAGTTACCCCGAGATGGAACAGGCGTTGGTGCAGGTGCAGGCGCGGGTGCGGATACTGGCGATTGACCAACCAAAGATTGAGCCAGAGCTACACCTTGGTCCCGCGTGAACGGGTCACGTAGCAAGTCATCAATCTTGTTGCGTTGGTCTAGCGGTACGTTCTGCACCAGTGCAGCGTAAGCTGTTTCAAACTGTTCCTGCCCACCAAAGCGCTGGACCACATCGTTAATGATGCTCTCACTAGAGGACTGCACCATCTCAATGTAGTTTTTTACAATCTCAGGGGGGACACCAATTGACTCAAGAGCTGCATAGTCCTCTGGAGCAATGTCACCATCAGATTGAACCTTTGTTTCCAAGGACCCCCAATTAAGACCAGCTTGGTTGACTGCCGCCTGAGCATCTTCCGGCGGGCTCTGGTCAACCTGAGTGGGCTCTGAGGATTTACCCTGGGCCTGCTTGTAGGCCTGCTCCTTACCGTACCCCTCCCAGTTAAAGTTACCTTCCTTGTAGTACTTATCGAATGACGCTTGGTCAACTCCAAAGTGCTCAGGGGTATGCTCCTGTGTTGGTGCTGGTTGCGGTTCTTCAATCGTAACCGATTCACTGTCAGCCATAGTTCCTCCTCACGGCTTCAAGAAATGCCCTGCCGCTAGTGCCCGGACGTTGAGCCTGGGGTTGCACTGCGGGTGCTGCGGGCTGTTGTGGTGCTGGTGCTGTGTTGGCACCTTGCATGACCTTGTCCAGGTCCCTCAGCAGGGCTACCTGTTCAGGGGTAGCCTGCCCTGTCTCATAAGCCTTCATGGCTTCCCATCTGTTCTTAGCGGCAGCAAGGTCATCCTCACCGCCCACGAACACCCCTGTCTCACCAGTGAGTCTCCTCAGTGATGCATCGGGGCTCAAGTCTTCCAGGCTGATATTAGCCTCCATCTGGTGCTCCTCCACCTTGTGCTTGCTGCTTAACAGCTTCTTGAGCTACACCTGGAGCTGCGGCTTGAGCCATCTGCATGGCTTGTTGCTGCTGTTGCTCTTGAGCTACCTCTTCAGCTGACTTAACGGCATCAGGGAACCCGAGGCCATTCATTATTTTGCCCAGTACAACCGGGAACTTAATGTGCATCATCCCAAGCTCACCAAACTGAGCCACAATCTGGGCGGCTTGGATACCACGCTCAACGTCACGCTCCCGCGACAGCGCTTCAAGTCCAGTCAGGATGGTTGGCTGTAGGTCTTCACGGTTAACGTTGGGGAACTCACCTGCTGCCTTCATGTTCTCCAGCAACAGGATGGTACGACGCTCCATCATCTCCAAGGATATGGAACTGAAGGTCCCACCTAGGACAGACTCTAGTTCCTCAATGTCCCTGCGTATCTCTGTAGCTGTAACCCGTTCAGCATTGCGTTGACCTGGGGCCAACAATAGAAAGCCTCGGGATAACCGCTCTTCAAGACGTTGGATTGCATCAGCTGTTATCTGGTAGCCCTGAGAGTTGGTGAACTGCTTGAGTTCAACAGACTCTGGGTCACCTAGGACAACATCACCATTAGATATGCGTGTGATGCGGTTGCGTACGCCCTGAGCTGTGGCACCTGGGCGTACCATAACAAAGTTCATGGCAGCCATAGCGCCTTGCTCCAAAGCTTGCTTAGACAGGCTATCGAGTGACCTGAGGTCAGACACATGCTCTTCAACCTTGGACCTGCCATAGTCCTCACCGGGAGTACGGCTCCAGGTCAGGAACAGGAATGGCACCATGTCTGACTCGTATGTCTCAGCCTCACCTACGCGGACACCTGCCTCTGTCTCGCGCCGCACATTGTATGTACCGTCAGACATCAAGCGTACACCAGTAAAGATACACACGTCATATTCAGATGTACCTGAGCGTCCTGGCATACCAACGGCACTATCCCCGGGCGCACTCACACCTTCAGGCAATGCGTCCTTATCCCAGAACTCCTTAATTACACACTCGATAATCCGGCCACGCTCATCGCGACGCCATACGAAGTGGTCAAGACGATGGACTCTAATGGTGTTGTCTGGCATGTACTGCTCGGTAACACTACCGGCAACGATAAGCTGCTGGGATGACTCCAGTGTGGAGGCTCTCCAGTTTGCTCGTTCAACACCGTGTTGAATCAAGCGCTCACCTTTGGCAAGACTACGCTCCACATCAGGCGGAACTTCACCATCCATCTCCAGGAGTTGTTTAGGTGGAATGTCTAGACGCAGGTGCGGTCTTCCTGCGGGGATAAGTGCCATGGATACTCTGCTACTTAGGGAGACAACTCCCACAGCACCAAGTGATTGGTATGGTTCAATCAAATGAGACTTCCCATCGTGACCCTCCAGCGGCATCAACGACGGGATGGTTAACATCGCGTTGTGGCGTGCACGCTGAAGGAACTGTAGACGGTCAACCTCTAGTTTCTCGTAACGTTCCTTCAAGGACATCATTCACCTCCAACGATACTGATTCCAATCCCAGATTCACGGGTTTGACTTTTGCGTGTGTCCTGCACCGAAGCTCGTTGTTTCATGCCAGCTGTCTTAGCCGTAGGTTCAACCGTAGGTGCTTTCTCTCGTTCTTGTACAGGGGCAGGAGCAGAGGATTTCTCTTCCTCACCACCACCCATCATGTTCATAAGTCCACCGAATATCGGCATAAATTCCACGGTTATCTCCCTGGGATGTTGATACCACTGCGGGTATTGGCACCTGGGGCTGAACGTAAGTTCGACCTCTGGCCTGAGTTGGGCTTCTTCTTACCTGGGTCTGCCGCCGCTGGTGCCGCCTGTTCTGTAGTCTTTGGCGTCGCAACCACTGGAGCTGGTGCTGAAGACTTCTTTTTACCCCCGAATACACTACCTATTGCGCCCATAGGCCTGCCCTCCTACGATTGATATACCACCGCGAGACGTTACTAGGTCAGAACGTCCTGTGCGTGCGTCAATTGCACGTCTCGCTTTTTTAGCCTCACTAAGGCCTGCTTCTAGGTTAGGGTCAATGTCTTGACGGTCCTCCTCAGCCTCAGCCATGGGCTGAACTGTGGGTTCATCATCCCCTCCACCTCCGAAGATACCGCTCAAGAAGCTCATTGGGCTCCTCCATATTTAGTATGTGTACGAAGTCCCCGTGTGCCTCAAAGCCAATCCTTGATAGGACTGACCGGACCTCCGGGTATTGATGTAATGCGATGACTTGGTCAGCCTTGAGGTCAACGTATATGTGCCCCACTAGGGATACCAAGACACCGAAAGATAGCCATTTGCCCTTCCAACCAGGGCGACAGCAGGCGTGCATCTCAAAGATGCTGTGGTCATCCCCCAGTTCAGAGGGCAGACGGGTAAACCATAGGTATGCCGTAGGTCCTACCCTAGGGTTCGTAGCCCTGAACATCAGGTGCTGCTGAAGGATTATCTGGGGCCATGTGTATGGATGCCACCTCTCTATGTGGGACGATGCCATCCCCCACGCTTTGGTATTCGACCGTTGCAAAGGATTCTCTGGCATCTCCAGATGTGTCAACCCCATTGTCTTCCTCCAACGCTGCTATCAGTTCATCCACTAGTGACCTACGTCCTGCTAGGTATGCCGCTCTACGCAGCTCACCTTCAGTTATACCCTGCCAACCACGCATAGTTTGTGGGTACTCAGGTCCTCGCACTTCCTCAGCAAGACTAAGGATTAACTCTTTAGATAACTTAGGTATAAGAGCCATGTATCTTCCTTCTGTTCAAGAGTCTCAAAGTAATGGTCGCGTCAAAAAGGGGGACCCGAAGGTCCCCTTAGTTTCAACCCATAGGTACCTCGGGTACGAAATTATTCACAGCTTCTTTCTCCCGTCTTCTCGTCAATGTAGCAAGCCAAGGGCTCTTGCGCCTCAGGCTCATCGGGTGCTTTGAGTATACCAAAGCGTTTACCTCCGGGGTTGAACGTAGTGCACCCTTTAGCTCCACCCCTCCAAGCTTTAATGTAAATGGACTTGAAGTCATCCCATTCCATATCAGGCGACACGTTGCATGTCTTGGAGCACGCTGAGTCTACGTATTTCTGAGCTTCCAGCAGTACACCCAGGTGGTCATCAGCCGTACACTCCATAGCGGTTTTACCGTTGATGTCGTGCATACGTCTGGCGTAGTCAATCACTGGGACCACACGCTCACCTGCTTCAGTCTGGATGGTACGGTCATACCTTATGGAAAATACTGGCTCAATCCCTGAAGAAACGTTGTCGGCGCTGATGCTGATTGTTCCTGTTGGAGCAATGGATGTAAGGTGGGAGTTGCGGATGCCGTGTTCCCTGATGCTTTCCTGGATGTACGGTGGCAGTGATGAAGCAAACGTTCCCTCTTTGAGATACTTGTCTGCTTGGAAGAGCGGGAACGCCCCTTTCTCTGCCGCCAGCTTTGACGATGCTGCATAGCTATAGTCCCGTAGTGCAACCAGTACATCGCGTGTGAACATAAGGAACTCAGGTGACCCGTAGGACATCCCTAGTATCTCACCCGCATTAGCCAGCCCGGTTATACCCAAGCCCATCCTACGCTTACGCCGTGCTTCCAGCTCCTGCCTTTCCAGTGGGTAGGTAGCAACGTCAATCACCATGTCCATAGCACGCACCACAGGAGCCACATCAGACATGAACATATGCCAATCAAACGAATCATCATGTACATACTTTACGAGATTGAATGAACCGAGGAGGCACGCACCGTTTGGAGGTAAGGGCTGTTCCCCGCATGGGTTAGTAGCTGCGATGTCTTCGCAGTACCATAGGTTGTTGCATTCGTTGATGCGGTCAATGAAGATGACCCCGGGCTCTGCCCATTCCCACGTGGACCGCATGATTTGTTCCCAAAGAGCTGGTGCATAGACTTGACCGCGCTCTTCATTGTCGAAACGTAGAGTGAACATACGTCCCTCAAGTACCGCGCGCATGAACTCATCAGTGATTGCGACAGACACGTTGAAGGCAGTAAGGTTGGTGGAGTTCTGTTTAGCTCGTATGAACTCCTCGATGTCCGGATGGTCAACCCGTAGCACCCCCATTTGTGCTCCTCTGCGGTGACCGGCAGACGCGACGGTCTTACATGCTGCGTCGTAGATGCCCATGAATGACACGGGGCCAGACGCGATTGAGTCCAAGGACTTGATTCTATCACCACGCGGGCGCAATCGTGAGAAATCGTAGCCAACGCCACCTCCTAATCTCATTGTTTGGAATGCTTCAGAGTGGACCTTGAGTATGCTGTCTGAGCTATCTTCAATGGTGTCCATCACAAAGCAATTGTAGGGCGTCACTTGACGCGTGCTACCTATGGCAGACTGGATGCGTCCCCCAGGTAGAAACCTCTGGTCCCTTAGGATATCCCTGAACGTATGGAACTCATCAGGACTCTCAGTCAATGCTGAGGCTACACGGTTGCTGTACTCATCAAAGCTTTCGCCTTTACCTCGGTACTTCCACGCGTGTATCCAATCTCCAATCTCTGTTTCTGGCCCCATCATTCTTCCACCCCCCATACTTCAATCTCCAAATCTTCCCATGTGAATCCCCTATGGCGGTTCAGCCACTGCTTACCTGCCATCCAAGCACCTTCGTAGGTAGAGTACAACCCCAGTATGCTGTCTGAGCTATCTTCTGTGTTGAACGGCATCAAGAGATCCCTAAGTAACCAGACCTTCATTCTTTGATAATCCTCAATGAATTAATAGAATTGAACTGCACAACTAAGCAATCCTCTTTCTCGTCAATGATGGCGTACGAAGTAGGCGTGAACTCAAAGTCCACACCCTTGGTACCATTCAGTATGTCGGTACGCCCATCTTTGTAACCTATGTGTATCGTGAAAGTCTCTTCTGCGTCACGCTGTGGGATGTCAACTATGTTCATTCGGCCACCTTTTTTACATTTACGTATTCTTCAAGGCGTTCCAGGTAGTGAATAGCTTTTTTAATGTCTTGAATGGGGGCACCTTTGCGTCTGTACCTATGCATATACTTCAGGGCATTGCCCCAAAGGAATGCTTCAAACCCGTCCTGGTCCTCGTGCATCCAGCTTTCAATGACATCCCAGGGTTGAACCTGGGTTGCTTGGTAGTGGGCACCACCTACCATGACATCACTGGCGAGCCGGGTATATCGTTCAGCCTCAGGCGCATGGTCATCATCGTATGCGGCTACGGGGTCCATAGTTCTACCTCATCAAAGTCATAGTTGTACTCACCATCCCTGAGGATGCGTGCAGCGCGTGCGTTCATCAACGCTTCATCGTAGGGGTGTCCTGTTACGAACTTTTTCTGTGACGCTGGTTTATTCCAGGCTTGCTCGTATCGGCGCACCACGTTATCCCACATGATGTACCCATTCTTGCTATAGATGTTGTTCAGTAGTACGTCAGCACCCTTACGTCCACACCCAGGGCAACCCTTGTAGTTATCTACTGGGTCACCTACCAGCGTCTGCCACATCCAGAAGCGGTTAGCTGTGTACTCACTGCTGTCGAACCTATCGACATCACCAGTGGTACGCACCCGGATGAACTTACCGGGTACCGTCTGCATGTCCTTGTCAGTACTTACGGCAGTCCAGCCCTGCCCCATGTGCATCCCGAGGATGTCATCACCTTCCAGTGAGGGGTACTGACGCCAATCGTAGCGGTCCTTCAGGACGTTGACGACGTCAGAGTAGCCCTCGGGTTTCTCTGTGGCACGCTGGGCCTTGTATAGTGGATGCACACGGCGTCTGAAGTTCTTATCTGAGGGTCCACTGAAGGCTAGCCTAATGACGCTGGTGTCAGCCAGCTCAGCCCAGCTCTCAACCATGTTGATTGCACGAGTGGTAGCGTTGTGACTTTGGGATTGAGCCACGCCCTCCCCCCATACATCTACCTCTTCATCGTTAACGGCAGCTGAGGCACTCATGTATGCAACAACGTCCGCATCTATTATCACCTTACTCATTAGTGTGTCTCACTCCAGTTGGCGCCAACGTCATACGTACCGCTCATCGGTACTCTAAAACCTAAGCGTACTGCGGCTTCTTCAATGCACGCTGCTGCGGCCTTACCTAGCGTCTCAGCTACTTCAGGACGACATTCAAATTGCAGCTCGTCATGGACCCAAAGCATAAGCTCATAGTCCACTCCTCGTTCAAGCCCCTCGTTCTTCAACCACTCGTCCATCATGGCAATAGCCATCTTCATGTGGATGATTCCTGCACTCTGTAGTATCAGGTTCAAGGCTGAGTGCGCTGACCGCACCCACAGCTTGCGTCCATCAAGACCTCTGAGCCACCCACGTTGACCAGCAGCGGACCTCACGTCTTCCATCAGTCTCTCAAACCCAGGCAGTCCATCCATGATTGCCTTACGTATCTCCTTGCCACGTGCCTTGAGTGACTTACGTCCAAGGTCCTTGCCTACTGCGTACGCATCCTTAAGTGCCAGCTGTCCAAGCTTAGGGTTGCCACCTCCGTATATCAGGGCGTACTCCACAGGCTTGGTACCGTTGCGTGTGTGGAACCCAATGAGTTCCTGGATGCGGGTATGTATATCGCCTTGGACTACCTCTCGTCCGTAGCTTCCTCCGTCATATCTTGCAAGGTAATGACCAAGGCATCTAAGTTCCTGTCCATCCGCATCGACACCCACAAGCTTCCATCCTTGTCTTGGACCAAAGAGTTTACGTACGCGTCTGTCGGTCGGTACTTGTTGAAGATTAGGCGCAACGCAGCTCGGTCTTCCTGTGACAGCGGTAAGGGGTATGAACCCTGCATGTAACTTACCCTCGTTTGTAACGTGGTGAAGCCAGCCTCCACCTTTAGTTGACCCGTCAGGTTTAACCTTGGGCTCACCGTTGAGGTAAGCCTTGATTTTCTCTGCCTTGAAGTAGTTCGCAAGGTACTCGGTCTCCTCCCAGGGCAAACCCCTGAGAACCTCATCGTTCAACTTAGGCAGCCCTGTCCTAGTCATTTCAACAGGTTCCCAATCGTACTTGTCCTTCAGGTACCGGACCATGTCCAGCCTTGAGCCAATCTGAAGTTGGTATCGGGTTACCTCAGTGAATGGAACCTCAGCGTCCAGCACCCCGTACGCCCAGTGTGCCCTGTTAGGCGGACGCTTAAGGCACTTATCAGCCTTCTTCTTGTACACGTAGGGTAGCCTAGTCTGGATTACCTCACGTGCGTGCTCGGTCTCACTCATCAGCTCTTGGAGTAGGTCAAAGCCTGAGGATGAATTGAAGTGTACGCCGGACTGACACATCCTGAAAATGCTTGAGGCTACCTTGTGTTCTATCTCAACAGCCAAGGGCATGACCTCAAGCATACGCTTCAGTCTTTCCCAGACGATGACGTTGATGCGGACGTCTTCGTTGCATCGGATAGCCATGTCTGGCGACCACGCCCCCCAATCAGAATGCTCAGGCTTAGCAACGCCAATCCTGCGGCCCCAATCAGCCAAGGCATGCCCCCCGGGACGCTCAGGATTACCGAGGCGAGAAAGAACCAGAGTGTCCACCATCCGTTCAACAGGAATATCAACACCAGCAACCTTAGCCATAACGGGGAGGTCGTAGGTGATGCCGTTATGGGCCACCAATCGGTCAGCCCTGGACAAGCGCTCGTAACCTTCGTTGAGCGAGGGGTATTCTGATAATGCATCGGTATAGTGCTGGTACGCCCACTCTTCACCGTCTTGGTGGGCTATCGTTAAACAATGAATTTTGCTGACTGTATCGAGGAACCCATCTGCCTCTAGGTCGAACACCAACGTTGTCATCTAAGACCTCCTTAGCCAGTTCATAGCCACACTCAAACAGCTCTTTACCACTGCTGTGTCTGTAGGTCTCCAGTGCTTCATGTACTATTTTCTCATCACGCATGCGATCATCGGTGTACACCATGTGGCGTACCTTGGGGTCCTCAGTTAAAAAGGACTTGACCCCCTTGACCCGCTGGTATGGGTCACGTGCATGACCTATCTTCAACCAGTGTTGCCCTGGTACCTCAATGATGTACACAAAGCCATCACGTGCACGCTCATCTGCCTCATCCAGCTTAGAGTATGCTTGCTTACGCTCATCGCGTATGCGGTCCAGCTCAGGATGCAGCAGGTTGTTCTTGGTAGGTGTAGCTGTGATTACCTGAGGCGCCCCACCTAGGGTGTAGCGCTCCCAGCTCACGGCTTTGGCGATGTATGGCCTACGGTGCTTCCACATAACATCCTTGACCGTACCATCGGCCATGTGTAGACGCACTCTGCGTGTCTGCTGCTTAGCAGAGTCACATGACTTGCAAAGTTCACGTAGACTCTTCAGCTTCTTACTGAAGTCAGACATAGGCTTTTCTTCGCCACACTTGTTACACGTCTTCATCACGGCCCCTTTATCCATACAAGCGCACCCACCTAGTGTAGTGGCGTCCCATCGGGTCACTACGCTTCTGAGTCTCAATCATCATGCCGCTCTTACGCAAACGCATGATGACGTCGTTGATGTTGCCAATGTTCAGGTGCTGTGCCTCCAGTTTGGAGATGCTGCCTTTGGTGTCGAGAATCTTATGAACCATGTGTGTTTGATTGAGGTACATATCTAAGCTCCTTGTTCAATGGTTTTCATGCAGGTACGCCCAGGTATCAGAGCTACTCTGTGGTTACCTACGGTCTCATTCAGTTCACTGGCGCGTGTGTATGTATCCTTCAGACACGCTTCCTTGGTTGGGTACGAACGTCCCTGCTCAATGCTGCACTGGATACCAGTGTCAACCAAGGTGCACGCTAGGAATACTGCGGTGAATACTGTCATGTCTTACTCCTTAGCTGCTCAAGAGCCTCTTCCATCCGTACCACTGCGGCTTCAAAGCCATCATCATATCCTTCAGCTAGGAGCTGGTCCCTGGATAGTCCAACAGTCTCGGGCTCCTCTGCACCTTGCTTAAGCACACCTGCCCACCACTCAGCAACTGAGAAACATGGGCACGCCTTCATCGGGTCTGTGTCTCGATGACCTTCGATGTGAGGGGTCAATCCGTAACCCCTAACAGACTCATCAAGCAAGGCTTTAACCAAGTCTTCAAGAGCATCCCACTGCTCAACCGTGTAGTCACCAGAAGGCTTATGGTCTTCATCCAGTCCACCTATCAGACAGATATGTAGGCTGTCAGAGTTGTGTCCACTCACGCCTGCTCCCGTACGTAAGCGCGGACGTCCACCCTCAATGACCCCAGCTAACGTGATGACGTAATGGTATCCAATGGCATCCCATCCGTTCTGGTCTACGTGGAGCGTGTGGATTCTATCCGCACTATTGACCCAGCCCCCCGGAGGTGTTGCTGAACAGTGGATATATATCGTGTTGAATACTGGCATGTAAAAACCAGCTGTACTGGTCCCAGCCATCGGGGAAATCTTGCCCAAGTTAATCATTAGAAGTCCTCTTTGTTCTCACCAAACGCAGCTGCTGTAGCTCGCGGTGTGTCTAATCCAATCGGGGTTAACCGTCCTGTCTCCTGGGAGTAGACCAAGCGCTCAGCCACCCCAGTGATACCTGCGTATCTGTTCTTTAGTACACGCAGAGTTGTGGTGTTACGCTCAGCCTCAGTCTCTGCCTGCTGGTCACGCTCCAGCGCAACGACAAAGTCACTCAGCTGACCTATGGCCTGGGTTCCACGCAGGTTAGCCAGGGATACATGCCCTCCTTCCTCGTGAGGTTTACCACCAGACCTGTTCAGGTGCGACACGTTGTGTATCGTCAGCCCTGTCTCCTGGGTCAGCTGTCTGAGCAGGGTCATGCTCCTATCGAGTAAACGACGTTCATCAGCATCGGCATCAGCCCCACTAACAACCATGGAGATGTGGTCAAGAACCACCACATCCACGTCAAAGCCGTTTCGCATCCATCGAACCCTATTAGCCAGCAAATCAACATCGACAGACCCAAAGTGCTCCCAAGCCATGACTCGTCCGGTTCCCAGAGTGGCGTCCCAAGCATCGTTAAACTCCTCTTCTGTTGGTTCATTCCCAGGTAGGTGAATGGGCTTGTTCAGGTGTAGTCCCATAAGGCGTCTGCCTGAGCGTATGACGCCCTCTTCAAGGTATATTAAGCCTACCCGTAGTCCTTGGTTAACCACCATGTGATACACCAGCTCAGACACCACGGCAGTCTTGCCTGTGCCTGTACCTGCGGTCCAGGTAATCAGCTCTTGTGGTCTATGCCCAAAAGTGATTGAGTTGAGTGTTTCCCACGGGTACGCAGTACCCATAACAAGGGGCTCAGCAACACGGCTACGCATCTCGGATAGGACAACGATGCCATCTGGTCTGTACTCTTTCGCTTCCCAAATCGATTGACGTAGGAACTTCGGGTCTCCCACCAACGCTTCGTTGGCATCTTTGTAATCCCCCAAATCAACGGTGTAGCCCTTACCCGGCGAAAGCAGGGACAACACTGCTTCAGTTGCAGTATGTCCCGGCTCATCGTTATCAAAGCACAGAAGCACCTTCTCGTAGCTCTCAAGAAAGTCTAGCTCTTGCTTCAGTGCGCCCAGTGAGCCAGCCCCAGCGGGCAGACTTACGACAGGCCACGTGTTACCCATGACCTGAGATACAGACATGGCATCAATCTCACCTTCAGTGATGATAATCATTTTGCCACCACGTCTTGCGAGCTGCATGCCCCACAGCCCCATCTTCTTACCATCACCTATGACACTGAACTGCTTGTCTCTGGTGCGTGTCTTTTGCGCCACCAGTCTGCCGTTAGCGTCATAGTACGGTGCCACCTGAAAGGTACCGTCCACCGTGTACCCGTATCTCTGACAGGTATCCAGGTGTATGCCCCGCTTGCGTAACTCACGTGCTTCCCCGTGCATGAAGGGGCGTCCATCGTTAGCCACAAAGTCAGCACCTGTGCCGTCCGGTGCGTGCCTCTTGCCACAACTAAAGCAAATACTCACGCCGCTATGATAGACGGCGCGAGCATCACTGCTACCACAGTCATCGCAGGGTAGTCTGGTCTCTTTGAACTGACTCATTCGGTCGCCTCTATCTGTAATAGACGGAGTCCATTAGGGCTTAGCAAATGCTGAACCGCAGACGCGGCTTAGAGCATCCGAGTTAATTGAGCGGCGGGCCTCTGCATCAGAGCAGCCTGCTGCTACTCCAGTGGCAATCCCTGCACCGATAGTAGCTACCGTAGCCAGACAGCCACTCAGCGTGATGACCAGGGCGACGATGGCCCCTGCCTTAACGATTGTGTTCATAGTTCAACTCCAATGTGTTACTCCACAGGCGGCAGTGCCAGTGGTTCCCCCGGCACATACTCAAGTACCGTGGCCTTCATTCTCAAGATGGCATCTAGTTTGGCTTGGTAGTCATCGGTCAAACCTTTGACAACCTCAAGTTTGCGTTGGCGTTCCTCCAGTGATGTGTCTTCTCGGAAGACAAGTTCCTTAGCTGCGCGGCTACGGATGTCGATACGCTCAGCCTGTAGCTGACGTACGCGCTCCTCAATAGACGCAAAGTAGATGACCAGCTCGTTTGCATCTTCCTCTGTCATCTTGCCCGTGTACCACCGGCGTTGTGCCTCAGGTAGACGATGGAATGGACGTCCAGTGTTCCCAATATATGGGATAGTTACCGGCTCTGCTGAAGTCTTAGCAGTGCTCATTGAGTCAATGCCTCCTCAAACTTTATGTGAATGTGTGGGTCTTCACCTTTTTCAGTGAAGCGCTTCCACCCGTTGACCTGGGTTATCTGCTTGTCATCTTGTAGGCAAATCTGCCCTTGCAGTGAATCCCATACGGCCTTCAGGTAGTTGTCGATGTCACCAATAGGATAGCTATTGGCGGGTTTAGCGGGACGTTTACAAACGAACACCACAGTGCATTCAAGAGGGGCTTCACTAATAGTAAGGACCGGCGCATAACGCGCCAGCCATTCCCGCATTTCATCTCGGAACGTCTTGTACTTCCCGGTGTAGTACGGTTTGCCGTACCTGGGTACCCGAGGTCGGGACGCAGGCACTGGACAAACCGGGATTGTCACCTCAGAAGTCACCATCCTCCTCCAGTACTACATCTTCAGCAACTTCCCGCTGGGGCTCTGCTGCTGCACCGGCAGGCACAACATAACCGTCGTCCTCACCGAATACCGAGGCGTCTGCACCTGCGTAGTCAGCGCGCTTGTCTACCAAGCACACCTTGTTCAGGTACAGCGTGAGGAACCCGTTCTCTGTGTTAACAGAAGGTACAACCAGGGCTCGGATGATGTCGCCATTCAGGATGGAGACTGAGGCAGGCAAGCGTTGTCCCTGAGTATCCACAAGGTCAGGCTTGTACTTGCTCTTGAGTTGGATGACCCACTTGTTAACGAAGGCTTCACGAGGGTTGCCGTCCTTGTCGGTCATCTTGTCCCCATCCTTTACGGGAAAGCCCTTCTTATCAGGCACCGAGGGAACACCATGCTCAGCTGCGATGCCACGCAGGTAATCAAAGAACTCATCACCAGACACGCTCTTCTTACCGTACTCAATCTGGGCAGGACCAATGTCATCCTTGTCGAATGCCAGGGTCACCTTGTACTTGGAATCGTTGAATGCCGTGTCTGGCTTATCGAGCCACGTGAATGCCGCCATGGCACGTGGGGATACAACGAACGGGAACTTGATTGGCTTAGCCATATGTCAGTCTCTCTTTGTTAAGTCTTCAGGGTGGAAGCTGTGTTCTCTTCCAAGAGTCTCAAAGTAATGGTCTCATGCGAAAAAGTAATCAGATTCAAGGACCTGAGTGATATCCAGGGTGCCTCGTGCTGGTGGGGCAGGCAGGTGTACCCCAGTGAGAAACGTCAGGTGTGCCCTGAGCTTCTCCAGCCAGTTCTCTGAGTACATATCAACGAACCGTTGCTTGGTGACCATGAGTAGGTCATCGACATCGCACGCGTGTGTGCCGTACGAGTCATGGACAACAGACACCATGCCATTGAAGGATGTCAGCACCATTATCATGTGGGCCGCGTCGAATGAATGGATGATGTTTGGCGTCACGCCCTTCACCTGTCTGTTCTTGTTCAGCCGTACGGTAGGACCGTTGGTTACCACTACACGTCCAAACCCAGTGTCTACCTGGGTCATCTTTGGGTGCATGTATGCCATAGAGATGACGCTATGCACGGGTGTCTCCCAGGCCATACCCACGTTGTCCTTAGCCAACAGCTGGGCACAGTCTCGAAACCACTGCATCGTCTCCATAGCCCCAGTGAGCGTATCCCCAAGTGCCTCCAGTGTCTTATCCCTGAGATAGTTAGCGCTCTTCAGTTCATCCTCGTGCCCATCACAAAAGCCTTCATCCCTGAGCTGCTTGGACATACCCAGCGGCGTGACCCCGTACGGTGTCGTCATGACCGCACGTTTGACGGTCTTACGCGTTACCTTGGAGTACCACGGTGAATCCTCTGGAATCAGAGCGCTCACCTTATCGGCCACCACTTGGTAGATGTCCTGGCGTGGACCGGGAAGCAGGTTGACGTTACGTCCACCCTCTTCATCCAGACCCATAGCACTCAGGTGTTGAATCCCGTTGCAGGACCCGTCGATAGCCACAGGTATACGGCTCAGGTATGAACCTGGGTCATCCAGTTGCGATGCCTCGTACAACTCACGGCACACAGCACCAAACTGCCAGGGCTCTTCAGCCTTGGACCAGAACTCCAGGTCCAACCATGGGTCTTCACCAACCAGCATGATGCGGTCCCAGTGCGTTGCGCACCAGATGGACTGAGTTGAGCGGTCCTCCTTATCCAGGCCGTAGGTGTTGGCTGCCTGATACTCCAGCCATTCCAACCCTCGTTGCCCTAGTGCCTTACCCTCACCAAACATCAGCAAGGACTTGACTAGGTCATGCCCCTGCGGGTGTAGGTCCTGCGGGATTGGGTACATGCGGCCGCGCCAGTCCATCGCGTGCGGGAACCAGATGTTATCGTATTGCTTGAACCTATCGGCAACCTCAAGTGCCCTGGCGTGAGCCATCTTAGCCTCGTGGTTACGGAAGTTGTGGTCATGAGCACGCGCCACCTTTGCGGTGTGGTTCTTCTGTTGCTCCTTATCCATGGCTGACCACAGGTCATCCTTGACACGCCCAGGTATCGCCATCTCGGGCTCGTAAGGCAGAGGACCTATGTCTGAGTGGAACGCACGCTGGGCAACCATCAGCATATGCTCGTTGACCTTCCATGGTGTGGCTTGAGCCACGTTCAGACCATCCAGGTGCTGCTCGGACAGGTCCTGAGGGTCAGTCTGCTCACCAGTGTATGTTTTTAGTCCATCCGCACGTAGCCTCAGATACCCACCCTTGAGTACATGCCCTGAGTTATCCCAGGCCTCAGGTGGACACACCATCGGTGAGTAGAACGGATGAAGCAGCGCAATGTTGCCTGCCTCTTCCATCAGTGCCTCAACAAAGCTGGACTTAACGGACAAGGACTTAGGCTGATGGTAAGGCTCGCGTACTGCTACGAATGGACTGATGGCTGGCAGGATTGCCTCCAGTACCGCGCCACCAATGTGCAGCCTGTCGCTATTGGACCACTTGGTAGTGGGTAGGTCCTCAAGCCTCCTCTTCCAGCGTCGTATCGTACGTGCACCGTACTTCTTCAGTTGCTCCTTAAGATATCGGACGCGATTAGCAGGCTCGTAGTCCCGCTCTTTAGCAGCCCTGCGTTCCAACACAGGCACCTCGGTCAACCAGAGTTGTTCCTCCAGTCTACCTGCGATGCTCATGCCAACCTTCAGTACATGCTTGTCCTGACTGTTGGCTGTAAGCACAGACCGCATTGCTATGTACGCAATGACCTCTGCTTCCAATGACAATGGCATCAAGCGCCACACCTGAGGCTGACCCTTACGTCCACCCCAGGTTGCCTCCTGTGAGGCTAGACACTCAGCCTGTAGCTGTTCAACCGCTACGGTAGCCTCGTGCATAGCCTTGCGCAACACTCTGTCTGCCGGGGCACCTAGGATGCCTCTGCCTACGTCCTTCTCGTATGCTGCCATGTAGCGCTCAATACCCAGCTCTAAACTCTGGGCCTCACGCGCTAACTGCTGCGTAACTAAGGTATCCAATGTATAACCCTCGCTTCTCTTCCAAGAGTCTCAAAGTAATGGTCGCTTGTGTTTATCCTTGCGTGTGTACTTGGTGCGGTCTCGCTCGACGCGCTGGCGATACTTGGGCGTCCGTACCTCCTTCAATGCGGCGCGTCCTCCGCGTCTATCCCTTGCTCTACTAGCCATGCACTTATCTCCTGTGCGGTCACCTTGTCACCTGCCTCCAAAGCCTTAGTCAAAGCTCTGGCCTTAGCCGGCAGCAGGACGGTGAACATCTCAAACAACCGGACCTTTTCGCGGGCCCACGCTGGGTCATTCATCGTTTGGTACTCCCGTCCACCACCTTGGCGTGTCGCTATGATTCCACTGCGCGAAGTGTGCTTTTTCGCCATTGTAGTATGCGCGATACGCACGAACGGAACAGTCGCGTCTGTATTGCTCAGGCATACACTGTGGCGGTTGAGTGTACCCAGCATCCTTTATGCTCTCGGGCACTACAGATAGGCTATCAAGCAAGCGCATAGTCTTATGTATTTTACCATATCTGAGCGTGTAGTTCTTGCC
>JAAHTH010000590.1_pt1 | contig 34064 bp, 41 predicted proteins | sample 6116091 | NCBI WGS metagenome assembly JAAHTH01 (sample SAMN13939990, study PRJNA603662) | sponge metagenome | isolation source: marine sponge | host: Mycale hentscheli | place: New Zealand | collected 2006
GCCCATGACAAGGATTGGGAAGGCCACCGCAAACGCTTCATGGCAGAGTGCCGTGACATCGGCTTCACATACGAGGTCGTCTGCTACATCCTCGAAGTCCTCAAGAAGGACAGGCCATCGCAGATGAACCAACTCGGCAGGATTAACCTGTTGAAATGGTTGGGAGAAATGAGCGAGCAAACGCGCAACAGATACTACGACGACTACAAGCATGACGTGCAAGGTGCACCGTCAAAGGGAGATACCAATGTCTAGTAAGAAAAGAAAACGTCCAATGAATCCATGTGACGAAACAGGCTATGACTTGATTCGTGAATCAGCTCGGCTTGTATGCGCCATTGAAGAAGAACATGGGGATATGTCACCCTTTGAGCCTATGCTTGATGACCTGCTTGACAGGGTCTACGACAAGGTCAAGGCATGTCTCTACGTTGCTTGGAAGATGGAGGGTGAAGAGAAAGAACTCCGAAGCCTTGAGGTCAAGATTGCCAAGCGGCGACGAGCCATTCAGGGCAAGCGTGCCCGTGTACTCGAACGAGTACAGGATATGCGCAAGGCTGCCGAGGAGTTGGGCGAAGACTTCAAGGTGAAGAATTCGGAGTACTCCGTGTACCTACTTAACTCTCAGGTAGTCGATGTGGACGAGGACTTGTCCAACGTAGATGTCCGCTTCCTCATCGAGCAAGAGCCAAAGGTAGACAAGACCAAGGCCAAAGAACTTCTAAAGAAAGGTGAGGAGATTGCAGGACTTACCTTGAAAACAAACACATCACTGCAATGGAGATTGTTCTAATGAATGTCGTAATCCTATCAGGAGCTCTTGGGCAAGACCCCAAGCAGAACCCAAACAAGACAGTGTGCAACCTGCGCGTGGCTACCAATGCCAGGGCCAAGGTTGACGGCGAGTGGCAGGATGTCACCGAGTGGACCAACGTCGTCGTCTTCGGCAAGCGCGGTGAGAACGTCGCACGCTTCCTGAAGAAGGGAAGTGAGTTGACTATCAACGGCAGGCTGCAGACTCGTTCGTATGAGAAGGATGGACAGAAGGTCTGGGTCACCGAGGTGGTGGCCAACGACGTGAAGTTCCACGGGAAGAGAGAGACAGCAGATTCAGACGTAGAAGAGTTTGGATTCTAGTTGGTTGGGAAGGCGGCAGGGGCTCATCCTCCTGTCGCTACCACCGAGGGTATATGAATGAGTTGGCACTATTTGCAGGAGGGGGAGGAGGCATCCTGGGAGGGAAGCTCCTTGGATGGCGCACCGTATGCGCTGTTGAGATTGCTCCCTACGCACGGCGAATCCTGCTCGCAAGACAACGCGACGGATTGCTCGACCCCCCCTTCCCTGTGTGGGACGATATTAAAACCTTTGACGGGAGACCATGGCGAAAACACGTCGATGTCATCAGCGCCGGGTTCCCATGCACACCCTTTAGTGTCGCCGGAAAGCGAGAGGCTGGAGACTCAGACAAGAACATGTGGCCTGACACCATCCGCGTCATTCGCGAAGTACGACCCAAGCACCTCTTGCTGGAGAACGTACCAAACTTGCTTGCTGGCTCCCACGGGTACATGCACAGAATACTGGGAGACTTGGCCGAGAGCGGGTATGACTGTCGATGGGATTGCATACCCGCGTCAGCCCTTGGAGCCAATCATCAAAGAGACCGCCTCTGGATTGTTGCCCACCATCACAGCGCAATCTTACGGAACGAATCAGGGTGGCGCAGCCGGGAGAGTAGGCAAGGTCAGGATGTCGCTGCAGTCAATGGCAAGACAACGTGGGGGGCACCTCTCTCCGAGCTTTGTGGAAAGGATGATGAACTGGCCTGTCGGGTGGACAGACTTAGAGCCCTTGGAAATGGACAACATGCAGCAGTGGTACGATTCGCATGGAGACAACTCTCATGATTAATACAAACGCATACGACTTCACCTTCACCATCCGTTCATTCGGCTCTGACCCTGACGAGGCATTCCAGCTCTTGCAGGATTTGGTATCCAATGACCTGAGCATCTTGTTCACCAATGTGGATTCCTTCGAGAAGGTTCCAGCAGCAGAAGCTGCAGCAGAAGTGGAAGAGATTCTACAGGATTCACTAGAGGAAGTTCTCCTCTCTATGCCTGACGGTGAGGCATGAGGTTAGCCTATCAGAAGTGTGAGATAGACTGGTGCCGCAAGCCAGCCGAGGTCATGGCAAGGGATAAGCGTGACTACTTCCTCGCTGTCTGCAAGGCATGCGCTAAGAAGCTCAGGAAGGGTCAGCCAAAGCGTACACAGTAATGCCTGTCGCTATGCCTACAGCAATCCACTGAGCTCTTTCGCCCCACTTCTCCAGCATCGTAGGCTGTTGAGCTTCAAGCTGCTCCATCTCCACCACCGCTAAGTCCTTCCACGAATCCAACTCAACGTAGTATCCAACCAATGACGTGGGGAGTATCAGACCATTGCACAATGCAATGCCTGTGTTGGGGTCTACAATGCTCACAGACGGCGCGTGGCCAGCGATGAAGGGGTAAGCCTTGACGCACTCCATGTTCACAGGAGACGGCTTCTCAGGAGGAGTAGGCTGGGCAGGCAAAGGCCAGCACAAGCACATGAGGAGACCAATGCCCGCCCAACCCTTAGTCATTAAAGCTCTCGTTGATGAGGGCAGCCAATCCTTCTTCAGGTGTGGGGCCTTCTAAGATTTCCTCAACCTCTTCTACTTTGGCTTCATGTACTACGGCAGCCTTATCGACAACCTTGTCCGAGGGGGAGGCATCCCGCTTCGTGAGGAATCGAGTAACGAATGCGGTGACGACCACTACAAGGCCACCGATAAGACCGAGCAGCAGGTCAGTCATCAGACTGTTCAGGCTCTTCTACAGGAGCTTCCTCTACTGGAGCTGGAGGGGCCGACTCCTCGACAGCAGCAGGTGGCGAGAGGACACATTGACCAAAGACAGAACCTACTACTAGTGAACCACCGACAAGGCTTGCGGTCACTCCGTACTTCTTTTTCAATTCGATTAGCTTAGACATCTTCTTCCTCCAAGAGGGTGTATGTGAATGCGTTGCCCCAAAGCTCCGCACTCTTCTTTACTATTCGCATGAACGTAAGCCATTCCAATGGGTCTGCCAAGACAGTACAGCCTGCCGACCAGCGATTAACCTGCGTAGAAACACTGCTTCCACTGGAGTGGATGTTGATTCCGTAGAACCCAGACTTGCTCTCATCAAAGTTATCCCACTCTACCTTCGAGCCTTGAGGGGTACGCCATACGTCTACAGGTCCAAGCCTCTGACACAGAGCATCGTACTGTCCTCGATGCTTGTCGATGCTGTAGGACTTGTACTGACCAGGACACAAGACAGCAGTGCCGTTGACGTTGCCAGGATTGTTAGTCCAGTAGGAGCCGGGGTCCGTGGTGCATGAAAACTCGCGCTGCACCCACCCACCTGTCTCGTCTCGGTAGACTAAGGCAATGGTGTCATCGAATTGGTTTGGCTTGCCACGATGGCGAATGCCAATGATGTTGACGTTGTACTGGCCATTGGTGAAGATTCGGTAGCCCTTGGCTTGGACCTTCTTTAAGAGTAGCGGAATCATGGTGTCACCGTAGCAGGGTTGCATTGACGAATGACATTGGTCAGAGCTGCAATGCTGTGAGACATAGACTCTCGTGCTGCTTCAGCCTCTGTCACTCTACGTTCGAGCTCATTGCAATCCTCGTGGTCTCCACCACCCATTTCCATTCCCGTAAGCGTGCCGATTCCTGAGCCTCCACCGAGCAGCATGACCCAGATGACCCAAGGCGGAACGTTACCAAGGGGGTTGGTAGATGGAGTGTCTGACATGGCTACCCTAAGAAGTGGAGAGCGACCGGCACAATAACCACGAGCAAGCCAACAACAGCGTTGCCTCTGTCCATGTGAGTACGCAAAGAGCGAATGTCTTCCTCGACGCGAGTCATACGATGCTCACTGACCTTCATGCGTTGGTCAAGCACAGCTACGTCTTTCTCGATGGCATTCACTCTGTCCATTCATTACCTCAACTTACCGCGTAAGTACCACATCTTTTCCATTCCGTCAGAATCGGTAAAGCTCTCTGGTGCGGTAGTAGAGATTGAAAGTTGAATATCTTCTCTGTCGAAGTCAGCATTACTGATAGAGTTGCCACGAGTTTCAGTGCATTCAACTAAAGCCCAACTGCTATAGCTAGAAGCTTTAGAGGTAGTACCCATCGACACACCAAACAAAGAACCAGCCTCGACATCAGTTACAATCTGAGATGCAGTGCTAGCGGTGTTGCATTGGAACATCATCATCATGTCAACGGCTCCCGGTTCGAAATCGGCTGGATAAGATACCTAATCTTTTTAATTTTTACAGTGCCTGCAGTAGTACCTGAACCAACGCTTCCTATCATAATTGCGATATGCAAGTACCTGTCATTGAAAGTTCCAAAGCTATCTCGCCAAGCAAACTGATTAGAATAGGTGCGTCCAAACTTGTCGCCTTGCGAATAACCACCTGCTTGAAATACTTTCTTCCCTGTTCCCTCGGCTTCATTTCCAAGAGGAGTAGATGAAAAAATGACACTATCGTTATCGGTTGCCGCCGAACCGCTTTGCCCAATCCATTTTTTACCGTTCATTGTTGCCGAATTCGTGAAATAGGTGCGGTGGCCGGAGCGAAACATACTCGTGGAAACGCTCGATAACGGATTACCACCTTGATATTTTTCAACGTGTCCACCACCCCAAAGAATGCCAGTGCCACCAACGCCAGGGTCATCGCTTTGGTCGGTTGTGTATGCTGTAATGCCTGCCATTGAAGACAATTGATAACCATAGTTTGAGCTTTGAAGACCGTTTGCTGGCACTCCCTCGAACTGGATTTCCAACTTGAATAAAACGGCTTCTGGCTCCCATTGGTGTGCGCTTTTACCAGATGGAACATTGATGCCAGCAGCACTCCACCAATCAATGTGTGCTTTTGAAATCAAGTTGACGCCATTGTTTGTCGCGCCTTGAATCTGATAGTTTCGTTTAGTTCCGAAATCAATCTGTAGGTTGTCTCCAACCTTAGCCGCAGTGACATCAGCATTAGCGGAGTTTCCATTCTTGATTAGCTTCCAATAGTTATCAGTAGGATCGAGAGGGAGCTCTACCCAATCCTTCCAAGGGTTACCACCCCCGCCACCACCACCGCCAGCATCAGCAGCAGGGATTGTTCTGCCTGATGTGGGACTTGGAATAGTGCGAGCCATCTAAGCCACCTTCTCAATATCAAGACGTGCAATGTAGGTGTTGGTTCCCGTGTCAGGTACAACCGAGATAAACAAGGAGCCTACGCCTGGGCTTGTTTCTGGAACCTCGTAGAAGATGCTCTCTTCATTATCAATAGAAGCAGCGGTAGCATAAGCGATAGCAACATTTGTTCCCGTGCCTGATGCCGCTTCAAGAACCTGGACAACAGCAGTGGTTGCTCCTCCAGCGGTCTTAGATACTCGGATTCGTTTAATTAATCCGCGCGGCGGAACGATCATTGTAATCTCTGAGGTTGAAGACGAGGTGACACCTGCCTCTGTTCCAGAAGATCTAACGTAAACGGGAAGGGTAATCATTGTGGGTTCTCCGGTGATGTCTATTTATAGTGGTTACACGTCAAGAAGTCTACCGCGATGCGGCCTTCGCCATGTCTCGGTAGATGTAGTACAGTTGTTTTCTTCTAAGTTCACGAATGTGTTCGGGGCTTGTGAGCACACCGGCTGATGTTCCACCGAGCATGTACATGACAGGATTCCCCTCGGCGTCACGTCTAAACTCGATGTCATCACTGCGAATTCCAAACTTAGAAAGTGCTCTTGGAAGGTCATCTGCTGACCGCTTGAGTCCAGTAGCAAGCATTCCTAGTTGGAATACCAACCACTTGCGCTTTGCGCCTGGGGTTCCAAACTTCCACTGCCTACCACGAATCAAGGGTAGGTCAGGCCTTTCTCGGTCTGGGTCCATTGGCTCCAACTCAAAGTAAGATGCAGCCAATTCAAAGCCACCTGGAATCATTTCCGCCATAGTTAGGAAGTTAGACGGAACCATACCAGCAGGAGCAAACTCCATACCTGGACGCATGTTGTGCCCTTCTTGGTAAAGCTCAACAACAGGACCGAATCGAGGGTCTGCTTGGTCCAAGGTTGTCATGAACAAATCCATAGCTTTATCACCACGGCTCATTTCATCGTTCAAAAATGCGTTGCCAATCCAACCAAGAAGCTCAAGGGGCTCTGACCAGGGCACTTGGATTCCAACATTCAATGCAGAGAACTGCTTGAAGTCTTCACCATACTCTCGCCAGTATCGTGTCTTTGCCCAGTCAGGAGTCATGACCCAATCTTGCATGTCTTCGTATTGAGACTGAATGATTGCGCCTGTTCTACCAATGTTTCGAGTAGCTTCTCCACCTCGTGCAAGAGCACCAAAGAACTCAGATGTCATTCGGAAACGGAAAGCAAAGAAAGAAAAGTTACGAGCAATGTGGCTCTTAGCAAGTGGAGGCAACGCCCCATAGTCAAGCATTGACGCACGAGCCAACAACCCTGCGTTTAGTTCACTTTCCCCGTTCTTCAATGCCTGAGCAAACACAGCCTCTCGATGAATGTTGTCCATCTCTTCAGCAATAATCGAAAAGAAGTTTTTCCTGTCAGGTCTCCAGAACGACCAAAGCTTTTTAGCCCTTCCTGCACCTGGAACAGACACGCCAGGAATAAAGGTCATGTCTGAAATTGGTCTACCGTCTGGTCCAAGTCGAGCCATACGTTTGGCGTCTGCTAATGCATCGAATTGGAAATCAAACGTCGAGCGAGAGAACCGGATGTTATTTCTCTCCATTGCTTCTTCAAGAGCTTTTCGTGTCCACGTTCGCCCGTTTGGAGACTGAAACAAGATGTCGTCCATTCCTCCTTTGAGCTCAAGGCTTGCATAGTCATAAGCATCTGACGTTCTAAGAATCCCAGTTCTTCTAGCGGCTCGCATAAAACCACCAGCAATAGAAGACGGGACCGCAGCCAAAGAAGTCATCATGTATTGAGGCGTAGTAATGCCAACAATTGCTGGAGCAGTCAGTGCATTAGTGCCCATGAATCGCAGACCAGGCATTGCCCATCCACCAAGCAACCCACTGATTGTAGTCTTTCTGGTTAGGTCAAACCCATCAGCAAGCCAAGTAAAGTAACCACGGTCCTGTGGTCTAAGGTTCTCCAGTTGAGCATTGACCTTTGAAAACAAATCGACGTTTTCATATTTCTTCACCAAGCTGGCAAACTCAGCATCATAAATGGCAAGCTTGTTGCCAGGAATCGTACCGAAATCTAGACCAGCATGTATGCGACCACCGCTTTCCAAAGCTTTAGGAGCATTGGTTTGGATTCCAAGCTGACCCATGAGACCCCGAACCTTAGAGATGTCGAGGTCAGTAGATGCTTGAATCCACGCGGTTCCAATAAGGTCTATTTGTTCTTTGGCTTGTGCTGCTTTTAGGGGGTCTTCTGGTAAACCAAACCTTCCAGCAGATGTTGGAGAACCACCATGAAATCTGTACACCTCTTGTCGAATGGCATCAAAGCTTCGCTCAAACAACGCAGGTGTTTCTGCACGAGCACCCATCATTCCAAGCATTGTAGAATCAAGAGATTCAAACATCTTAGAGAAGCTTCGGCTTGATGCCATAAACCCAGTGTTGTACACATAGGTCATAATCTGCTTGGCAACCTGGCGTTGGTCTGTTGGGCTGTAGCCTTTGAGAGTTCCACGCACCATGTTCTCAAGAGTGTTGGCTAATTTGTCATTAACGGCGTTGTTCTTTAGGATTCGACCAAAAGTATTTGCTCTTGCGCCAGCGGTTTTTCCAAGGTCAGGAAGCTGCATAAACACATCTGGACGCAATTCTTCCAGCTCTGACATTGCTTTAGCAAATACTTGCTCTCCTTTTTTAGCCACTACATAGGACATGCCGAGAATAGCAATGTCTGACTTGCCTGACAGACCAAAGATTCCACCAAGACGTTTTACTTTGATTGACGATTTGTTCAATCTTTTTAGGTCTTTCTGGAACAACTTGCTTTCAACAAAGCTGATGGCGCTACGAATGCTGTCGAATGTAGGGGCTCCTGCCGGAATGACTCCGGTGGAGATCCCCTCCTTCAGAATCTTGTCTATTTGCTTTTCGCCATTGTATGAGTTGCTAAGAATGTCCCCAATCTTTTGACCCTTAGGAGCCCAGAACAGATTGAAGATTTCTCTATAGGCCGTCAACTCATCGCCTCCATAAACAGACTCAAGCAACTTGTCAGCAGCAGCAGGCTTGTCGTCAGCAGACTGGAGAATCTTGTTGATTTTAGGCATTATCTCATTCAAGAGATTTGTTGTTTCGCTCCAATGGTCAAGAATAATTGGGTCAATCTTTGAGCCAAAAGATGATGCGTCAATACCAACGAGCTTCAAACCCTTGCTGGACGGAGCTACCGCGCGAATGTAGTCACTCTTTCCTGTCATGGTCACACGAAGACCACGCATAAAGTCATCAAGACCCGTGACTGCTTTCAGCTCTCTATCAATAGCAGCGGCTGTAGCCCCACCAGTGCCACCCATAATGTCTGAAAGAGCACGGCCTTTGTAGGCCATTTTCGTGATTCGCTGCCCTTTGACAGCCATGCTTCCAATGCTGCCAAGCAAGCTTTCAGCAACTGCGTTGGATACTAATTCGCTAACTTGAATGAACTCTTTCTCCGTTAGCCAGTCTCCTTTGGCTACTCGATTCAAAAGCTTGTTGGTGTAATCTTGAAACTGAGCGCCTTCAGCGCCTACTCTTGCAGCAACGGTAGCTTTTCTAACGTCATCAAACTTGTAGTAAACGGTTCCGTCAGGAGTTGTTCTAGTAGTTGTCTTTGTGTAGTCTCTGACCCTGCTGACCCACTTGTCTTTGACTGCGTTGAATGCTGTCTTCCTGGCAATCATTCCACTAGAGATCCGAACCCAGTTGTTAGGCAGCGCATCTTGAAGAATTCCATACATTTCTTTGGTTGCGTACTGAGTCAGCACCTCATTGCCAATTGTATCTAGTTTGGCCCGAGGCATGCCCTTTCTGATTTCTTGAACTAAATACAGCAGGTCTCTGCCCACTTCTGTTTTGTTGAGCTCGCCATACCAGTTCTTGCTTTTAGTAGCAGCAACAAACTGGTCTCGTGCAGCAGCAACTCTTTTAGCAGCACGGCCTACAAGGTCATCTTGACTCCACCCTTTGAACCAACGACTCTTAAAAATGTCATCTTCAACAGGAGTGCTTGCAACTCTTGCCGCTAAGTCAGGACCAAGTCTGTTTGCTGCGTCTTCTGCGGTGGTGACAGGCCTTACTTCCGCCCTACCAACCTTTCTTTTTTCCGCACTGGTAACGAAATCACGAACTGCCTGACGAGACACAACCGTTTCTACAAGGCTTTTCTCTCTATCTGCCCACCTGTTGACGTTGTTAAAGAACTCGCCTACGTTTTCAAATTGCATTCCATCTGCAATCTGAGCCGCTTTAGCCGATGTCATCTTAGCCACATCACGAGCAGCACCTGTTCCAATACCAAGAGCTGTTTGCTTTACAGGGGTCAACACCTCCACAAACAAACCGGCAACAGTCGGATACCAATGAGGCATCAAATGAGCGTTGTCCATTCTCGAAATGTCTGTTCCTAGCCACTCACCGCGAGCATGAGAAAGCCAGAAGTCTTTCCAATCTGAGCCTGTGTTCAGGTGCTCAGGGACATTCATTCCTCCAATTAAAGAGCCTGCATATGCAGCAGGCACTGCTTCAAACATGTCTGAAAGGGCTTTACCAGCCTCTTCCTCACTTATTCTTCCGTTTCGTACATCATGAGCTAAGATCATAGCTCTTTCAACTTTAGAATCTAAAGCTTGTTCCAAACGATACATTACATCGTTTTGATTGTACGGTAAGCCTGTCTCTGGGTTTCTGTCCCAAGTAAGTTTTTTTAGCGCCGTGTACACAACAGGTCGCAAACTTAGTGCGCCAAACACATCTCGCGTAATTGCACCAAACCACGTCTCGCTGACATCTCCAGTCATGATGTCGTCTTGACGAGAGAGAGACCTACCCCACTCATACAATCCGGCTTTAGTTGCTAATGAACTAACCCAACCTCCTGAGCTTTCCTGCTGAGCTTCTTGAATGGTGTACCAAGATGGTCTGTCAGCCGTTTGCCGAGCAAATGGGTTTATGGAGCTTCCACCAGGAACACTAAACTCACCAACATAAATCGGCATGTCATAGATTTCAGGCAGAAGCTTGTCTACAAACTCTCGCTTCATGTATGAAGCAATGTCAGAAGACTCTTTGACCATGTCTTTGTATTCTTGGCCAAACGTCTCTTCTAAAGAAGACAACTCAAGGAGCTCACCAGTCTGCTCGTTAACGGGAACAAGAAGACCACTCTCATCCTGCTTCATTTGAACACGTTGGTTCCAGCCGTTTTCAACAATGGTGTTGTTTATGTTCTCAATGAATTGCTCTTGCATAAGAGCGTTAAGCTTTTCCTCAATCAACGTGTGCTTTCGCTTTTTAATCCACTCGTATCGCTCTTGGTCTGTAAGGTCAGCCGCTTGCTCTTGTGCTTCAAGTCTTGCTTGTTCTGCTGGGTCTTCAAGGAAAGCTTTCTTTACTGCTTGAAGTTCGTTCTCAGGAATACCGGCTCTTTCTGCGCTGCCTCTTTCTCCAACAGAAATGTTCTGGGGTTGCATCGACAACAATGCTGTCTCTACAGCGCCAGCGCCTTCATAGTCTTCAAGGTTTACGCCACCACCTTTCCTGCCTTCTGGAGTAAAGACGTATTGACGTTGTTCAGCAACCTTAGCTACGGCTAAATCTCGCGCTTCTGCTCTGGTAATGGGTTCGCCCATTGCAGCAGCACGGTCATAAATGTTGATGGTCTCAGTATCAATAGCCTTGCGTTGTTCCCTTCTTACATCGCTCTCATTAATTCGTGTACCAGTGCCTCTGGTTCTTTCACGGCGCGATGTTCCAGCAGTCTGCTGTTGCGGTGTTCCGTAAGAAGTCACCAAGTTCAACATGTCTTGGTACTCTTCCATCCCCGCTTCTTCACCATACATAGAGCGGGTCTGTTCAACTTGTGCCCTGTAGTTAGAAGGCAACGTGTTGAGCATCTCTTCAGTCAATGGAGTCAGCGGAGTATCAGCCACTTTTAAATCCTATTACCTTGAAGCCATTGCTTGTTGTTGAGCAGCTTGCCAGTTCATGTACCCATTAGGCGTTGACATGATTTGTTGTTGTATTTGAACAGGAAGAGCCAACCAAGCTTGAGCAATGCTTTGAGGTTGAGGAATAACTGGTGGTGCAGGGGTTGGTGCTGGTGCAGGGGCTGGTGCAGGGGCTGGTGCAGGGGCTGGGGCTGGAGCAGGCTCCTCAGCCAACAAACGCGCTCTAATAAGAGAAGCTTCCTCTTCTGGAAGGTCTGCCAACAAAGCTTGTAGCGCAGGACGTTCACCCAAAGGATCGCGAGCTCCAGGTTCTGCTGGAAGGGCTGCTGGTGCTGGAGCGGCTGCTGGAGCGGCTGCTGGAGGGGTAGGTTCTGGAGCAGAACGCACTTCTTCTCCCAATAATTGCTGACTAATAAGAGCTGCTTCTTCTTCAGGCATGTCTGCTAACAAAGCTTGAAGAGACGGACGTTTGCTTAGTGGGTCACGCTCACGAGGCTGGTCTTCAGGAGCCAGATACATTTCTCCATCAGGAAGAAGCGGGCCTTGTAAGACCTGTTCATCTGTTTCTACAGCACCCATCAATTCGTTAGCCCGTTGCCTTTCAACAGTTAAGTCAGGGTCTCTTATTTCTGGGGCGTCAGGTTGGCGCTCAGCAAGCTCTCTGTTGCCTCTTTCTTTTTGTTTAGAGTAAAAGTCGTAAGCAAAAGATTGCAGAATCTGGTCTCTTGTTTGTTGGATTCTTCCCGGCGAAGCTTCAGGGTTAAGCTGACCTGCTAATTGAAGCGCCATTTCTACAACACGAACCTGGTCTCCTTGAAGGCTTGGGTCTTTTTGAATAGCGTTTGAAAGCTGTTCTGCTAAAGCCTTGACCTCATCTGACGCACCAGTAAAGTTGTTTGGGTCTCGTCTAAAAGCAGCGTTCGCACTGGCAGTTGCCTGCAACATTACTTGTTGTTCTGGGTTCAAGGAACTAACCATGTCCCTCATGCCTTGATTCTTTTCTGCTGTTGCTCTTACAGCTTGAAGCTCCTCTAAAGCTTTTTCCCGCCTTCTAAACGAGCCAATAATACCAGGGCCAAGTTCAGAACTTGCACCAACGGAACCTTGTCGTTGCAACGCTTCACGCATGATGTCTTCTTCAGTCATGCCAGGACCAAGCCGAGCTTGTTCAGTAGCAACTCGCTGCCGTTCTGCAGACAAGTTTTGAAGATCGGTTTGCCTTGCAATCATATCTGAAGCCAAGCCAGACTCTATCAACATTGCATCAATAGACTCAGGAGTCAGACCTCCTGAAGAACTCGATGCTCGTCTTACTACATTTGCGCTTACCGCATTTGCGTTGCGAGCCAAGGTTCCTGGGTTCGGCACAACGCCAGTCATATTTTCTGCTGCTTTAAGGGCTGCTCTTTCTAAGTCATTGTCTGCCGGAACTCCTTGAAACTGGCTTACCCCAACAATCAAACCTTCTTGCAAACCAATAGCCATGGCTTGGGCTCTTGCTATTGCTGCGGGGTCGTCTGGAACTGTTTGACTAAAGACAACATTCTCCGAACCAAGGAGACCAAGAACACTGGCCTTTTCAGCAATTCTCTGGAGAGCTTCTGCTTGCGCTTGTGGAGTTTCTGCTTTTCCAAGCTCTTCGATAGCCTGTACTACAGCCAACTCACCTTCTGCATTGCCAATAGCAGCCGCTGCTGTCTTCCTGGCTTTCTCTTGAAGCTTGGCGAGCTCATTAGAAACCCCTCGACCTGCTCTTTGTGCTCCTATTCGACGGCGTTCTGCGTCGGTAGCCTGTTTCATGTGAGCATCGAAGTGCGTAGTATCAAGCCGCTCAAGAGCCGTTTGAGCCTCGCCAACTTGCCGGTCTAAGTCTTTAAGATAGTTAGCGTATTCTTTTCTACGCTCAGACAAAGACTTATTGGACTCTTCTGCTGATTCGCGAACGTCTTTTAAAACTTGGTCCCAATGTTCTTGAGCGCCTTGCATATAGACTTCTGAGTAGTATTGTCCCCGGCTTGCCATTCTATTGTCCTCCAACCACGTTCATAGAGTCTTGAATCATTCTTTCAAGATCACTACCTTCAAGGTCAATGCCCAGTTCTTTTAAAGACTCCGCCAATTGTGTTTGTCCCGCAAGCTTTTCAAAGGCTAATGCGTCAGAGTCTGCTCCAATACCAAGCCCTTCCGCAGTGTCTGCTGCTTCTAATATTGAATTGAAAACAGCAGCCTGACGGTCTTGAGCAGCCTTATCAAGGGTGCCACCCAACTCTGCCATTCGAGATTCTTCCAACATTCTTTCTTTGTTGTCGGCTTTTCTAATCTCGTTTGCTAAATCCTGATTAGCCTTCACTTGTTCTGCGGCAAGCCCTGCAGAAGTCTGAGCGAACGCTCCAGCTCCAAGTCCTTGAGTGGCCGCGAGACCTGCCTGTAGTCCTTGCTGTTGAGCAAATTGACGACCAAGTTGTCCAGCCCCTTGGCCACGCAGTGCGCCCATTTCTTCATCGGTCAAACCTAATGCGCCCATCTCTTGGCGTCGTTTGAGTTCTTCAAGTTCGTTTTCTTGTAAGGCTTCAAGCTCACTGCCACCAAAGATTGCACCGCCTGCGGCACCCAGTGTTCCACCAATAACTGCTCCGGGCACACCAAAGACAGCGCCTGCTGCTGCACCTTTAGCGCCAGCCGATAATGCGGCTGCGCCACGCCCTTTCTTTTCTTTTATAGCCATATCAAATCCTATCTAAAGTACGCTTCAAGACTAATAGACCACTTAGTCAGAAAACTATATCTCGCTGTACTGAATCCTCGTAAACCAATGGAGTGATTCCCAGCAGCAAGGTTCTTTGCCACATAGAATCCAGACCAAGGGTTTCTGCATTTTGCAAGCTGGTAAGGAAAACGAGGACCAGTGTTTGCAATATGATAAGTCCAAGCTCTACTATCAGCGATTCTAGTTTCATTTAAAAAGATAAATGCTCTTGAGGCATCGAAACTATTCGGCGGTAAATCAGGCGTAATTGGGTACGCGGTGTACTCAAAGAAAACATCTGCTGCTTCCGGCAGGTAGAAGTTGATAGCAGTGTTTGGATAGTTGTTGTACTCAGGACTGCTAATGTCATTGCGACCTGTTGGACCATCACAAATAAATGAGTATTCATCTTCGTTAGCCGAAAATCCCTGCTGGATTCCACTGACAAAATTGTGGCCGTTAGTAATCGGGCTGTAATAGCCACGCATAACGTGTTTTCTTTGGACCCATTTGTCAGTGGCTAAGTCAGCAACAACGATTTCTCCATCAATATAATCTCGAACACCGTCCATGTTTGTTTGAACAGTGGCTGCTGGAACAGCACCAGCAACAAATGAAGTTGGAGTAAATGCCATTATGTTGCCCCCCTCAGAATAGTAGCAGACATTTGATAAGCAGCGATGTAGATGTCAAAGTCACTGCCACCAACAGATGGAATGTCTAGCCATTTTGTTGGTCCACTGTTGACATATCTTCCCGTGCCCCACACAGGAACATGGATAGTTCTAACGGCACCAGTCTTTTGATAAACAACAGGGCCTCGACCATAAATCTTGAGCTTCTCAATCTTAATATCAGCACCCGTGTGCTGGTAGCAAAGCATTCCGTGAACCTGTCGAGCGGGCCACATAAAGCTGCTATAGTTTGGACCCTCAAGAGACACCCAAGCCAAGCCATCAGTTCTGTTAGTCGAACCATCAATAGTAAAAGAATGAGGAGCTGTAACAGAATTTGTTAAGTCTACTTGATTGGTGATTGCTGCATATCCAGAGCCAATGTCCCAAACTGGAAAGAAAACTAAGCCTATTGCGTCGGATTGATTAGCAGCTTGTGGTGCTGTATTTGGCCCTGCGGGTTCATATCCAGTGTCATCATGTTTGGTAAAGAACACAGTAAAGTGAATCCTCAACAAATCCCCCGCTTTTACTGTCACCCCACCTGTTGGTAACGATGTCCAATCAAGTTCAGTGGGGCTTCCATTGACAAGAGGAAAAGCAACCGATCCATTCTGTCCGTTGTAAGCTCCTGCGCTTGTTCCTACTCCATTAGAAAAGTAGTCCATGTGAACCAGCGGCTCCATCCTGCCAGTACTGTACGCATGAGTTGCAAGCGTTCTTCGGTCTACAGCTTCTGAACGAACATTTTCTTCGTTAATAGAGCCTGTTGCTGTTTGAATATCAGTAAATTTTGCGTTTGCGTCTGTGAGAGAAATCACCTCACCAACAACAAAGTTGTTGTTCGTAATCTTTGACATTAGCGATACCTGTTGAGGGCTAAGAGTTGACCACCATCATAGTAAAACACAGGCGTATCTTTAGCCCTGACTCTAAGCCAAGGTGACAAGCGCCAACGAACAGCAATGACATGTGCTCCTGTAGCAATTGGAACGTCTACAGAAAGATGAACTGTCCCAACATTTTGAAAATGCTGTCCAGATGTGACGATTGGATTGCCATCTAAAGTGATTTGAAACTGACACCAAGTTTGGCCAATCAATGCAGCAGTATGGCTTGCCATCCAATACCAACAATTGAAGTTTGCGTGAAGCATTCCTTCTTCAAATGTTGCTGTAATTTGCTGGGCGCTGTTGGTTACCCAACCACCCGAGTATTTCTCATACGCAATTGCAAAGTAATCTTGGGTTGCTGTCGCCCCTGCAGCGTTAGCATACGTCTGCGTATAGGTAGATGCGTCCTGCATTGTAATAGCGTTTTGAAGTGCGTATTTTACAAACGTATCTTGCGCTAAATGAGTGTCGGTTACTGTTCCGTCTCTTAGGTTTTCACGGTCTAAACCACCGTTGAGCTCGCCTTTAAGATTGTTGTAAGTCTTGTTAAAGCCATCCACTTCTACAAGGTTGTTTGGTCTAGCTTCTCCTTCTGTCCACTTATAAGCCATTATCGTTTGCCCTTGATTGTAGAGGTTCCATCAACACTGTATTCAACGGTATATCCAATCAAAACAATGTCATTGGTAGTCTCTACTTCAAACGCAAAGAAAGACGAAGCCTTCTGCGCTACAGGATATCGAATAGTAGAGACCATGCCCTCTTCCCAAACAGACGAATCAAACACAGCAAGGTCATAAATGCCCTGGTCAACGTGGTCAGGACGCTGCATTTTTTCACCAGAAGAAGTAATGCCTGTGTAATCAAAGTCCATGTAGTAGGTAATTGGGATTGTGTTGTCGCCTTGGGTTACCACATGCAAGTAGATGTACTTTACAAACTTCTTTGAAGGGGCACTCTTCATGTCATGCCACTTGCTTTTGTAGATTGCAGTAGGGGGAGGAGCATCCGAGTAGGTGTCTCCACCAGTTACGACATACCCAGAAGCTCTCTTTCTTGTGATGACAAACAGTCCTGTTTCATAAGTCCCACCACCGGAAACGTATCCAGTGTTGTGTCCAAAGATGAGCTCACCGTTTTGGTCAGTCGCAATACAACTCACAGGAAACCCTGTTCTTAGGCTCCATGTGTCTTTGTCCATGTGGTAGACAATGCCAAGAGACGGCTTTTCTTCTCCATCTACGGGGACATAGCAATGCCACTCTCTCCACTTTGAAGAGTAAGCAGCGGTTGACCTCACCACAGTAGACTTATTGATTCGACCAATTGTCTTTACTAAATCATCAGAAACCTTAGAGATTTTGATAGTAGAGCCGCCATCAAGACCACCGCTAATTCTGTAAATCCCGTCATTGCCTAGGAAAAGAACTCCAATGCCTGGGATTGTAGTAGCAGTTGCTGCTGCTCTTGTTCCTACTCCAGACAAGAATGGAGAAATCTGGAACCCATTGACAGAGTCTCCACGAATCATTTCAATAGAGTTCTCTCTAAAAACGAGAAGCTGATTGTAGTACGGGAACAGTCCCGTAATGTCTCCACCGTCTCGAACTCCCACTTCAAAGTAAGCGTTGGCTGAAAATGAATCAGGGCTCAGTGGGTTTGAATGGAAGATTCTTGTAGGGTTTGATTGACCACCATCAATAAACAGAACCCCTTTAAAAGTGGCAGAGAATCGAGTAGAGGTAGCCGGGAAGAGAATGCTGCTGGTTGCTTCAGGAGCCAGGTTTACTAAGAACTGGTCAGGGACATAGTCTACATAGACCGTATCTAAGTTGTTGTTTATCTGAGCAACAAAATAGTAAGTCTCGTTTCCATCAGTTGTTGCGCCATCACCAAGATTCATTGTTCGGTAAATTCTACGAGCAACTGTTCCTGGTGGACCTTTAGCGAGGTCTGACAGATAAACACCGTTTCTTACATTTTGATAAAAAGCTGTCCCGCCTGATGGTGTAGTCCATGTCACAAGTTCAGAGCCAGCAGACAATGGGCTTTCTGAACCAGTTTCATTTACCCAAGACACCTTCCACTTGTAAGCATTTGGCGCATCGTTTGTTGTAGAACCAAGACCAATGTTTTGAACAAAGCCTTCAGGAAGAAAATTACTTGTGTTTGCTGGTGCGTTTATAGCAATGTTTTGTTCATTGCTAACACCACCGTCAGACGTATCAACGCGCCAAGGAGAAACCGGCCCAGGAATACTTTGCCATCCTACTTGAGTATATCTGTCGCCATCAAACTTTAAGGGCTCATCGTGCCCGTTTGTAATGACAAGGTATCTTCCAAAAGGAGAATAGTTAGTTGCAGGTTCGCTGTTAGTAGGAATAGTTCTACTAAGCTGAACAGCATCTAATGTTGGTCCTGATGGGCCATTTCCAACAGTATGCCAAAGTGTCCCGGTACTTGCTCCAGAATGAGCCGCTTCAAACAGGTGGTATGTTCTCGCGCTGTTGTGCGTATTCCAAATGTACAAGCTTTGGATTCGTTCTTGGTTTGTAAACGGGGAATATGCACCGCCGCTTGCAAAAAACTTCTCGTATCCAATTCGGTTGTCCCAACCACCAGTTGATGGATCGACCGTAAAGTTCTCTACTTTAGTGGCTGAACCATCTGCTTGAGGCTGAAGCTCATCAACACCAAGAAGTTTTGGGGCATTAAAACTGTTAGTCGTTTTCATTGATGACTACCCCAAATGCGTCAATGACGTAGAGGTCTGGTATTTCAAAGTGGTTTCGCGATACCCCTGCTTAATCCAATAACCCGCACCCTCAGACAAGTAGAGGTTCTGGATTCTTACCAGCTCCGCATCTGCTTTACGACGGTACAACTCAGAATGCTGCAGATTGTCATGCTTGACGAAAAGCTCCTGACAGGCCCTGTAAACGAGGTAGCGGTGGTGGTCAGGGGGAAACTCGGGAACGTCCGTATCCTCGATGAGACGGTCAGGACGGTACACGAATCGCACTTCAATCAAGTAATCGGTATCTTGACGAGGGTATAGACGCACTCGTTTGTAATGACCGTCGTTCTCAGGGAGCCTTCGAGCGTTAGCAAGGTAGTCAGCAGCTACATTTAGGTTGTTAATAAGAAGCGTTGTCTCGTCAATGTTAGCATTAGACACCTGATAGAAGGCTTGACTGTTTGTTGTTCTAAGATAAAACCTTTTAAACATTCCTGAGTTTGTACCTGTGTTTTGAACAGTTGGTGTTGGCACATTCAGGACAAAGCCACCCAGCGCAGTAGTTGTGGTTGCTACTGGAGAAGGAGCACTTTCCTTGTTCTTGTGAACAAAGGTGTAGTGAACATAATAAGTGCCAGGTGTTGACCAAGTGGCTCCGGCTGCTGCTTCAAGAGTAGGCTGCAGTACAGGCTGCTGCATGGTCACATCGTCGTAGATGAGCCAGTCAGTAGGAAGACCTGTGGAGCTCAGAAGAAGAGAAAGCTCCTCATCACGAGCGCGTGAGAGGTAAGAAAAGTGAGCGTTGGTTCCTTCGACTGGGCTGCGAATCCCAAGGGCCAAGACTTCTGAACAGTCTTCTGGCATGTCGATGAATCGCTGCTTGATGGTAACCGAGGTGTTTGGTTTGTTCTCAGTAGATGAGAAGCCTTCCAAATACAGGATGCCTGCTGTTGATTTAGCAATGACGTATTCACCATTGTTGGCCGCTGCGGCACCTCTAATCTCAACAATGGCTCCCTCCATCCAACTTAAGAATGGATTCGATGCACTGGTAATTGTGTTTGCGCCAACATTGATGACGCCATCTGTGACCGTAACGTCCTTATAAATCTGAAGTTCTTCGGTCTCTTGGGCAAACTTCCAAGGCCGGTCAGTAAAGAAGTCCAGGTAGAGTTCATTCAAAACGCGATTGACCTCATCACGGTAGGTCTGCACGTTGGGGTCGTAGTCTACAATCGACCCAACCATGTCTCTCATCTCAGCGAGGTTCATTAGAACTCCATGCAAAAGAGGCGAGCACCCGAATGGATGCCCGCCCCAAGTTTAGCACGCGGGCTGTTTTTACAACTGGCGGAAGATGTAGCAATCCACTGTGCTACCAGCGGCTGGCTCTAATGCCACTCCAAGAACAGGAGTAATAGTAGCAGCGAGGTTTGCCGTTACAGCACCAGCAGCAGCAGCAGTAAACGCAACACCGGAACCAATGGCACCTGTAGTCTTCACGTTCTCGCAGTAACCTGCGACACACACACGAACGTAAAGATCAACGCCATCAGCAGCAGCAGCAGTAAGCTGTGCAGCAGTGATTTCTTCAACTGCAACACCAATGCAAAGGCTTGTGCCATTGCCCTGAACGACTTGCTGAACTCGTGTTTCACCACCTGCGGTAGCTCCACTGTTGAGATCAACCCAGTCACCAGCAGAAACTGCTTCAGCGCAAATAAACGAAATAATATCCGAATGTTTGCCAGTTACCTGTTCCACCTCAAGAGGCGACTTACCATGATTCAAATGACCGAATGACATTGTCTAAGCCTCCGCGTTGACAAGGACGCCCAAGGACGCCAGGTGGTCAGCAACAAGCTGAGTACGAACGAACATCTGAGCTTCGCGAGCAGCGTAGCCACTCTTGTGCTCAAAGTCAGACATAGAGAAGTTGGCTTCAGAATCGAAGACCACCTTCATGCTGTTGCTGTTGAGGAAGTACATTGAAGGAGTATCAGCACCGCCTGCACCAGAAGATGCAAAGCCGAGGTTGTTCTCCACGTACATGAGAGCGCCGTTGAAAGCCAACGCCAAGCGTCCACCATCAAGCACGGTCTCTTTTGGCATGTACCGCTCTTGACCCTGAAGCACACTCTTATACAGACGATAAGAAGTGGGGCTTGCAAGAATCAAATCGACGGTTCCTTCAGGAGCGTAAATCTGAGTCTGAATCATCAGCTCAGTCATTCCCTGAAGTCCATGACTTGCAAAGTTACCAGCACCACCAACATCAAACGTCTGGTTGTTCCAGTTGGACGTAGCATACGTTGCTTTAGAAAGGCCGCCAACGGTGTTTCCTTGAGCGCCAAATGGAGTTTCTTCCAACCAACCAGTAGCGTTACCGCCAGCAGGAGCACCAGTACCATTGATACCGTTCAGGGTCTGCATCTCGGTGAGAACAGTGGAGCTTCCGCGAACTGCTTGAAGTTCCCACTCACGCTTGAGCATTCCAAGGACGCTCTTCATGCGAGCATCAGCGATGGAAATGATTGCACGCTCGCCCTTGTTGGAGAGTTCTTCTTTCTTCGTGATGACGATAGGAGCGACAAAGTCGCACCATTCGTACTCAGGAGAGCGAAGAACGTCAGCTACCGAGGAGGAGACAGCTTCATAACCAGTAGCAAGCTGGGTAATGTTAGAGTGCTCTGCAAGAATTGCAGCGCGTGTAATGCGTTGACCACCATTGATAATCTCGACTCCACCTGCACCCTTGATATGGTCAAGGAGAGGGACAGTTGAGAACAAGGAGTCAACGGCTTTTTTCGACCGCGCACGGGCGGTTGAGCTCAGAATATCGTTCTGAATAGCCATGACAGACAAGTCCTAAAGGGCACAATGCCCATAGAATAAAAGATAGAAAAGACTTTCGGTTGTCCCAATGGGGCCGGAAGACTTCGCTTGTCCTGTCAAGGGGCTCCCGTCTTCAGTGCAAACCATAGCAAAGAAGACGGGGCAGGGCAAATATCAAATCTTCACCTTGCCTTTATTTTCCTTGAGCCAAGTGTAAATTGCTAGTGGGTCATCCTGGTCCATGATGTGCTTTGGAATCCCATTGGTTCGTCCACGAGAGGCTCCCCCAACTTTCAGTCCTGCTTCACGGGCCACCTTCTTATAGCTAGCCAACTCAGCCTTCTGGTTACTCATGTCTTCAGAAAGCTTGCGACCCTTGACCTGCCAATAGGCCTGCTCCAGGTTCATGTGCTTGTTGTCCATAAGAACTTTGGCCACATCCGTCTTCATGTCGTCAAGGTCAGGATGCTCTGACTTGAACTGCTGGAGACGAATCTGTTGGTTATGAAGCTCCTGCTGTTGGCGCATTGGCTCCAACATAGACTTCATTCGCTGGGCTACTTCTTTCTGAATGCGCTCCTCAAACGACTTGTCATCGTAAGGATTGAACTCACCCAGCTCTTTATCGGCAGCATTACTAACGTCTTGAAAGAAATCAGAATCCAACAATGCTTTACGCTGGGCTTCTAAGTCAGCACGAGTAGACTCGATAGCCTTGCGCTGCTCAGAGATGTTGGATGTCTTCCGCTGATAATCAGACCTCAAGTTAGCGATAAGCTTCTGAGCATTTTCTGGAAGCTCAGACACTACCTGCTTGTAGTTGATGCCCTTGTGCGGGTTCTTTGCATTGAAGATGTCTGCGTCCAATTCGGCTGCAGCCAAGTCTTCAATCGTTGGGGTTTCTTCTGCTGGTGCTTGTGCTTCAACAGACTCGGGTGCTTGTCCTTCAGGTTGTTCAGCGGGTGCTGAGTCCTGAACTGGGGCGGCTTGAGCCTCGGTTCCTTCCATGTGATTTTTCCTTTAGGCTCTCTGAGCCATCATCATTTCAAGGTCTTCTTCTGGTACAGCCTCTTCAACCACTTCCACCTCGGCTTCAACGGGAGACTCTACGGATTCTTCTGCTTCTTTCTTCTCGGTTCGCAAGAAGGTTTTAAAGCTTTGGTTCTTTGAAAGTACATCGAGTTTTGCAGCAATGTCTTCAAGGTCTTCTGGTGTTTCGACTTCAGCAATGTCGTATGAAAGACGCTCAAGACCAGCATCTTCTGCTGCTGAAGCAACCATCATTAGTTGTTGGGAAAACTCAGGAGGAAAATCTCCATCTAAGTCTTCACTAAACTCAGGATATGAAGGTGCGCCAAAGAAAGGAAGAACCATATTAAGGGCATCAACAACTTCATTTAATTGATTCATTTCAAAACTACCCGATGGCCCCATTCCAGTAATGGATTCAGAGTTCAACTCATCTATTGCAATAGCTTTATCCATAATCATGCGTTCTTCTTCCATCATTTTTTCAGCCATCTCAAATCTCCTTTGCGGCATCTTGTGAAAGAGTACCTTGTTTTTTCATTTCAGAAACGGTGAAAGTTTCCGCTACTGCACGGGTCTTATCACCTTCAAATTTCTTTAGATTCGACTTGTATCTAGCAAGGTTAGCATCTTGCTGCTTTTCGTGAGCAAGCTGTTTCTGTAATGTGTCCTCGACATGGTGTTTGTCGAAGTCATTAGTCGAGACAAGGCCCTTCGCTTCCATGATGGCTTCTCTTTGCATGGATGTCTGGTAACGAGCACCAAGCCCACGGTCGAAGAAACCATCAACACCGTACTTGCCCGTCTGGTCGCCCCAACGACCCGGCGTACTGGCTGGCATAGGCATTTGTTTGAGAGAAATCTTCCCACATTTTGGGCATTCGATTGAATTGGGCACCTCCTCCTTAGGAAGAAAGAGCGCCTCATGGACATGAGCTCCACAGAAGTAGTCAAACAACGGCATTACTTCTTCTTCTTCTTAAACGCACCAGTCTTTTTCTTCATTTGACTGTAGGTTTTTGGTTTAATTGTAGACTTAGACTTAGGCCTGCTTGTGCCTGCTTTCTTTCGCTTATTGATGTTCGCGTATAGTCCTTTCGGCATTATTTCGTACTCTTTGTGCCCTTACACTTCCATCGTTTCCGACTCAAGCGCAATGGACTGTTAGGGTCTTTGGCTGCTTTGGGGTGTTTTTTCATCTGACCAGAAGAACGAGCGCAATAGGAGTTTCCTTTCTTGGTTCCAGGCTTGACCTTGGCTCCTTTCTGGCCATACGACACCTTCTTACCGGAAGCGGTACGCTTTACTCTGGCTTTTCCCTTTGCTGGTCCTTTTCTAGTTGCCATTACTGGGTAAATCCTACGCCACCACCCAACAACATGTCGCTAACATTGCCTGGTGTGGGGTTATTGACGAGGTCTTGCGCGGTGGGTGGGCCTTCTGGAGCCACGCCACCCGGAATACCCACGCCTTCCTGCTGAACCATCTCTTGTTCAAGGAAATCCTCGGGTAATTGCAGTGAACGCACGATTTCTTTGAGCAATGCGGTGTTGGGTACGCCCAATCCCTGCAGAATCTGGACGTTTTGCAGCAATCGTTGGTTCCGAATGGCCTCTGAGATGGGTGTAGACGCCTGGTCTGCAGCAAAAATCTCGAAATCCCCGTTCAAATCCACTGGATTTACGGTAATTGCCTTGCCATCAAGCATCACAATCTCCGCAACCTTCTCTTCTTCGAGGAATAGGGACACCATACAGGAGTAAATCTCCGCCATTTGCTCTATTGCGGCGTCTCTTTCACGAGCCATGCGGCCAATTTCACTCGTTGTGTACGCTGCCAGTGCTGCAATCTCCGTTGCAGTCGCCTTTGTAGCCTCTCCGCGAGTAAATGCGGCGGTGACAGAGCCCGCATCCTTGTCTCGAATGACATCTTGCATGTATCGAGAGACCTCAGCAGGTAAACTTTGGTGTGGAACGGGGCGGATAATAGTGTCCAGCGGGTCATCAGACTCTACCTCTACGAAAAGACCGTCGATTCCGCTAGTAACCTGGGCCATTTCGTCATCTGACATGGCTCCTTTCTTCACCAACCACTGTCTACTGGCCTTTCTCACCGCATTTGCTTGGAAAGAACGGATAATGTTCATCTCATAGAGCTGGTCATAGACTCGTTTAATGGACGAGTACCCTACCATTGGCCTGTCTGGGATGCGGTTGTAAAACAACGGCACAATCGGCACCACAGGATCGTCGTTCGAGTCCCTGAACGGGATGAACTTGGCCGAATCCAAGAACTTGTCGCCGCGTTCTGGGCAGAACCAGTACATCTTGTCGTTCATCATGTCGTAGAGCTCAACAACCTTGATGTATTTGAACATCGGAGCAGACGGAGAGATGTGTGGCTCGTGATGATTTCCTGCACTGTCCTCATCAGGGGTCAGGTCATCAAAGAAATGGGTCATGTTAGACGCAATATCGTCGAACTTTCCACCGAATCTCTTCTTAGCCTCAGGCACAGTCATCCAGTAGATGTGGCCAACAAAGCGTTGAGTGTCCCAACGAGAGGAATCTCGGTCCACAATGATTTGCCAGGGGGGCACGCCAACAGGAAGAACACGCTCATAGACTGATTCACGTTCAGTCACCGTCATCTTCAAAAAAGAGTTGGGGTAAATCAACGCCATGCGTGAAGCGTTCTCAATCTCGTTTCGGCTTTTGACCAAGAAGTGATTGATGATTGACTGCGCTTTTTCTACGTCGCCTTTTCCGCGAACACCCATCTTGAGAACCACCGCAGGGTTCTTAGCAAACAGAGAAGCCTGAAAAGACTCGATGTATCCATAGCCATCATTAGTCTGAATGCGAATCTGGGACAGGTTATCGCCTGCTTCATTCTCCCAGAAGTCCATCTCGTAGACTGCTTTGTACCGCATCAACTCATCGCGACGATCACCCCAATAAGCATCATGGTCATCGAGAATTGCTTGGATGTCTTGAGGCTTTAGGCTCATCGCCTTCTCCTAATTTGCTCTTGTTCTCTTTCGAGTTCCATTAGACGAATCACTTCTTCAAGAGACCTCTGGTTTGGAGCGTATCCTTCTTCATCTTCCCGCATCATTTGTCTTGCCATGTTGAGATAAAAAGCATCGTCTTTACCAGGATACGCTTCTCTTAATCTTTCTTGGCGTGACTCAAATACTTCTCGGTTTGCTGCTCGCTCTCTGTTTCTTCGGGCTGCAGGAGACAAAGCACTGCCTGCTTTGTACCCAGCAACTGCGGCTAATCCTAAAGGAGTTCTTCTTACTGCAGATTTAGCAGCTCTTTCCGCCATTGTTCTAACAGATACTCGACCACCGCCTGCTCTGTACCCCTCTTCAACCATACGAATATAGTCTCGCATTTGTTGTTCATTCATCATTTGACCGCCCTTAGAACGGGCTCTCATTTCACGATGAAGTCTTCTGGATTCGTGTTCAGGTTGATTGGGGTCAATCTTTTTGACTTTTCTGGGGGCGTCTTCAGTAACTTGCCGGATTCTTTCAAAGTCTTTTGAGTCAGGGCTTTGGTCGAAATATTGGCCCCGACTTGGTTTGTTCTTGTAGTCTTCCCGCAAAGCTCTATTAAAATCATCGGTTAGGTCTCTACGAATGGTGTTCCCATCAGCAGGAGTCGATGTCTGAACCCTTGGAGTACTACGACTCTGAGTTTGCGCTCGACTAGGAAGCGTTGTCATTCGCTGCATTAAAAGCTTGATGAGGGTATCATCGTCGATTTCTTCTTCAGAAGGTCTTTCAGCCATCAGTAACCACCCGTCTTATTGCCACCACGCACATTCCATGGGATTGTTCGTGTCATGCTTTTTGATCGCATATTGGCAATGTGTTTCTCCATCATGGCACGTTTCACAGAATGAGAAACCGCCAAAGGCATACTCTCTAGCAAGTAATAGCACAGTGCCATGGAAATCGTCACGTCATCATGTTTGCCTTTTGCTGCCTGAGGCTTGTTCTTGATGTAGACGATGTTCTTCAGCTCTTCCAAAACATGCTTGTCTAAGTGAGAAATCATTCCAGTCTCAATCATGTCTTTCAGGGCATTGAACATAATTGGGCGCGTATTTACAGTAGTCCTGAACGGTTTCCCGTTCTTGTCTTTGTAGAGAGTCCTCACCTTGAGTTCTTTCAAGCGGTGGATAACCCAGGCACCACTTCCATTACTTTCTACAATGACGCGACCATGGTTGTATCTGTCCCACAGTTCCATAATCTTTTCAGCTAGAGCCGAGGGGGACACTTGATTCGTGATGTAGTGATAGACCGGCTGACGAGTAGAAACAGAAACTACAGTGACCGCTGAGAAGTCTGTCTTCTTACCAAGGCCACTACCAACATCTACACCAATGACATACGCCTCACCATCTACAGGCTGGCAATACTGTCGATGTTCGCGGCTCCCCATGTCCAGTGGCTCAATCTTGTCTAAATGGTCAGGATTAAAAAACTGAACGCCCGTAGCGCGAAATGCCTCATCAACCGTCGATGGATACTCTCGAATAAACTTGTCCTGGCCAAGAGTCTTCAATTGCTTCTTACGCCAAAACAACTGCTTTAGGGTCAGGTCAAACTCTTCCTGAATCTCCTGCTCTCGAACAGTAGGGACATACCAATCTGCTACTTCTGCTTGGTAAGGCTTATGAATAAACCAAGGGAAGAACACAAGTTTCCACCCATTCTTTCCTTCTGCAGCACCCTTCACGAGCTCATGGAACATATCACCATGAACATTCGGAGTAGACTCGATGATAATCTGCCCGTCACCGACTGCAGCCAGAACCGTGGCCATCACCTCTTCCTGGTTCTCGTAGAAAGCAAACTCCGATAAATGAACGGCATTCATTGCAAAGGAACGGGTTCCTCCTTTACCGCCAGCAGTGTACGTTCTTACAGCAGAACCAGAATCTCGAAACTTCAGAGTCTTCGCACTGGCTCTCTCTAGTGGCCGTTTCAATGCTTTAGGAAGATTGTCGTAGAAGACACGCTCCATCCTGTGAAGCTCCTCCGCAGAATCCCGTGTATGCGAAATCACAGCATATTGAGTAGGCTCAGTGGACACATACGAATTCCAAAAATGCCATGCACGGGTCAGAGTACTGACTCCAAGCTGACGAGCCTTGAGAACAATCACACGGTTGTGGTCTTTCAAGACATCCAACAGATGCTGTTGAGGAGTACTCACCTCAAAGGAGTTCAACCTCTGTCTCTGCTTGTGCATAATGGTCAATCGACGAATGAACTTGTCAGGTTCGCCAATCATGGCGCGAATCTCTAACGGAAGCTCCTCACTCATGGCCAGCCTCTAACCAAGCCTTCAAGTCCTCAGAGTTGCCCTTGACCTTCACCTTAGTGTTCTGCAGCTCAATCTTGGACCGCTCCAGAATAACCTTGGCAGCGTCAATCTTGTTGCGGTGGGTAGCCTCATCATCCCTCATTACGTCTCTAAGGGCCTCTACAGCCTCGTAGACCGCATGGTTGAGTGCTACCTGAGCCCCAACAGCGACTTGACTCTTGTAGAGGGTCAGTTCAGCCGAGAACTCCTGCTCCTTGGTCCAGCGCCATACTGTCTCTCGACCTACGCCTACACGCTTTGCTGCCTCGGGAATGCTCAGACCGCTTGAAAGTAACCGGATTGCTTGTGCTTTCTGCTCGTTTAGTGCCATGCCGGTAGAGTAGCAGGTTCTGAATGTTGCGGCGATTCCAAATGTTGCAGGGGATTTCTATATCAATACTGGGAACAATATACGGAGCCCCCTTTGGGCCCCCCCTTCCTCTCCATCGCGCGGTTCCTCCTTCATTGAACATAATGCATGTTATCGGACCCTGGCTTTCTAATCATTTCAGCTACTTGGGATTCAATCGTCCCCCTATAGAAAGAAGCATGGGGGTAGTGGGTAGGGTGATGGCCTCCGTGGTGGGTAGGGATAGAGCCTATCAGATTGCATAACCCTCTAAGCTTTCATGTTTCCAACCTACTCTACCCAATCGAATAGGTCAACCCTAAACATTCAAATAAAATTATTTTCGCTGTACTGCTAGCCTATCAAAAAATAATCCTTGAAAGTTCTTCTACAATCGGTCACATTGAATCCATCGGAAGTCACCGATACCAACCAACGAGAAACAAATGACATACCAAGAACTCCTCGCTAAACGCGCCGCTCCACTCCTCGCTAACTACACATCAGGCAAACAACCTACCCTTACAATCTATCGCGGATACGGCAACATCTCTTCCGGTACTGTGTACCAGGTTCAAGGAGTTAGGGACGCTCGCAAACTCTCCAAGCAACTCGGCGCTAAAGACCATAACTACTAAGACCCATGGGGGCGAAAGCCCCCACCAACCAACCAAGGATAGAACCATGATCAGAATCTACACCACATACAAGAAGCACAACGGAACTCAAACCGTTATCGACCACGACTCATACGTCGCCACAAAGCCGGAAGACTGCCGAGACAGTGTAGACAGAATGGCCTTTGAACTTGCTTTAGAGATGGGCAGCACCGTTACTCTTGGGTGCGTCACAGCAGAAATTATCTAACCACCCAACACCAACCAACCAACCGAGGAACACCCTATGTCATGCCCAACTGTACCTGCTACCGCCGCCATGTGGACCGGCACCACAACGAACACCAAAACCGGAGATATCCCCACCTTGTGGGTAGGCTCTACCCGAGAAGAATCAAAGGCCTCATGCAAGGGCTGCCCCTTGCTTGAAAATGGATGCTACGCCCAAGGCGGCACGCCATCGATGGCGCACTCATCCATGATTCGAGCCGCTAAGAAGGGCAAGCGGTACACCCTAAAAGCCGCACTGCAGGCTAGCAAACGGTCCGCCAAGATGGCCCGGTTCGGTGCTATCGGTGACCCTGCAGCACTGCCCCTTGCCTACCTCAAGAAAGCTATCGGGGCTGTCAAGGCTATGGGCTTAGATGCCGTAGGCTATACCCATCACTGGCGGTCTAAGCCTGAGCTCGCCGGTGTCTTCATGGCTTCATGCGATAGCCTGGAAGACTGCGACGACGCTATCGCCATGGGCTATCGGGCTGCCGTGGTTCTACCGTGGGACCACTCCGGCAAGTTTACCACGCCCAACGGCGCGACGGGTATCGTCTGTCCTGCCATGGCTGCAGAAGAAAAAGGCAAGTCGGTAACCTGCAATGAATGCAGGCTATGCGACGGCTCCAAGGCTGGCCCCGTTATCGGCTTCCCTAACCACGGACCTAAGGACGCCCACAAACGACGCGCCGCAAAGGCTGCAGCGCAAACCGTAGCCGCTGACCTCCTCTCTACCTTGGATATCTAATGACACAGGCCCTGCTTGAATTGTCTTTCCTTGTCGCCTGCTTCTATGCAGGTTGGCTAACCCTACCAAAATCCTAACCAACGGAGATATCATGCCCAACTATCAAACCTTTCACGTCCCCGGAATCGACGCCGGTGTATCACTCGCCCTTGACGGTAACCGTCTAGCCCTATGCCTCATGGCTAAGGGTAGAGCACGCGCAAAAGATGGAAGCTATACAGTGCGAAACCCTCAACGCCTCGCTTTACTTCGCTACCTGTTCAAACGAATTGAAACCAAGAACTATTCTAACGGTGCTTATTTACAGCTAACCTATAGCAAGGGCGGAAAGGCTAGCACGCCTTGGACAGTCCACCAAAACAACGACGGCTACAAGGGATTAGGCCTTCGCGATACGCTCGCAGAAATGAAGCGAACCTATAGCAAGGCCGGCAACTTTCGGGTCGACTACGTCTTGAACACTGAGCTTTCTAACCTTGACGATATCGCACAGGTGCTGGGCTTAGAGCCCGCCGATAACCGCAGGCCACCACGCGACGTGCGATTCTTTGTAGGTGCGGCATGAGTCGGATTAGCAAAATCGAAAGAAAGAAAAACCCCACTAACGCTGACAAGTTCAAATCCCTTGACGACCTTTGGGTCATGGTCTCCGATGCTCACGAGCACCTAGACGAGGGAAACGTAGACACAAATCAGGCTATTGCCCATGCCCGGCAGGCCTGCCTTGCTTTCCTATTCGAGACAGAGGCTTAGAGCCTGATATGGGGGCGGCCGGCTTGCTTAGTCGGCCCGTCCCACGGCAACGATAGCGTTGACAGTCGGCCAGTGCGGCGTTTGCGTGCAACCAATTGCACCACGCCCTCGGGCCCGTCTGCGTTTTGGCCCCGGTCCCGATAGTAGTCGGGGCGGTATAGACTGAGCACCTCCTCGGCGTCCTGGTGTACCGTGCTGCTCCATTGGCAGTCATGCATAGCCGGGGCTGCAGGCTTGCGGCCTTGCTTCTCACCACTGCATTGGGCAGCTACGATAACGGGGATGTGCAGGTCTGCTGACAGGGCCTTCAATACCCCGCTAGCATAGCCTACCTGGGCTACCCTATCGCCTGCCTTGACTGACTTGGAAGGGCTCAGGTCTTGCAAGTAATCCACTAGCACCACCTCTGCCTTGCCCCGCATGCGCAGGCGACGTGCCGTGGCGCTGACTTGCTCTGCTGACATGCCACTACCCGTCAGGTGCAGGTCTGCGTTTTTGAGCCAGGCCTGCGCCAGTCGTAGCCGGTCGCGCCAGTCGGTAACGTCTCGCAGAATGTGTGCCTTCAGTGGGTCTCCGTCTATGAGCTCGCCGAGTTGTCTGGTCTGCATCGCCCATGCCCTCCCGTCAACCCTCGCCAGGGTGAACAACAAGTCACGCATGCGTCGGGCTGGACTGGTCTCTGTCCCACTCAGGTACACGGACCTGCCCTGCTTTATCAAACCAAGCGCGATGGCATTTAGGAAGGATGTCTTCCCGGCTCCAGACACCGCGAGCACAAGTGTCACCCCATCACGCGATAGCCCCATGAAGTCTGGGTGCGAGTCTATCTCAGGTACACCGGATGGCATGTAGACTTGGCGTTCTCCTCCTGCCTCCGCATCCAGGTTGGCACTCACTCCGGCTACCACCTCCTCAAGCGTAGGAGTGTGCAGGTCTTGAACCATCGATGCCTCTGCTATCAACTCAACCGAGGCGCCTTCACTGTCCAGCTCTTCTGTCTTGAGTCTTGCCTGGATTCCAGCCACCGCTCGCTGCAGTTTGGTAGACTGTGCCTTCTCTCTCACCTGTCGGATGTGGCGCTCGACGTTCTCGGTGTACGATATCCTGTCTCCAATGCTGGAGATGTAGACGAGGTCGCCGCACTCTTTAGACTTGGACTGCATGAGATGCTGCACTACTGCTGCCATGTCGATGGGCATCTTGGCTCTAGACCTTGCGCGAAGCAATGTGTACAGGTGGTTGTGCTCCCGTTCTAAAAACTCATCGGCATCCAGGTTGACCATGTCGATGGCAACTGTTCCGTTCATGATTCCGCATAGGATTATCTGCTCAGATGTCACGCTTCCCTCCGCAGTAATGCCACCACGTTGGTGGGATGAGAGACAGTTTCATCGAGGTACGAAGCGAAGGCCTCGTCTCCTTCACTGCGAGCTGCTTCTGCAGCTACTCGATTCCGCATCCAGAATGTGGTGGCCAGCCCGATGGTAGACGTATCTGCCTTTGGCTTTGACACCGCACCAATAGCTTTCTTGGCGTGGCGCATTGCATCCACCGCGTCGAACCACTGCGGCAGGTTGGATGTGCGTAGGAAGTACGCAACTTTATTGGCTGGCACTGTGCGATTCCACTCGTAGCAGGGTTCAGTCCAGAAGAGAGTCCATGCATCCAGCAGGTGCTGTGCATCAGGTGCTTCCTTTAGCGCACGCTCGAAAGGTTTCTTCCAGGTCTTCCACTTCAGTCCTCTGCCATCTGGCGCGTGCTTCAATCGAATAGCATTGAAGGTGGCGAATACTTCTTGGGGTGTTGCTTTGTTCATGTCCATTGGTTCGGCTTCCTCGTTATTAGTTAAGTTAATTAGTTCATGAGATAGTTCGGTTGTCACTGTGACACCCTTTAGTGTCAGGCTGACACCGTTTAAGTCGCAGGCTGACACCCTTTCTTTGGTCTCCAACCGTCCCACGATGACACGGTATCGACCTGACTTGGCCCTTCCTCCCTTGCGAGTAGTGGTGCATGCCAACCACCCGGTAGAGATGAGATGATTCCTCGCTCGTATGACTGAGCTCTTGCTTGAGGAGGACCACGTCTGGATGGTCTCGTTCCCTGGCCAAGCCACACGCACGTCGTTCATGTGCGACCAGTAGCATAGCCAAACAAGCTTGCATGTGGGGGAAAGGTCACTCTTCATCAGTGCCTCGCGCATCTTCCACTTGTTCATCGGTGGGTTCCTCCCCGCCGCCGAGGAGGAACCGCCAACCAATGAGACATCATGCCCGATGTACTCTTGACTGTCATACCGCAGGCTCCAGCCTAACGCAAACATGGGGCTCCTCACCCTTCGCTGCGTAGTACTTGCTCGCCTCGATGAGTACTATCTGGGCATCGTCCTTCATCACCACTTCGAGACCGTCGTTTATGGCTTTAAGACAGTTGTCTAAATCTGGACGTTTGGGCATCCAAACCCTCTCGTCTGGGTCAGCCTTCCTCATCAGTCTCTTGGGGCGTGCGAATACACACACCACCGTCAGCTTTAGTGGCCCCACCATTGGCTCGAACATCCACTCCTTACGCGCGAGGCCTGACACCATGCGCTCGTAGAGCTTCGTCTTCTTAGGTGTGTAGGCATGACCAAAGCTGGTGACACGTGGCCTCGCCTTGGCTACGGGTTGACCGGGAACAATGAACTCTATCATCATTGCGATAGCCGCTTGAGCATCAGTCTAATTTGCAGGTCACTAAGCTCTAAAGCTACTGAGATATCATGCAGTTGTTTTGCACCAGGAGTACGACGCCCCGCTTCCCAGTGCGATACAGCACCATGAGAAACTCCGCACATGCTGCCAAGTTCTTCGAGCGTTAAACGCATGACACGTCGCCTGGTCTTGATGAGTTCCGGCAATGTCTTGTCTTGTCTAGCCATTTTATTTCTCCTTAATGTTTGACACCATAAGTCACATCAACTAAAACTGCAAGTACCAACCAACCAAAGAGGTCAACATGCCAATCAAACCGTCACTGGTGTTGCTAACGACACCGCCTTCTCAACCTATTGCTAACAGAGCACATGAGATTCTGCAGAAGGCTCATGATGCACTGGCTTTCTTAGAGATTGAAGCAATGGATAAGCACTACGCAGAAGACGATGCTCTCAATGCTGAGCAGCAAGACTTCACTGCCACCGATGAAGTTCAAACTCAGTGGCAAGAAGAGCGCAATGCTAGAATCATTCATAACACACGCATGGAGAATCTTTGGCGAGACCTCCATGACATTGTACGCAAACTTGAATCCGGCCTTGGAGCCGTGGAGTACTACCGATGAAACTCTTGAAGAGATACTTTCCTGAGCTCAAGAAGATTGACGGCATCACCATGCTTAGTGGCAAGCCGTACATCAACCATCCTGGCCTGCTCTTCCTGGCACAAGGCAAGATACACAGCAAGACCACGCGCATGCTGGACATCTCCAACGTGGAGAAGGGTGACTTCTATTTCGAATGCACCATCGTCACGACCGATGGCCGTACCTTCAATGGCCATGGCAACGGCAATGCCCGGAACATCAAGGGCGTAGCGAAAGACAGAGCCTTTGAGATGGCCGAGGTGCGAGCACAGAACCGTGCACTGCGTGAGATGCTGGCACTCGGTGACACTACCGCCGAGGAGATTGACGCAGGCGCTGCACTACACGGTGATGCGGATACTGTTCCTGCCCATGACAAGGATTGGGAAGGCCACCGCAAACGCTTCATGGCAGAGTGCCGTG
>JAAHTH010000592.1_pt1 | contig 34039 bp, 57 predicted proteins | sample 6116091 | NCBI WGS metagenome assembly JAAHTH01 (sample SAMN13939990, study PRJNA603662) | sponge metagenome | isolation source: marine sponge | host: Mycale hentscheli | place: New Zealand | collected 2006
GTTGGTCTTTATCTAAAAAATGTTGCTTACTTTGAACGCTAACACATCTTTTGTGTTGTGCGTCTTTCAACTTTGATAATAATGATTGTCTTTCGTCTTTGTTAAAGGTTTTCATAATTTCTGTGTTTTTTGTTTTTATTTATTAATTATTAACTTCTTTTTTAATTGTTTCCAATGTGTTGTTTAATCTGCGCAATTTAGTTTTTAATGATAATTTATTCCATTTTAAAGTTTTTAATAAATAAGGAACATTCCAATCATCATTAGACATTTCAGTAAAAACAATTTTTTCTAATCTTTTTACTTCGTTTTTTAAGGGTACTTGTTTAAAATAATTTTTCATGTTTTGTGTTTTTTTGTGTTTTGTTATGATACAAATATATATATTTTATAATATAACTACCAAGAAAAAAACGATTTATTTTAAACTTTTTTTAAGCTCATTGTATTTATCTTTGTATTTATTGGCTATTGCGCGCAATTCGTCATGTGTAAATTTTTTTTCTTTATGCGCTAAAACATGTAATTCAAGCATTTTTGCGCCACCAATACGCTTCTCCAGTCCAATTTGATAATTTAGTAAATCGCCATGTTTATCTTTATTGCATGGTCTGGAACACTGGGCGTGACAATTATCTTCGTTGTATTTTGTATTAAAGTGTCCTCCAGCGGAATAGTAGTGACCAGCGTCTGTATTGTCCTTTCTTAACGCTTTGCCACATGAAATACAAGGTTGGTTATTAATAGCGTCACGCAAGCGAATAAATCTGTTAAAATGCACTTGCGCCAGTTTCATTAATTCTGGTAAAGTTTGCAAGTCAGCTTTGCGTCTTGCTTTTTCTTTATTCCATTTTTTTTTCTCGTTTTTTTTACGCTGGTTAATTGTGTATTCAACACACGCTTTTACGCAATCTTGCTCCAAACAAAATTTTTGATTAAAATGTTTTGCTTCAAATTTTATTTTACAATTTTTGCAACGTGGCATTATCTTTCATTTTTTTTATTTGGTCAATTGCTTTTAAAGATATTATTTCTAAATCAATATTTCTTTTTTGCAAAAGCAAGTAATCTTTTTCCAACTGCTGAAATGTTTTGCGCGCAACATTTAATTTATTAACTGCTTCGCTCATGCTATTAATGTAATCAACGCGTTCTGGGCGCGTTTCTTTAATTTCTTGCAGTGTGCGTTCAATTTGTAAAGAAACATGTTTTAAATCAAGTTTTGCTAAAAATATATTTAATTCACTCATATTAAAAAAAATTATTATTTGGAAACTGTTTTGATTGCATTTCTTTTGTTCGTAAATCTTGCAAACTATCAACTCCATTTACACGAAAACCAAGTCCGTTATTAAATTCACACAAAACTGGTTCGTCCAAAAGTGTTAAACTTCCGCCACTGTCAATATCTTTTATTTTTTCAGTGCTTATCATTGTGTAATATTTCATAGTTTCACTTTTTGTCAATCTGTGGATTATGTATAAATTATCACATCTATTTAAAAAGCTTTTTCCGCCCTCAATATCATTTTTTAATGGTGCGCGTAACATTCCAGCCCATTCATGTCCTTGCGCGTATAAATTGCCACTTCTACCACTTTCAGAAATTGGGTGCGTATTAACGTAAACTGTGACTCCAGTTTGATTAACAAATTGCCTTGCCATGTTTAAAAAAGTATAATTGCCAGCGTAACTCATGTCTCTATCTAAAGCAGTAAAAGGGTCAATCAATGCAATTTCACATTTTGAAGCTAAAAACAAATTAAACAATTCTTCAGATTTGTAAATTTTGTTATTTGGAATAAATTTAAAATGCTCCTCAATTTTTGCACAATATGCGTGAATTAAATTATCTGGAATTTGCTTAAACTTTACTCCAGCAAACATTTGAATTAAATCGCGCAAAATTTGCCCTTTTTGATTTTCTCCAGCATACATGCAAACTTTTAAATTATGGCGCAAGCAAATATTTAAAAAATACCAAAATATCCAATAAGATTTTCCAACGTTGTCATGGCCCAAAAGGAAAATTAATTCAGATTTTTTGTGCCTAATATAATCGTCAAGCATGTTATTAATGCCCAGTCCTTTTTCAATTTTACCATGTTTGTAGTCCAGTAAATATTTTAAATGACTATCCATTATTCTTCTTGATTTGGCTATTTACAAACGAAACAAGCTTATCATTGCCTTTTTCTGAATAATCTGTTGTGCTTCTTTTTTGCCAAGTTGCTAATCTACGCGCAACGCCAAATGTGCGTTCTTTTTCAAAACGCATTTTTTTATCTGTCAATCCATGCTCAGTCCAATATTCAAAAAAATCTTGTATTAATTGCGCTGGATAAGTTTTGTTAAAATCAATTAAATAAATACGAAAAGCTTCTTTTCGCTCTGTTATATTTTTATTGTTATTATTATTATTATTCTTATTAGTTGTGCTTTTGCTTGTTTCTTGCTTTACTTTTGCTTCTGGTTTGCTATCCTTTGGCTTTTTTCCGTTTTGATAACGCTTTATATTTGCTTCAATTTGTGGTTTTATAAGCGTGAAAATTGTTTTGCTTATTCCAGTCAAATTCACTTCGTTGCCATTTAAACCCAGCTCAAAAATCGCTTGCCAAATTTCTGCTTGATTTTCTTTTTTAAGTTCTGTTATCGCTTCATAAAAACTGCGATAAATAATCATGTTTCCTCTTTCCATTTATTCTGTTTTTCTGTTTTGTGTAAATATCAATTTTATTTTTAAATATAGTTTCCAAATATTATTTTATTTCTTATGCAAAAATTATGTTTTATTTGGTGCGACATTTTTTGTTTAAAATTTCTATATTCCCAAATCTCGCCAAAATCATTACTTATTTTTTTTTTAAACAAATAATTGTTGTCGCAAAACCAGCGCACTTCCCAACGTGTTAAATCTTTGCACTTTAAATATCTATCTTGATAAATTACTGCATAATTAATTCCAATTAATTCGTAACTTTTTATAATTGCAAATGGCTTTTGCGTTCTGTGCAAATTAATTAAAAGCATTACAATTTTGATTTTATTTTAATTACTGTTTGATTGTCCAGTAGTTTTTCAGTAAAATTGTGTGAAACTTCAACATACCATTGCCTCAAATTAAATAATAAACTTTTGTTGTAATAACGTGTGTTTTTATTTTGACTCTCTGCTCCAGCAAGCAAATTAATCTTAACTTTTTGCAGTTGCACATCAAGACTTTTTTCGTCTTTAAATTCTATGTCAATAAAAGCGCGCTTTAATTTTTTTTTGCTTTTTGGCATTTTGCAAATTGTGTTTTTGGTTGTGTGTTTATTTGTTGTAAATATTTCATATAAAGTGAAAAATTAAATCTTCCGTTTTTTTGCCAGTATTTAACGCTTTTATTTTGCACTGGAGTTAAGGGTGTAAATTCATTCATTATTCCAATTTTTAATTGTGTTTTTAATATAATCGCCAAATTTTGTTTTATCCATTTGTCTTCTAAATGTGCGATTAGATTGATATTCGTCAAGTATTTCTGCTCCCAGCATTAATAAATATTTTTGATTTATTGACAATTTTCGCATTCTAAATTTTGCTATAAATTTTCTTATTATTTTCATTTTTTTATTTTAAAAATAGCCAAGCGCGCAACACAATAAAAACACAAAACGCGCGCCCAGCTATTAAATTAATTTTTTTTGTAATTATCCAAAATAAGAATTTCTCTGCAATAAGGGCAATTTATTTGAGTGTCATACTCGCCAACGTTCTCAATTCTTGGCGGAGTATATTCACTTTTGCATTTTGGGCAATTAAATAATGCCATTCCATTAGACAAAAAATTAAGAAATTTTTTAAATGTTGTTATCTGTTGTTTACTCGCTTTCATCTGTGTATGATTCAATATTGTTAATAATTTTATCTTGAATTATTGTTGTCAAGTCATTTTCAATTTCTTCAGTAAGTAAAAAATCTTTTTCAATGTTAGTTACTGGGTCAAAAATCTCTTTTTGCGTTGTAACAAACGAAATTTGCTCCAGCTTCACACTGTAATCAGTTTCATTATAATAATGCCTTGCGCCATTTGGTAAGCTATGATAATCGCGTTCAACATGTTTTTTTATTGTAACATCAATTTCAAATAAATTTACTGCCAGTTTTGTGTAAGGCGTGTCAAGTAATACTAAATGAAATGAAACAAAAAAACTGTCATTATTTGCGTTTCTGTCTAATTCCAAATCTTCAATTTTATAAGTCATGTTCTGTGTTTTATTGTGTTTATTATTTTAATAAGTATTCAGCAACTCCAGTTTGCCCTTTGCGCAAGTTGTTTTCAGTGTAACCTATTGAATAAGTAATTTCGTTTGTAAATGCGTTCAGCTTTACGCTTCTTACTGTTGCTGGATTGCCCAAGTAATTAACTTTCTGTCCTTTTGTAAATTTGCTTTTTAAAGTTTTCATAATGTGTTGTTTTGCGTTTGTGTTGATACAAATATATATTAATTAATATAACCTACCAAATAAAAATGCACTTTTTTTTATTTTTTTTTGCCTAAAAACGAGCAACGCCCTTGGAAATGAGGGCGTTACACACAAAACAGAAATAAATTGATTGTTGAAATCGTATCTAATTTACTTTTTTTTACGCTTTGCAACAACTTTTCCAATGATTTTTCCAATCCATTTTAAAAATTTATTTTTTGCGCTTACGTTTATCACTGTATCTTCGCCAGTTTTTTCAACTGTTACATCAAGTTTTTCAGTGTCTAAATTAAATGTTGATTTGTCAGCAGTTTTATTAATTGTTACATCAACTTTTTTTGTGTCAATATCAATATTTGTTTTATCTGCGTTTTTTTCAATGCTTATTTTCGCGTCACCAATTTGCGCGTCAATATCTACATTTTTATTTTTCTTTGCCATGTTTTAAAATTCGTTTATTAAACAATAAGTAACTTTTTTACTGGGTGTTTTTGCCAATATAAGCATTAAATCTTCATATTTAGTTGCGTCATTGGGCACTTGGCAACCAGCACTCCAGCTATTTATCAAATATTTTTTTATTTTATCCTTTAAATTGTAACTGTTTAAATGAAAATTAATGCCATAATAACCACTATAAAGCACTCCTTCAGCGTCTGACTTTAAATCTTTATTATTATCTCTGTAAACGCTTATTTTGCGCCCTCGTTGCAATAATGCTGGTATTCTGTTTCTGTGCAATCCGTAAATCCAGATATTATAATACCAGTTATCAGCTTTTGGAATGGCGCAACCAGCTTTGTTAAAACGTTCAAAGCTTTTTAATATTGTAACGCCTGGGTTCGTTGTGCCAGTCATTACCATAATAAAGCGTCTGCCTTTAAACACATAAAATTTATCATCAAATTTGTTTGGCTCGTCTTCATTACTGCGCACTCCAATTATCCAATAATGACTGGGATAACCATTAAAATCTGGCAACGCTTTTACTTGGTCAAGCAGTTGTTTATCAGTGTAATTTTTAACCATTATTTTCGTTTTTTGTCACTTTTTGTAAATTGTGACATTCCAGCTATTGCACCAGAAGCGACTGCCACATAACCAGCGCCAGTAATAATCATTGCTGGAAAAGCAACTGGAGCTGAAATAATTGCTCCAGCAATCGCGCCACTAATTATTGCCAATCGTTGCACTTTTTTCCAAAATCTTGGCGTTCTTGCTTGCCAGCGTTGTTTTAAACCTAATCTTTTTTCTTGCAATTCCATTTTTTTATTAATGAATATAAAACAAAAGCAACTATTAAAACGCTGACTGCGCTTTTACCAAAATCTGGTCTGTCAATTAATTTTTCAATAATGCGCAATTCATCTTGATACAAAGTTTTTTCAATAATTAATGTGTCGTTTTTTTTAAACGTGTCAATTACCACATGTTTTTTATTTATTATTGTGTCGCAATGCGCTATTATTTCAATTTTTTCTTCGTTGCTATCAATTAGCGGAAAAGTGTCGTTTTCATAATTTTTTTTCATTTGTTTTTATTTTTTAACCAACCTAAAAAATATTGGTAAGCGTCGTCAAAAATTAAATCTATTTTTTCAGTAATTTCATTCGCTAACCAACCAACAAAAAACGCAAGCAAAATTACAAGTTTTGGAGTAAAATCAGCGTAAAATAATTCCACCACCCCAATCAAACTGTAAGACATTATTCCAGCAACAACCATTGTGACAATAATAGTTTGTGCCTTTAAACGCTTTTTCACACCTTTCATTAATGCGCCAACCATGCCAATTGCCATTGCAATTAAATCAATAAACCCCTCAATTCCTTTCATTAACCAAGACTTTTAATTGGCGTAACAATTACTGGGTCAACTGTAGATGTTGTATCATCAACTGGACTCCCAGTGCGTGAAGTTAAATATTCAGATAAATCCAATAAACTCACGAAAGGCAATTTACTGTCGCGCGTAACGTTTCCAGCTAAAATATCAGCGTTTGAAATAATACACGTTGCATTTAATGCGGTGTTGTGAAGTGTTATGGAAAATGGCGCCCATGTTTGCCCTCCTTTTCCACCACTTTGCAATTCATACTGAACAGAAATAAACGTTAATGTTACTGGATAAAATGCAAGAACTGGCGCAACTGAACCATCTGGCGTTTCATGATTTTGGGTAATTGTTAAATAATTGTTTTGAAGTGTTAAATCAGTCATTTTAATTTTTTTTTAATAATATGTTCTTTTGGTTTTATACTTATCCGTAACAACGCAAGTTAATTTTGCTTTTCTACTTAGTTCGTAATATTCTAAACTCGCGCTTTCTTCCACAATTACTGGCAAATCGTTATATCTGTATGAATGATTTTGCGCATTATAATCTGAAATAAATAATTGATTTTCACTTAATAAAAATAATTCAATAAGTGGGCGCGTTATACATTCAAGCGCTGGGTCAGTAATTATTTCGTAACTGTTTAAATTTTCACGAATAACGCGCTTCATTTCACGATTGCCATAAATAATATTGTCAATTTCTGTGTTAGGTTGGCGATTACCAATATAACCAGCAAAACGAAACGAGCTTTCAATATTTGTGTCAGTAAAATTAATCTGGTCAATTTCATTATAACTGTTAAAAAACGCGCGCACTCTGGCAGTACCTAAAGCGTTTTCAATACTGTATTGTTCAAGATTGTAAATTCCCCAAATTAAACTATCCACAACGCCAGCAATCGTGTATTCAATGCGCAATTCATAACAACCAGCGCCACTACTTGATAAAATATCACCCCAATTTACAGTACAATAAAAAGCATTTGGCTCTTTTATAAAATTTTCTTTTGTTAATGTAGTTTCAACATTATTTTTTACCAGCTTAAATTCAATTAAATCGCTTGGCGAGCTTGCTTTTATCCAAGCGCTTGTTATATCGTTTTTCCATGTTTCACTTCCAGCGTTTCCAAGCACTAAATATTCACAACAACAATTTTTTGTTCCGCGTTTTTCTTCTGCAAAATTATCTGGTAATTTTATTGATTGATATTCTCGTTTTGTGCGTTGTTGTATGTCGCACTCATAAATACAATCTTCCAATTGATAAAACAAAAATGGAGGAGCAACTCCAGCTTGCCAAATGGCGTCACCACTAATTCCGTTTGGTGGGCAGTCATCAGCACTTGAAATTTCCTTTGTTCCGCCAAAAAACGGACCACTGCCTAATGTGCGTGAAATTAACCATTGCCCAAAACCAGTTTGAGTATCTTGCCACCAAATAAAATAGGTTATTCCGCCAGCAATAAATTCAAAATATTCTTTACCATTAAAAGTTCCGCTTCCAGTAATTTGAATTGTAACGTTTCCAGCGCCAATATCATAAGTAAATCTAATGCAACAAGCCATTTTTTAACTATTTAAAACGAGCAACCTTTAATCTTGCTCGTAAATTTAACTCCATTTTCCAAATTAATCTTGCTTGAATCAAAATAGCATTCAAAAACTGCCACATTTGCACTTGGGAAAGTAAGCGAACAAAATAATCCAGTTAAAGGCGTTAATGGATTACTAATATTATTATCATACGCCACAACGCTTGAACAAATGTGTCTTGGTTGTGATTCTGTTGGCTCAACAGTAATCATTCCCCATACGCTTGATTGTTGCCAGTTTTGCCCAGTTGTTAAAGTGTGCGTTCCTTTTACACGCATTAATTCATTTTCAATTGCAACTGTTACAATTTGACCAGTTGAATCGCGTATTAAATCAATTTCGCTTGTAATTGCTTTACTGTTATCATAATTCCTAATGGCTATATCGTTGTCAAAAGTGTAAGCAAGGTTATTTTGCACACTTTCTAAATGCAATCTGACGTTCCAATTCGTGACACTGGAGTAAGGAAACCAATTTTTATTTTGATTAGGGTAAAAAGCACTGTTTGCGTTTAGTTGCTCCAGCCAATATTCCCACCTTAATAAAAACGGAAAATAAATTTTTAATCCGTATTTTGTGGCAGTGTCTAAACTCGTTTCACGCGTTAAAAATGCAATTCGTTTTTCACTTGTTGTTGGCAGTGTGTTAATAATTGGAATTTGTTGGTTTATTGGATAAATTCCGTTTTGAATTGGAACAGTTAAAAAGTTAAAAAATGCGCTTAATAATGTAAATTCATCTCCAGTTGTTGTATTATAAGCTTCAATTCTTGCAGTGAAACTTTGAACGCTTGTATCATTATCAATTGTAAATGTGCCAACATAACCCAAATCATCTTCAATATCAGCGTCAGCGTTGTAATCTGTTAAACTTGACGAAACAGTATTTTCATTATGATATAAAAAATCCGTTGTTTCCATTGTAAGCGCGCCACCAATCGGAGGATTGCTTTCAAGTTGTCCGTTGAAAACAAGTAAATTAACGTCATTAACTTTTGCCCAAACTTGAAACGTTCTGTCTCCGCCGTCACGCGCTGACATAAAAGTATTAAAATCAGCATTTGGCGTAAATGTAAAATCAACAGTTGCTTCCGTTCCGACATAACTTGTTGAATTTATTTTAAAAGTATAGTTTGCGCCATTTGGATTGCTTGGCGAAGTAATTGGAATAAAATCAGTGTGTTTATGCGTATAAATTGTCATGCACAATTCACTCTGGTCATTTATTTTATTTCTGTAATAATCCTCGTCAAGCGGAAAATATGAAGCTCCAACGCCATATCTGGTCATTACGCTGGTAAGCGATTTTATTTTAAAAGTGCCAGTTGTTGAAGCGTCAAAAGCAAGCGTTGAAATTGGGTCAATAACTTCTGCATTTATCACTCCAACGTTATACGCTTCATCAAAATATCCAGTATTCGCGTCTTCACTTGTTATCAATTGATATCTATTAAATGGCTCGCCCAGTAAACGCGCAAATTCTAAAATTGTAAAAAGTTTAATGCAGTTATTTTGTGCAAAAAGCGATTGTGTTAATATTCCATAATTAACAAGGCGCATTCTTAAAATGCTGACTTCGCCAACATCAATTGTTCCACCAACAGAAATTGGAGTAATTGTTGTTGTTTCTAATTCCATTGAGCATTCAAATTGACCAGATTCGTTGCCAAATTGTGTTGCTGGAATAATTTGTCCACTTGGAAAAAAAGGATAGTTTGGTGCGTTTTTTATATCAATTAAAAAGCGCGTTGCTTCTCCATCAATAAAACTGTATTCGTTGCCAGTTGAGCCAGATTGCGGAAAATTAAAATTAACAACTAATTCTTCATTTCTTGCTCCAGTTAATGCGTTCCAAATAGCAAAATATTCGCCACTTGCAATATCTGGAATATAATTAGAATTAAAACTTGCAAGCTGGCAAACATTATTATTATTACCACTTACTGACTGAATTGTTGTGCTTTGAATTGCTAATATTGGCGCGCCAGTGCTATCATATTTTCTGTAATTTATAGTGTCTCCAACGCGAAAACCCTCAACTAACCAGCTACCTTGCGACCAAGTTATCTTATTTTCTAAAGCATTATAACCAAGATAATTTTCACTGTTTCCAATTACTAAAATTTGCTCCAGTATTTTAAATTCAATTACTTGCATGTCGCCAGCGTTTGACTGGAAAAAATCTAAAGTAATATTGTTTAAATCTGTGAAGCTTTGGTCAATTATTCTTATTGGCATAACTTTTATATAAATTATTTAAAATAGTAGTATCACCGTTTTTCATTGCTTCAATTGCGCTTTTTGTGTCTGCTTGCGTCTGGGCAAATTTATCATGGTGTTCAATTGGTAAATTTTTAAAAATATCCGCATTCATATCGTTTAAAAATTCAAGATTTTTAGCCATTTCATCTAACTTTTTTTTGTAATCTTCAAACTGCATTAATTAATTTTTATTATTTGTACTTTATTTTCAGCGTAATTGCTTGGAAACCTATAACTTATCTCCGTTTCATGCGCTTCGTCAATGTGTGTTATTTGTATTATTTCACACAATATTCCATTAATTAAAACGTAATTGTTATCCAGCAAATTTACAAATTCTAAATCTGTAATTCTTACACGAACATTTTCTCTTATTTCAAAAGCGTTTTCAGTAATTGCATTTATATAATGATAATTATTATACAAAGCGGTGGCGCTAACATAATCAAGATAATCTGACTGTTGTTTTCCAGCAGTTGTATAAAGCGCTTTGCTCACTCCAAAAAATTGTTGACTAATTTGTAAAGCGTCTTTTCTTTGTCCTATTGTTGAAGCATAATTACTACTTCCGCCAAACGCGTTTACAACTTGGTCAAGCGTTGTAAAAAATTCAAATGCTATTTTTTCAAACCAGTTCAATTCTTCTTTTCTTGCGCCCAGCGCAAACGGAATATTTACAGTGCTTAAACCTTTAATTGTAACCAAATCTTCATTCGTAACATTAAGCGCTTCCGTTGAATATTCAGCGTCATGAAAATCATAAATTTCGTCTTGCGTGTTAGTGTCTTGACTATCCAGCGAATATCTAATATAATAACGTTTCCAAACTTCGTCAGTATTGTAGGAAAATTGGTCGCTTCTGTCAGCTTGCAACGCAAGCGCTGGATTAATATTTAAAATGGATTGTTGAAATAAATAATCTCTGCGTTCAAGTCTAACTGTATTACCTTGCACAAATATTCTGGCGTTAAACATTGTTTTTAAAGCGTTTATAAATTGACCAAGTGTTGGCGTGGCGTCAGATGTGCTTGGATAACCCTTGTTGAATGGCGCAAAAAATTCGTCTGGTAAAAATTTAAAAATACTTTTTCTGTCGCGTATTAATGGCACTGGTAAATAAGTCCAATTTGGTTGATTGTCAAGCAAATCAGATTGAAAATTATATCCTAAAAATTGACAACCTTTTACAAGCAATTCTTTAAACGTTGAAGCTTTTAAATTACGTTTTGGCGGAAAACATAATACGAACATTTGTGTCGCCAGTTTTAACAATGCAGTAACCAGCAACGCAAATAAAATTATTCTAAATGCCACCTTTATTGCTAATGAAATAACATCACCCCAATCAACTGAAACTCCTAACCCAGCATTCAACGTTATCGCCTTAATTAAATCTGTTGTTGCTTCAACCAGTTCTTGCGCTTGCCTAATTGTTTCTTGCGTCATCACATAAATAGATATTCCCATTGTTAGCGCCTTGCTCAACAAATCGTCTTGAATAACAAAGTAAGGAACGTTAAATGTGTTGAAAATAACGCCTTTTGACGCCATTAAATCAAAACTTGTGCCCAAAGCTTGCTCATTAAAATTATCAACGCCCTTACGCTTGGTTAAAGTAACTTCAATTTCTTGGCTACGGACAGATAAATTGCTTAATAAATCAGCATAATAATCAATAAAAACGCCATTTAATTCAATGCGATAAGGAATGCTCTCAAACAATCCAACTGTATTAATATGATTTTGTATTATTTCTTTTGCTTCATTTGGTAGAATTACGCTTGTTGTCGTTAAGTCAAGTTGGCGAATTTCGTCAACAAATTTACTTTCAACTCCAATGCTTTCTCTATTGCGTGGCGATATTTCTACGTTGTTTAAAAAATGCTTCATGCTTTTACATTAAATCTATTGTAAACAGTTGTATTACCTTTTCGCGTTTTTTCCAGTATTTCAAAACTTGTTTTTGTAATGTTGCCAATTTCAGCGCTAAACTCTGGCTTGTTTTTTACAACGTTTTTTAAATCTTGCATTTCATTCACTAATAACATTAAATCCATGCTTGATTCTTGATTATTTACTCGCAACAATTTACGATTATTATATTCAATCGCAACGCGTGTCAATTCCTCGTTTGTAAGCGCGCCAATTTTATCATTCAACTGTTTAGGTATGACTCTTTCGTTAGGGTGTAACACTGCTTGAAAACCACCTTTGCCATCAATTCCGCGCCCATTTTTGCCAGTGTCTTCAGTTCCTTCCATAAATGTTGGCAAGCTGGCAATAAATGTTTGCAATAATGTTGCGTCTCGTATTGTTTCAGCTAATGGATTATCAACTCCAGCTTCAACCTTACTTGAGTAAGTTGAATAAATACTTTCTGCCAATCTTATGCGCGCTTGATTTTTTAATTCAGCTTCTTTTTTTCTGTTTGCCTCCTCAATTAATTTTTGATTTTCCGCAAGCGATTGTTGTGCATTAATGTTTCCTTTTTTTGCTAAATCTTCTAAAAAAGTTTGTTGCTTTTCCGCCTTGCTAATTTCTTCGTCAATTTTTTTAATTCTTTCGTTTGACAATTTTATTAAATAATCAGCAGTTGCCTTCGCCAAATTGCGTTTTTCTTGCTCACGCAATTTATCTTTTTCTAAATCTTTATCTTTTTGCTCATTTTCCTTTTCACTAACTTCGTTGTTTAATTCTTCAGTGTTTTCTTTTATGCTTTCATTTTTTCCGCGTTCTAAATCTAATATTTCGTTGTTTGCAGTTTTGGTTATTTTTACTTTTTTTAATTCCGCGTCTTCTCTGCGTTTTAATTGTTGATTAACTAATTCATCATCTTTTAAATCAAAATTTTTGTTTATCTGTTCAATTGCACTTTTGTTACCTTTTGCATTATCAATTAATTTTTGTCGTTCAGCAAATAACGCTTCAGATTCCTTTTTTTCTTGATATTCAATTTTGTCATTAATTGCTTGAATTTCAAAATCTCGTTTTGCTTCAATGTAAGCTTTATCAAGTACGAATTTTCGTTCAATTAATTCGTTTAATTTTGTTGCATCAAATTCGCCAGTTTCAGCAACGTTACTTAATTGCGTGTTAAATTCAGTTTCTATATTTCTATCCAGTTCCTCAATTACTTTTTTTCGCTCCAACTGCTCAATATCAAACAATAATTGTTTCTGTTCAGATAAATATTCATTAGTTTTTTTAAAACTTGTATTTAATTTGTCTTGGTCTTTTGTAACATCTGTCAACGTGCCTTTATATTGCGTGAACCCATTTGTTCCATTTTTTTGCTGGATTATTAATTCGCGTTGTTCATTTTTATAATTTTGTGATTCTTTTACATATTCAGCAGTCTCCAATCTAACTTGCTCAATTGCGCCTTTTGCTTTTATTAATAATTGTTCTGCTGGTCCAGCGTCTCCAACTAAATTACTCCAAAATAAAGTGCCTGGGTCATAACCACCATCAAAACCTAATGTTATTAATGCAGTATTTAAGTCGTCTGGCAGTTTTATTAATTCACTTGTTTCCGCTGGTGTAATTGTTCTTAACTTTTGTTTTCCTTGTAATTCAGTAATTCGCTTTGTATATGATTCAACTAATTTTAAATCAGCTTCACGTTGTTTTTGCAAATTATCAAATTGACCAGCTAATTGCTTTTTGGTTATTATTTCAAGCTCCAATGCGCGTTCTTCAGTAATTTGTTTATCTGCAAGCAATTCTTGTATTTCAAGCAATTCTTGTTTTTCTATATCGCGCCAATATTGTGTTTCTTTTCCAACTTTTTCGCTTGCTTTTACTTCTGCTTTGGCGTAAGCTTCAGCCTCCATTCTCGCGTTCCTTGCTCCGCTTGCCACATCATACCACCTTACTGCTAATTCAGTAACCAATCCAATTACTGCCATTAATCCAAGCGATTTCAAACTGCTTCCGAGTTTACTTGTCGCACTGCTTGCGTCTTTAGTTGAACGCGCCAACTTAATTTGCTCTAATTTGTAAGCGCGCGTGCCTTTTACGTTTACCAGTAAGCTTTTTGCAATTTGGTTTAATCCTCCATTGTATAAAAATTGCGCTTTATTTACCAGTAAAAGCGTTGCACGATATACAACGTAAGCTCTAACAAGTTTGAAAGTAATAGATATTATTCGTGGTAAATTTGTTGCCAACCATTTGAAAAAATCAATAATATTTTGCATTCCGCTTCCACTGTTTGCTAATTCAGTAAATAAATTAAAGAAAGCATTTTTTAATTTTGTAAGGGCAAAACCCAAAGTATTCGTGCGCTTGTTTGCTTGTTCTTGCGCAACGCCATTTGTGTCCATTTGAACGGTCAATTCTTCAAGTCTGTCAGTATTTTCCAAAAGAATTTGCCCAGCAACAACGTTTTCTTTTCCAAACACTTTTACCATTGCCGTATTATTTTGCAATAATGGTTGTAAAGCTTTTAAACGTTCTGAAAATGGCTTGCTTTGGTCGCTTATATCTTCAAACGAAATGCCAAGTTCATTCATTAAATCAACTGCCTTTTTAGGTAATGCGTCTGGCGCTGAAAGTTTTAACATTGCGTTTCTTAACTTTGTGCCAGCTTCCGCGCCTTTTAACCCTTTTTCAGCAAGTAATTCAATTGCTCCAGTAGATTCTTGAACAGAAATATTGGTGCTTTTTGCTATTGCTCCAAATTTTAAAAGCGCTTCAGTTATTTGTGGAATTTCAGCACTTCCAAATTTTGCACCACTTGCCAGCACATCAATAAACTTACCAGCTTCATCAGCACTTGCGCCAAATTGATTCATTGCGTCTGTTAATTGCTTTGACGCTTCTGGCAATTCTAATCCACTTGCTTGACTTAATGTTATTGCGCTTTCAGTTAGCTGGTTTAGCGCGCGCGCGTTACTTAATAATTCGGGCTTGGCGCTTCCTATTAATTTATAAGCTTCAACAACTGCACTTGCTCCGCCCTCAACTTCTACTCCAAGTGATTTTGCTTGCTCTTTATAAAATTCTAAATCTTTTCCGCTTGCTCCAGTAATGGCGCTTAAATCCGCAATCGCTTGGTCAAAATTTATTATTTCTTCTGCTCCAGCGCGAAAAATAGTTCCAACTCCAAACGCCAAACCAAGTTGTCCTAATCCACTTTTTAAACCAGCAAGCGCGTTTGTGTAATTACCAACATTTCTAAAATTATCACCAACTGTTTTATCAAGTTTTTTTAATTGTGCGTCTCCAGCTTTGGCGCTTTGTGTAACCTTGTTATATTTTTGCGCCAAGTCATTATAAGCTTTAGTGTTTTTTTTGCCAGATTGCTCAAGTAATAACATTTCTGCGCCAAGTTGTTTACTTTGATTTTTTAAATCACGCGTGTTTTTTACCAATTTTTTATAAGCGTTATTTTCTTGTTCAACTGTTTTCAATGTTTTTTTGCGCTCAACGTTTAATCGTTTTTGTTGTTGCGCTTCCAGCTTTTGTGTTTTTAGTTTTTCTTGTTGTAATTGTTGCCTCTGCTTTTCTATTGCCAGTAATTCAATTTCTGCTTGTGTTTTTTGCGACATTGCTTGTTGCTTTGCCTTATCAATAGATATGCTTTCTTTGTTTAATTTATTGGCTTTTTCTACCAATTGGAGCATTTGATTAATGCCTTTACTATTTTCAAATTTTACATTGTTAAAAGCAGTTTTCATCTGCTTGGCTATTTTCTGCAAATCAAGCTTCATTTTAGTAAGCTTTTTTATTGTCTTATCTGCTGACTGGCGTATGCCTTCAAAAATATCCTCTTTTTCAAATAAATCGTTACTACTTATTTTTTTCGCCATTGCTTGCTTTATTTACGCGTTCAAATTCTTTACTTAATAAAAAAAATTCCTTAACGCTTATTTCTTTAGTTTTAATATAATATCCAAGCCATTTACTTAAATGTATTAATGACTGCTCAATACTTATTCCAGTTCCATTATTTTGCAAAATGCTTTCAAGCTTTTGCGTTTCCATTTCTATTAATGTTTTTTGCCATTTGTTTTCAGTTATTACATGTTCTAATTGTGCCAAAGCGCGTTTTTTTTGGTGCGATAATAACTTTTTATGATATTTTGACAATCCAAAAGTATCTAAATAATCATTGTATATTTTTTGCCAGTATAGCTCGTCATATTTTTTACTGCCTTCTTTTCCTTTTCGCACAAACGACAAATCTTTATTATCCTCACTGCATTTTATCCAGTTGTAAAGTGGAAAATCCTCAATACTTGAATAATAATAATCGCGTTTGCTCAATGTATTTTGGAATGAGGAATTGTGCAAGTTTGCTTTTTGAATCTTCGTTAAGCCAAACAATTTCTTCGCCAAATTTCGCATATAAATTATCATTTTCTTTTATTGGGTCAGCGTCAATTTCAAAGTAATTTGCTCCCAAAATTATTTTCATACTATTATAAAATTCTCCAGTATCAAACAAATTGTAACGCGTGCCAGCTTTTTTTCTTCCGTTTGTAATTACTTCAGTATAAAACGAATAAACTTGCGAGCCAGTTATTTTGTCCGTAATAGGCGCATTTAAGCCAGTAACGTGTTTTTTTAACTGGTTATCTTGCAATAATACGTCAATCACATAACGTTGCGTGTCAGCTTGTTTAAATACTTTTTGCCATATTTTTCCAGCATTTAGCTTTTTAGCATTGCGCAACTGTTTTAAAAGCAATTCCATTTAACAAATTTACCCAGTGAAATCAAGACATGCGCGCACGAATTAAAAAAAAAGTAAAAATAATTGCAAAAAAGCTTGGAAGTTATATTGTAAAATATATATATTTGTATCAACACTAACACACAAAAACACACACAATGAAAAAAGTTAACAATTTAACAAATGAAAATTTAAAGAAAGGTTTTTACGGTCCTACTTATTACGGATATTGTTTAAGTAAAATGGGTAGAAATTATTTTCGTGTATATTTATCAGCTCTTACATCTGGAGCATATAATAATGGCGTTCAGTATGCGACTGGTCACACCAGCAAGAAAGAATCCATTTTATTTGACACAGTAAAAGAAGCTGAAATGTTTTTAGAAAAAAACAAAGGAATATCATCTTTTGAAGGTTGGGAAATTGAAAGAATATTTATAAAAATTAAGTAAAACAACTGGGCGCGCAAGCGCCCTTAAAACACAAAACACAATGGCACACGAAACTGGTTTAACACTGAACGCGATAATAACAAAAAAGCACGAAATTATAAAAGCTGGATTGTTAAAAGACTTTTTAACATTATTTTATGGTTATGCTTTGGAGCAAAAGCAAAAAGGTACTTATCCAAAAACTAAATTTTATTTTGGTAGAATGGAAAACAAGTAAGAAAAAAACAACTGGGCGTGAAAGCGCCCTTTTAAGCGCGTTAAATTTTGAAAACAACACTTATTAAGGGTAAGACTTGGCAATACATTACAACGCGCGAAAAGCGTTTAGGAAGCAAAAATGAAGCGTATTACAAAACAGAAAAAGAAATGCTGGCGAATAAACTTTATGATTACGCCAGTTTAAGCAGTGCTGAAAAAGAAATATATAACAATTTAAAAAAAAAGTTGTAAAATGTTTGGAAGTTATATTAAATAATATATATATTTGTAGTGAACACAAAAACGAAACACAATGTTAAACAGTAAACAAATTAAATTAAGAGTTGCAAAGCAAACAAAATTAGTTGCGCAAATGGGCGAAATAAAAAAACAAGCTTATAACAGATTCAGACTGGCTACAACTTCAGATTACAACGCATCTTTAGCATTAGAAAAGAAAATGTTTACTTCACAAATGGAACATGAATGCGCTGAACAAGTATTATTTGCACTTACAACAACACTTGAAAAAGTTATTGAAATTGAAGCTGAATATAAAAAATCCTTTGGGTTTGAAGCATAATAACGCAACAAAAAAGGGCGCAATTAAGCGCCCTAATCTGTGTTTAAAAACTTAAGACATTAACTTGCAGTGAATTCCAGCTTGCCAATAAAACCAGATTTATTTACAGATAATCTGTAAACATCTCCAGTTACAAACAAATTGGCACTTTGAAGAATTGTGTAAGTTCCGTTTGGCGCTTCGTTCAAGTTGTCAATCGTGTAAGAAGCTGAATTTGTTACATCATACAAATCAAAATCTGCTGGTAAAGCACCCTCAAAAATAATTGGGTTTAATGCAGTTCCATAGTCAAAGAACGCTTTGAATACAAGTGTTGTTGTTGCAACTTGTGACACTTCCTCTAAATTAACATCAATCAATCCAGAAAGTCCGTTAAAATCAACTCCAGCTTCGTCAGCAGTTATCATATACATTGTAGATTCGTCAAACAATCTGTTAAAGTCAAAACCTAACATAATTTTTTGAACAGTTGCATCAGTTGCGAAATCAAACACTGGATTCCAGCTTTGTTCATCAACTGGAATAGGATATAAATATCCATTTTCTTTTGAGCCAACTAAATTACCATTAACGTCAACAATGTAAATTCCAAACTGAACACATCTGCCAGCTTGCAACTTTCCAAGCAAAGTTGGCGTGCTATCGTCACCCCATAATTCGCCAGAAAAGCTTCTTTTACCTTGACGCAAAAACGCCATTCTTCCGCTATTCGCTTCCTCAAAAAGTGAATCTGCTTTTGGCAATTCAACATTTTCAAATTGTGGTAGTGGAAACCAACGTTTTGACTCGTCAGCTTCATTAATTAAGTCCTCCCACACTGGCAAAGCAGTGTTGAGGTTTATTCCATTTTTAACGCCTAAACTGTCCTTTAAAGGAACCATTATAAGTGAAGACGTTACGCTTTGAATTGGTACACATGAGGGTCGCCCAGTGTTACTCAATCCAGCTTCGCAATTACATCCAGCCATATTTTCTTTTTTTTACTGTATTAATTATTTATTTTAATTTTTTCAACATTTGCAATTCTCTCTGTATTTTGTTAGCGTAATAATCAATTCAACGCCACTTAAGTTTGCGTCTAAAATGTTTTCAACATAACCTTGCGTGTCTTCCGTGCCAAAACGTGTAAAGTTTCTTATTTCATAAGTATCAACAGTTAAAAACTGTCTGTCCTTTTCAACGCTTTTTATAAACAACGTTGCCAGTTCCGACATTGGAGTAACAACGTTTGAAACATGGTCATCACTGTAATAATTTACAACGTCTGTTTCATCAAGAAAAAACAAGCGCACTTCGCTTGCCCAATCGTAAACGCTTTCTCTGCCATATTGCGTGTATCTAACGTCAGACAATAGCCAAATAATTGGCGTTTTCTGTGTTAAATCACTTGTGGCGATAGTCCATTCACGATTGGCGCTTATTCGCGTTCCACTTAAAAAATAGGGTTTTGTCAAAAATAGCTTGCCAGTAGCATTGCCAATTTTTAACCATTCATCACGCTTCAAGTCAGTAATTAAATATTCATTTGCGCTTTCATCAGTAACGTACTTGCCAACCCTTGCATATTTGGTTAGGCACATGTCAGTCACTTCAGTAACTGCATTGTAATCGCCTTGCAATGTGTTGTCAATTCCATTTACCAACTGCTCCACAAAATTTGAAATATCTTTAATCATAACCAATAAGCAGTTAATTTTTTCTCCCCTCTAAAATCTGAATAATTGCCTATTCCTACGCTATCAACATTCACGATTAAGTTATTATCGCCAGCATTAACGCTTAATTGGTCGCCCACTTTATAACCATTACCAGCAACGTGAATATCAACTTGTATAGTTGTATTCATACTATTGCTTTTCACATCTAATTCTCCAAGCGTACCACTTCCGCCAGTCGCGTCATATATATCCGTAACAATATTTGTTCCAGCTTGCGTCATTGTCAGCGCGAGCAGTTGCCCAGTGCTTTCATTTTGGTTTAAAAGTATATAATCTTGAATTGATTGATATGAACGAATTGCTTCATTGTAGCGATTATACATCATACTGAATAATGTGTTCGCTATTGTTGAATTTTCGCTTTGTGGTTTAGTGTTGCCAAATGGCGTCATTTGATTAACTAAATCTTTTGCATATTCATAGTAGATAAAACCTTTCAGCATTTCTTTAATTCCTTCACTGTCTAACATTGTTTGCGTGTTGTCATAACGTCTGCTCCAATGATAATAATAAGCTCCCACATCTTCCGAAAATGGATTAAAAATTTTCACGAAATTTGGCGATTGTGGAACGTTGCCTTGCAAGTCAGAAATAAATTCTTCATACAATTTAACGCCAAACAGTTGCTTTAAATATCGTGGCTCATATCTATCAATGTAGTCTTGAATCAACGTGTCCTCAAACATGCCTTTTGACAAAGTATATTTTCCAGTAAAGTCAGAAACACTTGTTATCATTTTTTAGTCTTCTTTAAGTTTGCCATAACCAGCTTTCAAGAAAATTTCAGCACTTTCGCCAGTAACATGCCACACACTGCCTTTTGGCAATCTTGGCGCTTTACCGTTTGAAATAAACGTGTAAGTTTTGTTTTTATCCAATTTAGGAACAACACTTTTTGTTACTTTCTTTTCAGCTTTGTTTTCAATTTTTGTAGTTACAACTTTTTTAGTTGTTGCTTTTTTCTTCTTTTCCATTTTAAACGTTTTTAAATTAAGGAGCAGTTATTGCAGTAATGTCAGTTGATATTGTTCCAATAACAAAAGCAGTTTTTTGATTTTGTTTAACATAAGAAACAAGGCGCGCCTCAGCCAGCATTGTTACCATGTTACGCGTGAAATCATCTTGGTCAAGCCCAACTGTCATTGCAATATCGTTTCTGAATCTTACATTTAATTTTGACAAATCACCAACAATGTATTTATCTTGAGCAATGTAAGTTGAAGAAATAACTCTCATTCCAGCAACAACCATTTCTCCTCGTCCGTCTTGCGTTGGCAAGTACATTGGATAAGTGTAAGTGTTATCAGTTCCTTTTGTTAATTGCAATTTGGCAATATCTTCTGGATTCATAATAACATGCGTTGGCGTGTGGTTTGCTCCTTCAATCTGTGCTTGCACAACTCTTATTAAGTCAGTAATATTTGCATTTGGCACGCTTAAAGCAAATGAGCCAGCTCCAAACGCTGGAAGACCCATTCCTGGCGATAAAAGTCCGTTAAGATTTGCCACGCCAGTTCCAGATATTAACGCTTGTTCAATACTTTCTCTAATTGTAAGCATTAAATCATTGTTAATTTCTGCACGAATAAATGACAAGTCTTCAAGCATTTCTTTTGAAACTTTAACATAACATGCAATCTTTTTTACTTCTTCAGAAACTTCCTTCCATTCTGGTTCTCCTTCAGATTTTGCTCTGCCCTCTGCAGTCCAACCACCATCTTCACTTGTTGGCATTGTGTCTGTAAGTTGAGAAACGTAAGTAACGAATTTTCCAGTCGTTGCTCCAGTGTTGGCATTTTCTAAAATTCCGTAACGTGGTCTAACGCTTCTGTCAACTTCAGTATCAAAATCAGTTAAGGCATAATCTCCAGCATAATCAGCCAGCGTTGTGTCCTTTACAGATAAAGAAATTTTTGTTCCTTTTTCTACTGCGTCAACAATTTTTTCAATGTTGTCTGAATACATTTTGAAAATGCGTGCCTTTAAACTTAATTTTGGCGCTGAAATAACTTGCGCTTTTTCAGTAAACGCTTCCAGTTTTCCTTCAAACTTTGCAATAACTTTTTCAAGTTCTGCGTTTTTTTCTGTAAGTCCGTTTAGACTTTCAATTGACGATTTAATTTCGCCAACATGTGCTTCCATTTCTTTTTTGGTAGAAAATTCAGCGCTTTTTTCTGTAAACAAGTTATCAATCTTTTCAATTGCTTGTTCTGGTGTTAAATTATTATCCATTTTTTTACTTTTTTTTGGATTAATTTTCATTTAATTTTTGCGTTCTATTGCTTTAAAGCGTTAACGACTTGTGACCAGTTAAACGTGTTATTATCTTTTTTGTCTGCTGGCTGGCTATTTTTTGGAGTAAGCGATTCGCTTGGCTCTTTTGTAGCAAGTAGCACTAATTGACTGGAAAGATATTTAGCACGCATTTCCAGCGCGTATAATCGCTCATCACTGCCTTGTCCTATTCCTAATGATTTTAAAATAGTGTTTAACTCAACATTGATTTGCGAAATATAATTTTTTTTATTTTCAGATTTCATTACTTCAACAACGTTTGTATCATCATTGCTCCCAAATGTTACTGCGCTACCTTCCCAGAGCTTCACTTCTTTTATTACATTGTAGCCAGTGCCTTTTGTTTTATCCTCAACGTAACGCATTTTGTCTGGAATGTATTGAAAACCAATTGAATGTTCACGAATAATGCCTTCTGCATAATCTTTAAAAGCGTCATTGCCCAGCGTTGAAGTGCTTAATTTTGCAACTGCAAAAAGTCCAATTTCATCTTCTTCAAGCGTTAAAAATTTGCCAATTGGTTTTTCCCAATCATGATAACGCAAAAATTGAATTTTACGATTGCTTTTACTGTTTGGGCCATGCTCGCGAATAGATTTTTTAAAAGCTCCTTTTATTATCATGTCATTGTCTGAATCTATATTGTCAAACTTGGATAAATAAATTGCCACTTCACGTTTTTCGTCGTGCATATCTTTAATTTCGCCAGCGTGTTTTGTACTGTATAAACTGTTCATTTTAATATGTTTTTTCAGCGTTAATAATATCAATCATTTCGCGCATTTCTTCTTCACTTAAATTAACGCCCATTTCAACCAAAGTTTTAAGCGTTTCGCTTCTTGTTCGCATCACTTCTGCTTTTTCTTTTTCGTCTTCTTGCATTATTGGCAAATGGTCAAAACAAGCTTTTAAGTAATATCCTTGCTCAGCCAAGCCAAATTGTTGCATAATAGAATTGTAAAATTGTTGCGTTTCTGGAATAATTGTGTCTTGATAAACCATGCGAATTGAATCGCGTACATTGGTAAACGTTGTGCCTTCCGTTTTTGAAAATAAATTATAACTTAATCCGTAAGCGTCAATTAATGCAAGTTTGTCAGCAGTTAATTCCTCAAACAACATTAAATCGCGCGTTGGATAAGACATTGGTTGCCAGTTTACATTGCTTTCAGTTATAATCAATTCGTCTTTTTGCCTTTTGTACCAATCGCGTTGTATTTTACTCCTTTCTTCTGGCGTCATTGGAATTGCACCACCCAAATCTGTTTGCTGGGCGCTTAATATTCCAATCGCACCAATATTTTCAAGTAATACGTTTCGCTTTTTATATTGTGCTGAAATGTTGCTTAATGGATAGCGTAATGAATCAATTCTGCTTATTGGTTTGACAATGTTCATACCATCTGCAGTCATTAAATATACTGCGTCTTCCCAATCAATGCGTTCAGTTGCTCCACTGTCATAAGTAAACTTAAAATAATCAATTAAGTTTTCTTTATCCATTTGCTTTAACTTGCGACCAGATAGCATTAATTCAACATTGTTACATGGTAAAGGCACAAATAAATTCCTTACATCAAAGCTTCTTTTTGGAGTATAAATAACAGAATTTGAATATAAAGCGTCTTGAACGCCAATTGTAAAAATAACGTCTGACCAACTTTGCGTTGAATTAGGCATTTTAATTAAATCATTTAACCAGTGCGTTTCAATTAAATCGCCTTTTGCGTCATAAAGTTTTGGTTTATTTGCGCTCATCATACTGGCGCGCTTATCAACAACTGCTCTTAATTCTGGAATGTCAATATATAATCGCCAAGCGTCTCCAGTGTCAAGCCAAACTGCTTCTTTTTTACCCCAAACTTGTGAAGCTGGCGGAAGTATTCTGCGTATTGTGTCGCTATATCTGTCAGAATTAGTAAAGGAATTAAACAGTGAATTTAAAGGTTGTAGAAAAGGACTTGCCATTAAAAAGTGTTTTTACAAAGTTAATCAATATATGATATAAAAAAATAGGGTTAAATTATGCAATGTTTTTAAACATGCTTTGAGCAAACATTGCCAACCCAGCCAAACAGTCTGGAGCATCATCATTTTTATTTTTACCCTCTTTTGTAAACATTTGCACGCTTTGAATAAATTGTTCACATTCATTACTTCCGTTTTTATGAAATTTTATTCGTTGCTGAATCCAAGCACTCTGCATTAATATTCTTGTTTCTTTCTTTGCAGTGTTGTTGACTTGCAATATTGTTGCTTTTGTTTGCTTTTGTAAGTGTCTTGCAAACATTGCTCCCATGCTATTACTTTCAACTCTGCAATATTTTACATCATGTTTATTAAGCACGCTGGCAACAAGTGGAATGGTTATGTCAGTGTTTTGTTTGTTGTAAACATAATCAATTAAATAAAATTCGTTGCCAGCAATTCCAATTATTGCGCATGCAGTATAATCAGCGCCTTGGTCAGCTACATCAACATAACCAATTGCACCCTCAATTTCTGGCAAAGTTTTTATGAATTGTATATTATTAAATAATCTGCCTTTTAAATCAACTGGCGTTTGCATGTATTCAGCCAGCCAAATGCTTTCTTCTGTACGTTGACGCTTATCCAAATATTCTTCAGTTGTCATGACTGCTTCACAAAATGAATTACCTTGCTCATTAATTGCTGGAATTATTAGTGTTTTATCATATATATTTTCATCAATTTGTTTACCAATTATATCGTTTACACTCCAGCGCGTTCCAATATCAATTCGCGCGCACCCAGTTTCAAAACGTGAATCATGCGTTGCTTCCTTCCATTGCATTATCCTATCATTTACAGTGTCGCTTAACGCGTCTTCCAAACCTCTGTATAAATCGTCTGTCACTGCTAATATTGAAGCGCCATAGCCAATAATCGTGCCACCTACGCCAGAACCAAAGTAACCAACTTGTTTACTTTTATTTGTGTTCCAGCCATTCAAATTTGCCTTATCAACACTTAATGAAATAGTGGGAAAAACTTCCTTAAATTTGTCACTTTTAAATAATGTGCGCACATCATAACTGAATTTGATATAAAGCGAAGCAGTGCAAGTGTTACGCATAACGCTTTCTGCTGGGTGCTTGCCAAGTGTCCAAGCACAAAATAAACTGGTTATGTATGATTTGCCAGCGCGTGGTGGCATGCTAACACTTAAACTTTTAATTGTGCCTTGCTCTATTTCTTGAAATGCGTCTGCTATTTGTTTAAGGAATTTGCGCTGAATAAAAAATTCTTTATCCATATACAAGCAAAATTGCCAAAAATCATTGCGCGCTGACTGCTGAATTAACGCTTTTAACAACGCTTCATTCTTCGTAAGCGTCATTGTCATTTAAGATTTCTTTAATTTCCTCTTGCGTTAAATTTGTAAAATCGTAATTTGTTTGAGATTGTTCCACTTGTTGCACTGGCGCGCCATAAGTGCTATCCATTAACGCCTTATAAGCTCCAACATCACCTTCACGCGCTTTTTTAACTTGCGCCAGTGTCATTAAATCTTCTTGCGACATTGTTTCAGTTGCGTTTGTTAAAGGGTTCTTTAATTTTTGCTCCACGCTTAACCAATAACGCGCTATTGTGCTACGATTTTTGCTACCTTTTGGTCTGCCATTTGGATTACCACTTACGCCCTTTTTAAATGGTTTTAAATTTTTCTCTTTAGCCATTTTATCACTGTTGTTTCACTGTATATGACCAAAAATAGTTTATTTTTTAATAAGTTGCAAAAATTCACTTCTTGCCATGCCCTCATGTTTGAATACTCCAATCAGTTTACTGGTGGAAGTCCAAGTGTCATGCTTTTTTACTCCTCTCATACACATACAAAGATGCTGGGCGCGCAAATGTACTGCCACGCCTTTAGGGTTTAATTCATTTTGTAAACGTTCAGCAATTTGCGTTGTAATGCGTTCTTGATTTTGTAATTTGTTTGCGTATAAATCAACACAACGCGCAAGCTTGCTTAATCCTACAATTTTATCATTTGGAATATAAGCAACGTCAGCAACTCCAAAAAAAGGCGCAACATGGTGTTCACATAATGAATAAAAAGGAATATTTGTTTGCACTATCATTTCATCAGTGCCTTCTGCGTCAAACGTTGTAAACTTAAATTCTTTAGTTTTTAAAAATTCACGCATGAATTTAATATAACGCTTTGGCGTTTCTTGCAAGCCCTCACGCTTTACATCTTCGCCCAGTAGCTTTAATATTTGTTTAAAGTGTTGTTCAGCGCTATTTAAAGGATATTCCATGTTTTATGATTTTGAACAGAAAGTTTCCATGTGTAAACAATGTTGCCATTTTGTTCTATTAATTTTATGCAATGGTGCAAATTCTCGTAATTTATTGTGTAAGCGTCTGAATGTGGAGATATAAAATAATGGTCAGCAGTTATACTTGGCGCTGGCAATTCTTGTCCTTTGTGCCTTACATAGCGTAATTCGTTAACGTGTGTAAAATTTTTCTTTACAACGTGTTCAGCTATTTTTGGAGAAACGCAAATAAAATTTAATCCTTTTGGCGCTGGTTTTAATCCGCTTGTTTCGCACGCTTGAAAATACATTCTCAATTTAAAATATAACACAATATCGTCAGTAAGTTGGTCAAGTGGTTCGCCCCCAGTCCAAGTTATATCACTACATTGGTCAGCGTTTGTTTCACACCATGTAAAAATTTCATCAAGTGTCATTTCTTTTCCGCTTTCAAATTCTGTATCGCACACAATTCCAGCTTTAAAACAAGCGTTTTTTGTTTTGCACCCTTGCAATCTTATAAATATTGTAGGCGTGCCAGTTCTTGCGCCTTCGCCTTGTAAACTGTAAAATATTTCACTTACATTTAGCGTTAAATGTTCGTAATTTTTTGGATTTAATTTATCTGTCATGTTATTAATTTTTCCTCATAAGTAACGTTGCTTGATTTAGTCTCAGCCAATTCAATTTTTATAATAGGTAATTTTGTTTCTCGTTTTATTCTGCCAAATAACCAAATTGCCATATTTTCAGCGCTTGTTTCAAAAGGCAAAGATTGATAATCTTCTTGCGCCATTTCTAAAAACTTAATAAAAGGGTCGTTTTCATATATCAAAAAATAATGGCAATAACCTTTAATAATTGGCTCAACAAGTAAATCAATATCGCTAAATAACACAGTTACGCCAGCTTCATTTATATTATTAAATTCAAAATAACATTTAATATTATAAGTATGACCATGTATTCTTCCGCATTTTTTGCCAGCATTTTTATTTCTGTGCGCGCAATACATGTGGTATTTTTTTTCTACTTGTAAAGCCATTTTTCGTGCAATTTTAGTTTTTTAAATATAATATAATACCAGAAAAGTCCACCTATAATTTTTAAAATAAATTGGCTTGACATAACACTCCAGCTTATTGAGCTAAACGCGTACATTTGAAAGCACATTGAATCTACTAATATACCCAGCGCGTCACTTCCGTTCACTTTTGTAAAATAACTTTTTTGTATTAATATTTGATAAAATGCTCCAGCTACAATCTGCGCGCTGGTGTAACCAATAACGCTTGCAATGGCAATCATTTTTGTATCAATATTAATTATATAAGATAAAACGCCAGCGCTTAAAACAAGTAAAAACATGCGCCAAATTAATTCCCAGCCTTTCCAAGTTTCATGAAATACACAACGCATTACAAAATCAAAAGGAATTAAAAATAAAGCAGTGAAAATTAATCCAGTTGCACCAAACCACAATACAACAAAATTTGCCAGCACAAAAGCGCCTAAATAAACACTAATCTTGATTGCCAGCAACTTGCTCATATCTTTGTTTGATTTGTTCCGCTTGAAAAATAAGCGTTGAATAATTAATTGTTCCTTTTTCTGTTATTGCTTTTAATTTTAATTCATTTACATAATTAATAATCTTTTGGCTATACTTTTTCAACATTAAATCTTTATTTATGTGCTTGTAAAGCTTTTTTTTGCCATTTGCTAATTCAATATCTCCATATCTTAAAACACTTTTCCAGCTTGTTGAATCTGCGCTGGAGCAATAATTTAAACGTTTTAACAGTTTTGCTTCTGTGCAACCCAGCAAATGAATATCAATGCTTGGTTTTTTGTTTTTTATATAATGCGCAATGTTTTCAAGGTAATTTTTTTGTCCTAACGCGCGTAATTCTGGAACAGAAATAGCAATATAATTGCTAAATTCAATTAATCTGTCTAACCCTTTTTGCCCATCTTCTTTATGAAATACGTTTATTTGTCTGTTTGGTAAATCATTGCGCATGCGTTCACGAAATTTCCAAGCATATTCAACGCCTAAAATTTTTTGACAATCCACTTCAACAACTGTTGCTCCATTGTTATTCTGCAAAGTAAATTCAACTAAATTTTCATACCAAGTTTCCATTAATTTCAAGTCTTTTTTGCCTTTATGACTGCCAAACATTAATGTAAATAATCCAGAATCTTGAATAGTATGAACGCTTTTTTCTGCTATTATTTTAGGAATTTTATCTTTTATTCCTCCGCACATTAAAATCGTTTTTGCACCAATTTTATCGCATATAAAAGGAAAAGCAGTATAAAGTGAATATTTAATTCCTCCTAAATGCGCGCACCCAAATTGGTAAATATCTTCAACGCCAGCTAAATGGACTTTAATATTTTTTTGATTTTCAATAATCATATTTCAACGCGTGCTCCGCCAGTTTCTTCTTCATGCACTTCAACCCAGCACATGTTATCTATTTTTCCAAACTGCAAAATATCTTTAGCAATCATTTCGCAACTCATGTTACCAAAATAACATGGCGAGCCATAAGATTCGTTCAAATATTGTTTTATAAATGCGCGTTCTAAAAAAATTTCTTTTTCTCTATTATAGTCAGTTACGTCATAAGCACATACAATTTTAAAAGTGTGTCTGTGCGAATCGCGCAAAAATTTTACAGTTGCTGGCGCGTTTTCGTATTTATGGAAACCTTCAATTTCAAATTTGATTATAACTTGCGCATTCATTTTGTTGAGTTTTTAAGCATTTCAAAAACAATTTGTTCTCTGCTTCCAGTTTTTAAAGCAAACATTTCAACTATTTCATTATATTCAGTTTCAGTATAGTTTAAAACAATGCTTGTTGGATTATTTTTTTCTGCTGGTTCTTCATCAAAAAAATTTTCTAACTCTACATTTTCGCTCATGTAGTTTGGAATATCTAACCCCCAATTTTCCAAGTTTTGCGCGTCAAATTCGTTAGCAAGCGCCTCCCAGTCCCATTCGCCATAACCAACATTGTCTTTTATTAAGAATTGTTGCTTTTGTTCTTCAGTCCATGTGTCAGCAAGTATTAAAGGTACTTTTGCATAACCAAGATGATTAAGCGCTTTTAAGCGCATATTACCACCAAGAACAACGTATTTATCATCTTTATCTGTGTAAGCTATTAAAGGGCGCTTAAATAGCATATCTGGCAGTTCTTCAATAGATTTTACAAGCTTATTAAATTTTTCGTCACTTATTGTGCGAGGATTGTTTAAATTAAACTTAACATTTTCTATTTCTGTTACAAGAATATCCATTTGCTGACTGTATAAATTGTTAATAAAACGCCCAGTGCAATTAAACGCAACAAGCTATAAAACACCTCATTATCTTTGTCGCTCCATTTTTTAAAACTGTAATTATCAAGCCAAAATAAAGGCAAACAGATTGCCCTATCTATTACAAACAAGGCAATTACAAACGGAAGCAGTATTATTCCCAGCGCAATTTTAGTTTTTCTTTGCATAATTTTTTATGTGAAAATAGTATTATTTTTTAACTGGGCGTTTCACTCCAAAATAATTCCAAAGTTTATCAACGCTTTTTACTGACAAACCTTTTCCATTTATAAAAACATGTAAATTTGGTTGTGCTATGTTTGTTTCCTTTGCCAAACTGTTTAAAGTTGCGTTATTATTGTGTAAATGGTCAATAACTAATTGACGAGTAAATCCTAAAATTGTTTTTTTATCGTTGTTGCTCATGGTTTTAATTTAAAAAGGCATATCGTTTTCACGTTCATTTTGCTCATGTTGCAACGCGTCTTCAATAAAGTTTTTTTCAATTCCAGTTGGTTTTGCTGACTGCTCAACAACGTCATTAAATCGCCAAGCTTCCAAAGTGTTAAAATATTTTATTTCGCCTTTTGGAGAAGTCCATTCACGCCCCTTTAAATTAATGCTCACATCAATTTTATCGCCAATATTGTATAAATTTAACAAATCACATTTATCTTTTATTAACTGGCACAATATTAATTGTGGATAATTTTCTTCCGTTTTTATTACAAAATCTCGTTTTGAAAACTTATCGCTTATTATTTGCGTTTCTCCTTTTACATGCAATATTCCTTGTATAGTCATTTTTCTGTTTTTAATTGTTTTGTATTAATTCATTCTGCATTTCTGCCATTAACATTTTCACTGCTTTACTCCAGCATGCCCAGCGCGCACGTTGCTCGCGTATTAAAAATTCTTGTTCTTCAGTTCGTTTTTCTATTGGAAAACAAAAACTAATCTGTTTGTAATTTTTCCAAGCTTCTGCCTCCAGTGCTTTCAATTGATTTAAAAATTCGTTCATTTTTTCTGTTTTTATATGTGTAAATATAAACATTTTATATTATTTAATTTATAAAAGTTCGTATAAATTATCAAAAATAATTCGCGCTTGCTCTACGCGTGTTTTCATTTCTATAATAAATTCTTCATCGCGTTGAATAATAAAACGTTTCACTCTGCTTTCTTCTGGTATGTGTTCAACATGCGCTTGCTTGTGAACAATTTCAGTTGCTTTTATTTCAGCCATGCTCCACAAATCTTCAATTCCTTCAGCATTGAATAAATGTGGGCGTTTTGAATAATAGTGTGTAAGGCGTTCAATTTCATTTTGTGTAATGTGTTCTGGATTGTTGCTTAAAACGTAAACCAGTTCCGCTTGCTTATGTCCAGTAAGTTCCATGTAACATTGAAGCTGGGCAATATAATCTGGATTATTTGGATTGTCAAAAAACGGAAAAGTATTGGCACTCCAGCTTGATTTAATGTCTGCCAAAAGCGTGTCTGTATTAACATCTGGCTCTCCAATTAAATAGTCATTTGCCAGTCTAAATTTTTCGTCACTGCCTTTTACATTTTTCCAGCCAAGAACGCGCGAAGCAATATCAATATTTTTTGATTCATTAAACGTGCCTTTTTCCATTTGTTTAGTTTCAACATGTTCTGGCTCAATTGCGTATTTATGCAATAAAACGTTTTCTTTTATGCAGTCTAAAGCAGTTTTGCCAAACAACTCATCTTTTTTTCTGCCACCTTTCATCAGTTTGCCCATTTGTGAGGGTCTAATTAACCATCTGTGTTTTTTCATATCTATTTATTTAATTGTTTTTAATCCGTTTAACTGCGCAAAGTTTAATTTGGTAATTGCATTATCGCCTTTATTTACTAACTTGTTAAAATTATTATCATGTGAAAATGTTTCCCTTCCATTATTGGCTAAATCAATTAATGCTTCTAATTCTGCTTTGGTAAATTCAACAACGTATCTTCTTCTGTTCTTGCTCATATCTATTTATTTAATATTTAATAATCTACCTTGCATTAATACAAAGTCATCAGATAAATTGTCAATTGCATTAATTTCATCTTGCGTATAAAACCATGTGCAAATTCCTTTATTATGGTTAATCATATCTTGTTTTAACGCTTTTTTAATTCTTTCTATTCTGCTCATAATCTATTTATTTTAAATCGTTTTGTAATGCTTCAAGTGTTGTTTCTTCTTCTTCATTTAATTCATTAAAAATAAAATGTGTGTGAAAACTTTTTTCTTGAATGTTGCGCAAGTTTTGCAATAAATCAAATTGCCCTAATAAGTGCTCAAACTGCTCTGCTTGCTCGTTTTGAATTGTTAATGTAGTTGTCATAATATGTGTTTTTTGTGTTTTGTTATGGAACAAATATATATTAAATAATATAACAATCCAAATTATTACAACTTTTTTTAAAAAAAAATGCTGGAGAACGTTTAACCCTCCAGCAAATTAAGTTGTTATAAGCTTTCTAATGTCTTTTTTTGCGCACTGGTAAATTCAAAACTTTTTGACGCGCGTTCAATAGTCCAAATTTCTCCGTTTGAATCTTCTTCGCCAGACTGTATTAAGCCAAATAATGCGTTAAATTGGTGCGTGCTTAATGTTTGTTTATACGTTTTTTCGGATTTTGCTGGTTTTGCTTTTCTTGTCTGCGTGCCAGTTGCGTCATTGTCAATATCCGTAACAATGCCCAAATTTACTGACAAACAGTAACGTCTAAAATAAGTTATTCCACTACCAAAAGATTGATAATCATTCATTTTTGCCAGCGTTATTTGTGGAATAATGCAACGCGAAGTTTTATGTTCTCCAGATTCAATGTGCATTATTATTGTTTCAAGATAAGTTTCTCCGTTTTCTGTTTCAAGCGTTTGCATAAAATCAATTCCATGTTTTGCAAGTAATGGCGTAATAACTGCATAAATTGCTGGTAAATCTGCGTATTTATAGCCATAACCTTGCGTTCCTTTAAATATGACTGGTACTTCTTGTTTGAATGCGCTTAACGCTTTAAATAATTTTTTCATAATTTTTCTGTTTTTTATATCTGTAAATATAGCAATTAAATATTAATTAATATTATTCTTCCAAGTATTTATTTAACCCTTGCGCACATCTTTCAATGCTTCGCGCGCGTTCCAGTAAGCTTTTTATCTGGTCTGCTATTTCTTTTTTATTATTACTGGTAAAATAACCTTTTGAAGTTGCAATTAATGGAAGTAAACTGTTTGAACGTATATAATTAACCATTTTGCGCAAGCGTACATCAGTCATTTTTATTTTATGATTATGCTCAAGCAAATAAACATTTAATCGCTTTACAATTAAATTTGCTTTTATTGGATTGTCTTTTTTATAGTGTCTGAACCCATGTATTACAACTGGAAGAATCGCCAGTTCTTTGTCGTTAAGCTCTGGCGTTTCATTTTCAAAATTTGTTATCATTTCAATATGTCGTATTCGTTTAACAATTCTCCAGCGCGACCATTATCATTTGTAAATTCCATTGTTTTAACAGTCATGCCATTAACGCGCAATTCAAATTTTATCACGTCTTCTTTTTCAATGCGCTTTGTACTTACTTTGCCAAGCGTGTGCGAATTTTTTTTACTGCTTCCAACTAATATTTCACATTCGCTAAAATCTTGCGCGCCATAGCTTTTATCTCTTTTATAAATACACGCTTGCACTTTGTTCCAAATAGGGTAACTTTTCATTTTGTTTTGTTTTTATTTGTTATTATTTACTTCTTTATTAATTGTTTCCAATGCGTTCTGTAATCTGCGCAATTTGGTTTTTATAATTGATTGTCTGCTAATAATTCCATTAAAAAGTCAATAGTATTATCTAATAAAACAATATCTAATTGACACAAGTCTGCCACATCTTGTTGGTCTTTATCTAAAAAATGTTGCTTACTTTGAACGCTAACACATCTTTTGTGCTGTGCGTCTTTCAACTTTGATAATAATGATTGTCTTTGGTCTTTGTTAAAATGTTTCATTTTGTTTTTTTAAGTGTTTGTATACACAAATATATATATTCTTTTCTAATTATTAACAATAAAAAAGCAGTTATTAACAAAATAAATGCAAAAAACGTCTGTAAGTATTGTAAATACTACAAAAAAAAATTAAAATAAATGTGTAAGTCTTGCTACTTGTCCGTTTTCACGGTGGTGTATAAAGCCTTCTACGGCTTTTGGTGCGTGTTGGTAGCCTTTTTTATGGTGCCAACTGTCAGTTCCAGAAGGTGAACGCAAAGATTCTACTGTTACACCTATAAAATCTTTACTTGTTT
>JAAHTH010000594.1_pt1 | contig 33999 bp, 24 predicted proteins | sample 6116091 | NCBI WGS metagenome assembly JAAHTH01 (sample SAMN13939990, study PRJNA603662) | sponge metagenome | isolation source: marine sponge | host: Mycale hentscheli | place: New Zealand | collected 2006
TTGGTGCTAATGCATTCATCGAATGATCCACCATCGTTAGGGAATAGACAAGTAAAACAAAAATAAGGGCGTGCATTACGCACAAAAATGGCGTGTCTTAGTATCGGACACATTTACCTACGCGACGAAACCTTAGGTTCCCCGCAAGTTAATTACCGTAAACCTCAGCTTTAGTATCCCCAAAATCTCTTTAAAGTCAAAAATGAATCCGCTATCCAGAGCAAACCACCCTGCAGGGCTATATGGAACAGGTAAGGTATGCCCATTACAACATCGTGTTTGAACTTCATCTGTCGAGACGAATTGCCTTGAATACACAAGAAAACGGCCGAGCAGCCTACCGTTGGGCGCGCCCCGGCGACATCAACGCATTTTTCGGCTTAATGCTCGATAATATTGCTGGCCTGATCTTGATGGTAGCGTTGCTGAGCGGTTTCGGGTTTCCAGTTGAATTTGTCGTCTCCGCGATGATCCCGGGCACCGCATTAGGTGTTCTGATCGGGGACGTGGCGTTCTTTATTCTGGCATTCTGGCTAGCCAAACGGACAGGAAGGGCTGATGTCACCGCCATGCCACTGGGACTCGATACCCCCAGCACCTTTGGAATCATTCTGTTTATTCTCGGCCCATCTTATCTTCAAGGTTTAGGAATGGGATTGAGCGAACAGGACGCTGCTTACCGAACATGGCACATCGGTATTTGGTGCATCGTAATGAGCGGTGTTCTTAAGTTTGCGTTAGCACCATTCACAGAAATCGTCCGTCGAATCATTCCCCGAGCTGGACTGTTGGGCTCTTTAGCAGCAATCGCCTTGGTCTTGATCAGCTTCATTCCACTCATGGAAATATTTCGGCATCCGTTGCCGGGAATGATTGCTCTGGTGATTGTGCTAAGCGCTTTAGTCGGGCGAATTCCACTTCCGGGCAGGACCCCTGGTACTCTAGGCGCGTTGTTGGTCGCAAGCGTTGTGTTCTATGCCATGTGCTTGATCCCTGGCAACAGCTACGAGTTGCCCACACCTCCGGCCGACATCTCATGGTTCCCCAGCCAGTGGCTGGAGGCCTGGCAATTCAATTGGCTTACCGACTTTGATGATGCGCTTGCCTATCTACCAATCGCTTTACCCTTTGCGATTGGAACCGTTGTCGGCGGCATTGATTGCACGGAGAGCGCGGCGGCGGCCGGCGATGAATACGACACACGAACGGTGATCGGAGTGGAAGCTTTTGCGACATTAATTGCCGGATTCTCGGGAGGTGTCATCCAAACAACGCCTTACATCGGGCATCCTGCATACAAAGCCATGGGTGGACGCGCAGCTTATACTCTTGGAACCGCTTTGCTAATCGGATCAGCAGGCTTGGTCGGCTATTTTGGCTTGATCAATGCTTACATCCCCGCAGCTACGGTTTACCCCATCCTGGTCTTCGTAGGTTTAGAAATTACAGCGCAGAGTTTTTTGGCAACACCGCGGAGACATTATGCTGCTGTCGCATTGGCTTGCTTACCAGCTTTGGCATTTCTTTCGATGAACTTTCCGAACCAGATGTTCGGTGACGGGGCTCTCCGAGATGCTGGTATCCAACTTTCGACCTTGCAGGACAGTTTACTACAAGCCAATCTCAAAACGGTCGGCATGCTCAGTAGTGGTTTCATCATCACAAGCTTGCTGTGGGCCTGGGCGCTGGCAAAAATTGTGGATCGTGAAATCAAGGTGGCTGCCCTTGTGTTGGCTTTGGCTGGCGCACTGACGGCTTTTGGAATCATTCATTCACCTCTGCCAGGCAATCAGCTTTTCGTTTTGTTTGGACCAGAGAGTTGGGGCACCATCGTTCTCGATAGTGCCAACCGTGGAGCAGTCATTGAATACGTTGCTGGCTACTTCGCATCCGCCATCGTGCTGGCAGCATGGTCAATGAATCCAAATATTGGTTTGCCTACGTCGAACGACGATGACGCAATCGCCCCACACAAGTGAATCGGTGGCAGATTCCGGACCTACCAACGGATTTTCACCTTGTGCCCTGCAACTGAACAGTGCGCGGCTCGTTACGGGCAGATGCCAGCGTTACCAGCTCAACATTATCGGGCAGCAACGCCAAACCTGCCTCGGCTGCCTTCTGTGATTCGAACCAGGCAAACACACCCGGCCCCCAACTACTTTGCCCGTGTCCGAGCACACCTTGATCGCTTAGCCACTCAATCACCCGTGTGACAGCCTCACCGTTGTAGGATCCTCCTTGGACACTCGCAAATAAACGCCCACTTAACTCGTTGTAAATTCGCGTACCATTGGCAAATGCATTGAAATGGCCCCGTTTCGCAGCCGGCATGATTTCCTCGATTACCAAACGCCGCAATTCATGCCCCACCTTCTCAGAGGCTGGTTGCAGACGTGAAAACTTGTCACGCTCCTGCTCACCACTAACAGCAAAAACGTGATCCAGTGGCCTTAATACTGCAACACGCCATTCCTCCGGCAAGTAAACTCCCTCCTGAACAGCATTAAGGTACACACCCACAGCCTTTTCATCCGCTTCGCCGTCATCTGCTTCGCCATCGCCTGCTTCATAGATCATTCCACCCTGCCAGTAACCATGAGTGCCAACCACAGATCTTTGTCCACGACTTGCCAGAGCATTTGCGATTGTGCTTTGATCTACGGTCAAAGCTTGGTAAAGACAAAGACTTTCAGTAACTGCCAACGCTAGCTGTGTTCCACTCCCTAGCCCACAGTGAGTTGGTGCAGTTCGCAGGACTTCCACGCAACATGATGGCAAGGTCGCCGCACCATTGAGTTGACGAATTCGTTCAGCAATCGGACCAATTCGATCCTGATAATTATCTGAACAGCAAAACCTGTCGGCTGTTGAAACCACCACTTCAGTGGCAGGCGTATTGAGCATGACGCCGATACCGCCAAAAGGGCGAACGGTATCAAGCAAGCCAAAATGCAAACGAGAGCCAGTACAGATCCGCACCGAGAACCCATTGCCATCAGAGGCTGGGGGATTAATGGTTCGTGATGCGTTCATCGATCGTCTTCCGAAGGAAATCGAACATTGCCTGTTCGGTCTGACCGCCCGTCTTATCGATCAAAGGTTGCAGACGATCCAATTCTTCCTGAATTTGACTAGCAGACAACAGATGTGTTCTTGTTGCCAGAATAGCAGCTTCGATCACAGCGAACTTTGCACGATTGAAGCCAAAAAACGGTTTCTCAATTTCGGAATGAACGACGCGACAATCCATCTCAACACGAGGTTGTCGATCTGAAACCGCCTCCACTTGTACTGCCATCCAACGATGACAACTTCGCAGTCTCCACCAATCAGAATCTTCCCACTGTTTCACCAACCCTGCGATCTCGCTGCTGCTAATTTTTCCAACCGCAGTTCGAGCAATCAAACTGACATCATCCGTGACATGCACGACCGCCTTCCCGGTGGCCATCAAGTTTTGATACGTCACTGATGAACTGAACGGCTTGAGCACCAAGCGTTCCGGGGCATTCTGCTCACCGAAATCATCAGCCACCACTGGTCCCATCGGTGCCAGATTGACGACTCCATTCAAATCGATCGAAGTCACGATCGCTTCTAGGATCACGAGGCCAATTCCCCACGCTTCGAATCACGAAGTACTTTGGGTCGCATTTCGTTTGGACCATGTTGCGAATGACGCAACTCTCTACGCCTTACCCCCACGACAAAATTTTCAAGCACGGCCATTCCCTCATCTGTCAACACCGACTCCGGATGGAACTGAACCCCATGTACTGGTCGCGAGACATGCTGAATTCCCATGATCACGCCATCGTCCTGGCTGCGTGCCGTCACTACCAATTCCGCAGGCAGGCTATCTTCATCGACTGCCAATGAGTGATATCTGCCTACCTTAATTGTGGGCGGAAGACCAGCGAACAAACCGACAGAACCATGCGTGACGAGACTGGTCATGCCATGCCTGGGAGGACAGGGACTGATCGTTGCACCGAAAGCCGCGGCAATGGCCTGATGCCCTAGACAGACGCCAAGGATAGGAATCTCAGGGCCTAGATTTCGAACCACATCCAGTGAACAACCTGCTTCGAATGGCCCCTTGGGACCAGGCGACAAAACGACCGCATCTGGCGCGAGACGTTGACAATCGCTGCAATCAATCTGATCGCTGCGCACGACGAGCGTGTCGGCACCCAACCGCCTCAGATAGCGGGCCAAGTTATGGACAAAGGAGTCGTAATTGTCGAGGAGCAGAATCACAGTTTATCGGCGTGGTTTGGCAAACTTGATCTTTTCAATCAGTTTGACAACTTCGTTGCCCTGTTTGTACCCGCTTACCGCAGTAATTGAGCGAATTACATACTCATATCGAAGATTGTAGTCAGTATCGATCTCAATCTCCGGTCCATCCTCACCCTCCGCAGGGGCAGTGGTGCCAATTAACTCGACCACGTTGGCACGCAGCTGATCAAAATCTGTTCCTAGATTGATCTCATTGAGTGACATCGTGGTCAGCTTGCCGTTTTCGTCGGCCTGCAGCCTTAATTTCAGGGGAAAGTCGGTCGGATCCATGGTCATGGAATCGCTTCCCGCCAGTGGCATGCGAACACTGAAGTCACCCTCCAGTTCCACAATTTTGAAAGTCATGACAAAGAAGATGAGCAACAGAAAGACAACGTCAATCATGCTGGTCATGTTCAAGCCGCTTTTTTCAGCTTCTCCACGATTTCGGATTTTCATGAGTTATCTTCCTTTACCCGCAAGGCAAATTTCTCAAGCTGTTGTTCTTGGGCAACTCGAATCACTTCTTGCACGTCCCCAGCGGATGTGTCCTTGTGAGCTCGGATGACGACATTAGCGTCTTGAACGGTTTTCCCTTCTGCTTTTATGACGGCCAATTCTCTCTGCAAACCAACACGCAGGGTCTCCGCGGTGTAGTCATCGCCACCGAGAATGATCTCACCATCCTGCGCAACATGCAAAATGATAGGAAACTCCAAAGGTACTTCAGGTGGTTTTACCAACTGGCTGCTGGGTAATTTGACGCGATCATTGGACTCGGTCTGCGCAAAATTGATCAGAACCATGAAGAACGCAATCAGCTGAAACACCATGTCGATCATTGGCGTCAGGTCACCTTCAGCCAAGTCGACTTTCTTTGACTTGACCTTCATTTAGTTCTTTGCCCCCTGAGGCTGGACATCTTCAAACCGGCTCATGAGGTTCTCACTTGTGACACCAACTTCGAGGAGCAAACGAGAAACACGGTTCCGAATGATGTTGTAGGCAGCGATCGCTGGAATCGCGACAGCGAGCCCGACAAGTGTTGTGAACAGAGCAGTTGAAATACCCTCCGCAAGCTCGGCGGGCTTTGGCGAAGCACCTCCAAGGGCGATGACTTGGAAAGAAGCAATCATACCCTGAACCGTACCAAACAATCCGATCATGGGACTGAGGTTTCCAATCAAGGCCATGTAACTGAGACGATGCTCCAGTTTCATGCTTTCCTCTTCGCCAACTTCCTGCATGCCTTCAATTGCCTTGCCGTAGCCGCGTGACAATTTGGCCAGACCAGCTGAAAGCACCTGCCCCAGTACCGACTCATCGGTGCGAGCCATATCGTATGCACCTTGGAAGTCTTTTTCGTTCAGCCGTTCTTCGAACGCATCGACCAACTCCTGCGGACACAGAGTGTCGCGCCGTGCTGCCAGCATGTTCATGACAAAGAGCGAAACCAATGTGACGGAAAGCGCTAGGAAAACCAGCAAATATCCCCAACCAAGAGAACTAATCGTCCAGCTCAACAGGTTCTGCTCAGCTTTGCCACCACCACCAGCATCGGCATTGTCGGCAGCTGGTGCAGCTGGTTCGTCGACAACCTCGACGACATCCTCTTCGGCTCCACCGAATTCATCTGCCGCATCCTGCGCAAACGCAGGTGTGAAAGTAAACATAGCTGCAAGCATGACCATCACGATCGCGAGCGATCGTGATAATGAATGCGAAAAAGGCAACTGGTGAAGAGACGCAAAACTGGGAAGCATTCCGCAAGCATCGAACATCAACGAGGCGCTCCGGGAGAAAAGGAGTGGTTGGGAGGCGAAGCTGATTGACAGAAAAACCTCTGCAACAGCCCTTTCGCATAAACGATAGTCTAGCAAACTTCAATTAACAGGATGGACCCCCACGACAGCTAATCCATTGAATAAAAAAAGTTAGATTGGGGGGAATGACCAAGTAGTAGTGATAAGCTGGATGACCGGAGAGGGCTAGAAACCGGGGTAGCGGTTCTGCAATTCCTGCCGAGCCTGAGCTGCTCTTTCGGGCTTGCCAACCTTCGGCCACAGTTCCACCAATCGTTTCAGAGCTTCGGCGTGCGCGTCGGGCTGTGCCGAGAACATCAGATGAGTATGCAGATAAGCCATGATTGCCCCCTCAAGATCGTCACGAGCCTCACAACTGGCACCTTGAGCGTTGTAAATTCGGGCTGCGATCTCAACATCAGCAGCATTCACCTGAGCAATCAGCGAGTTCGTCAACTCATTGGCTTGGTCACCATTCCCTTGCAGAGCCAACGCGACAGCTTTGCCAGCCTTGCTCAACGTTTGAAGACGTAAAATTTGGGTGGTTTGTGCTTTGAGGCCCAGGATCTGGTCAAAATCAGCAACGGCTGCTGGTCCTTGTTTCATTTTGAGTCTCACAAGCCCCTGCAGATATTTCGCCTCAATCTTGGTCGCCTCGGCCGGGGCGTTTTCGAGTGAGCCATAGAATTTCAGGGCCTTCTCGCTGTTATTGGATGCCAACGCGAGATCTCCCAATAATTTCGCTGACTCATAAAAGTGCCAAGAGCCCTGATTTCGGGTCGCAAAATCGAGCATTCGCCTGGCCGCATCATCAATTTTCCCCTGCCCGTTTAAGGCCAGCCTGGCCTCACAAAGCGCATAGTAGAAGGCAACGTCTTGCTTGATTAGGTCCCTATTGATTGTGTTGACTTTTACCTTCTTCAATTCGGCCAAGGCTTGATCATATTGCCCGTCAAGTGCGAAAGACCGAGCCTTGGTCAATTGGGGCGGATCTCCTTCGAACATGATCTTGGTGATTTCCCCAGCCTTGAAGTCCTTGATGACCCCAGACTTGTCCAGTCGTACACCATCTTTACTTCCCTCAAGTACAGCTCCGCTGACATTGTCTCCCTTCATGTCATAGACACGGTCGATCTGCGCCTGTGCGGACGGAGTGGCTAATATCCAGGCACACGCGAAAACGAGAACACGAGGCTGATTGAAAATGCGTTTCATGGAGATATTTGTAATCTAGAGAGACGGGAGAATTCTATTAACGGAAAAGACAGTCAAACGGCGTGCTGCTCGCTCACTTCTCAGTGGGCTTGGGTAGCCCTTGGGCCGATTGCCCGAGGTCAGTTTCTATCTGCTTCAGAAGAGTGTTGAATTTCAAGTAGTGAGTTGCCCCCCCCATTGCAGGATACAACGCGTGCACCGTTGTGATATCACTTTTGGCTTTCTCCATCAGTTTCTCACTCTTTGACTTTTTACCAGCACGATAACGGCACAGAGCCACGTGGTATCGAGCGTTGAAGAACATATCCTGATATTTGGCTTTACCATTAGTTAACAGACTCACTTTACCCCAGCCCCAGATCAGATTTTTTCCTTTCGCATCAGGTTTGGCACCATTGAGCGCTTTTTGATAAGCCGCGACCGTGTATTTTTCATCCACGATTTGTGCCCATTGCTCGTACGTAAGAGCAGCATCAACCTGTGCGTCCAACATCGTCGGCTTCTTGCTCAAAATGGCAACATAACTAAGCACCGCGTCCTTGTATTCACCGAGCATTCGATATGCTGTTGCGAGCTGAAACTCCACCTGCAACGGTACTTCTGGACTCCCCTCTTTGACCCGCTTGAACGTGCTGACAGCCGTCTGCAACAACTCTGCTGATTGACCAGTAGCCTTGGTGGTTCCCGGCTGCATGGAAGTTTTGGCCAAATCAACAAGAGTCTGGCCGACCCACTGTAACGTAGCAGCATCCTTCGTCGTGCTGGCAATCTGTGCAAGAAAGACTCGGAACGCTGAAACAAGTGCCTGCTTTGCGGGTCCAGTAGACGATTCCAACGAATCACGAATTTCCCGTGACGCGCGAATGTAAATTGTGGTGAGCTTCTTTTGTGAATCAGGCCCTACAACACTGAGGCGAAGTTTGTCCATCACACTCATAGCACGCTTGAGTAACGCATCCGTATCATCCGGTGATGCTGCCATTCTCTGAACAAGCACCTGCAACTCCGTGCTGTAGGTATCACTTTCAAAACTCTGCCCCGCGTCGCCAAGTCGGTCGATGATAGCCGTCGGCCCGTAGGTTTTGTTTTCCATGACACTCGATGCAGCCTCGACATCATTCATCCGCAGGTTGATTTTCATGAAGACCAAAGCAGCTTTTCCTGCCTCAATGTTGGCAAGTTTGCCGTCGATCGCCGACAATCCGTCAGCAATCCGATCCCTGGCTCTCTTAAGAAATTCCTGTGCTTTGGCTTCATCACCAGCACTGCCTATTTTGATGTACTCATTCCAAAGAAGAACCCCGAGCAATCTCATGTAAGAAGCGCGTTCTTCTCCTTCTGGCATCGCAGAAATCCGCGTCTCAGCCTCGTCCCAATTACCATCTTTCAACGCAACCTTGATGATCACCCCTTGCGCCAGCGCTGCTTTGGAATTATCGGGCCAATACTTGAGCATAAAATCAGCAAGCGACTCCAACTGCCCTGATGCAGCTGTGTTCCCAGAATCCTCAACCAACAACAACTGCAATGCATTCAACGCAACCAAACCGCCGCTCAGCCCAGCCTCCGAACCAGGTGCGTTGCGAGCGAGAAACAGTCCTACCACAGTAGCATCGCGATAGTATTTGGATTTAAAAAGAAGGAACGCCAAGTATTGCCTCGATTGGTTCACCAACTCCAAATCTGATCCCAGCTCAACAAGACTCAGACCCCGTTGCAAATACTGAATCGCAAGCGAACGATTTTCGACCAACTGCGCCCGCACTTCCTCCAGCTGTTTTTTCTGTTCAGCAGTCGCATCGTCCTTGTCCAAGGCAGCAATGGTCGACTCCAACTGGTCCATCGCTGCCTGCAACTCACGAGCACTCTCAAATGCATCTCGCAAACTCTCGGGCTGTTCAGCGCGGGGCATCTCAACCGGTGCTTCCCGATCAATTCCTAAGTCTGCTAAAAGGCTAATGGCTTCTTCTGATTGCAAACCAGGAATCCTACTGGCAGTATTTAGCAACTCACGAGCCCTTGCCTCAGCTCGTTTTCGTTCTACTGGCTTTTTTACTTTTTCAGTATCTTTCGAACGCAAAAGAAAAGCTTTTGCTAACGCGATCCGCAAATCTTGCACAGTGGACGTCGTACGTTCGTTAGGTCGAACGTCTTTGACGATCGGATCTCCACGATCAATACCCATTTGATAGTTGGGGGGACTCTTTTCCAAACCGAGGCGGATGATCCCATTCACGGCTTGATACTTTGCATCACGCAAAGCATCTGCATCAGGTTGCTCGAGCATTCGAAGGTAACTATCCAATGCTTTCTCTTTTTCGCCAAGCTGCTCCTCAACCTGACCGCGTTGCAGCGTGGCAATGGCTCCCTGTGCATAACGACCATAATTTTCACTCAAATCGACAAACGACTTGAGGGCTTTTTCAAGAAGCTCCTTTCCGTCTTTGAGCGGATCGAGATAGGTACCCGCTGCCAAACGTCGCGATTCAGCTGCACTATTCATCGCCTGCAGGAACTCACCACGGTATCTATCTCGAAGCGTCTTCGCGTCAGGCCCCGGCGCTTTGGCACCTGCCATCTGTTTCAGTTTTTTGCGTAGGTCTTCAACAATCGCGTCAAACGTTTTTGCTGCGGCCAAATAGGATTTGGCCGCCTCAGAACGCGTCGCATCGTCGGGTTCGCCTGCCATCAATTGGGTAGCACGAACCAGCTGCAGTTTACCGAGCTTCAAACGAGCTTCAGAAAGCCGCGGATGCCCCTCCTTTTTCAGAAACAACGTGATTTGTGCTTCAGCCAAACGAAAATTTTCATTTCGGACATCCCCGTTACGCGAACTAATCGCCAATTCAATGTACGTTTGGGCCTTCTCCAACGGAATCGCATCCATGAACTCACTCGAAACTCCCGGATACTCGGAAATCCGATCCAAATACGTCAGAGCCGTGTCAAAGTACTGCGCTGCTCGCAACTGTTTGATGAAGTCCTTTGCAGGCTCACCAGCAGCGAACACTTGGCTAGTCGCCGCGAAAACCAGCACAAACAGCTTGACGTGCAATGAACGCAGCGTCCCTCGGAATCCTGAAAATCTCGGCATAGGATTTTGTATGTCTAGAGGAGAAAAGGTGTAACGGAGATACTGAAGCAAACGGTTTTTTTAAAAGCTGAATGCAAACCCGCCCACAAACACTAGATTAAGAGGGGCAGTCGCCCCATTCAAGCATAGCCCACTCAGCAGGCCACTCGATGCGGATTCCATCACAGTTTGACGATGACAGTCTTTACCGCAAGAAAATCCCTCGCGGAGAGTCGGTAAAGACGTTTCGCAAGCTCATTCGACTCGCCCTGGGACTTGCTTTGGTTGTGGTGGTGATGCTGCAAGCCGCAAAACCTGATGTTTATCGTCCTTTTTTTGGACACTTGCCGGCAAAAGCTGGGGGAGCAGCGGCAAATTTACCCTCTGCCTTAGCCCAGCAGGCTCAGTTTTCCGCGACGGAAAATGCAAAAACGCGACAAACTCGATACTCCCCCGAAGCTCGCCAAATTGCCAACCAATTGATTTTGCAGCTTTCTCGCAAAGAGCAGGTCAGCTGGACGGTCGCTCTTTCGCGTTCCTTACGTGGCTTGAAAAACGAGAAACTACCAGTTGAAATCGCTGCAAACGCCCAGAAACTCAAATTCGCCCCAGATCTGGAGAATTCTGAGCGTGCTCAGTGGGAGTACGTAATTCAGGATTTATCAGGTACAGCGTCAGCCCCTCTAGATGATCCGCAATATGGGCGGACACAGCAGCATGCTTTGTTGGCAGCACTGGATGAAGCTGCAGTAAATCGTGTCATTGACGGAAGCGTTTGGAGGTCAGATGACTTCGATAGTTTTTATCGAGCCCTCGATTCCGCGAGCCAGTTAAAGGAATCCGGAGCTGTGACTGTCGGTGCTTTACCTTTGCTGCAACAACCGGATGTGTTTTTGAATCAGACGGTAACGATCCATGGCAACGTCGCTTTGGTGGAAAATATAGACGCCCCTAAAAACCCCTACGGCATCGAAAACTACTGGCAACTTTGGATAAAACCGTCAGAAGGCGTTGATCGACCAATCGTCGCAGTGGTGCCCGATGTAGCACGTTCTGTGTCGGAACAAGCGGGAACTCAAAGAGCAGCTACCGAGGGAGTGCAGGTCTCGGTTGTCGGAAAATTCCTCAAACGTCTCGCTTATAAATCGGGTGCGGGAGCTGATCTGGCTCCTGTGGTCATCGGCAGAATCACTTACGCCCCCTTTGTCGAAGGCGAGCAAGCAACCACACCCACCGCCGGTGAGACAGCCGTTTCAACGAGTAAATTCTGGCTCATTGCTTCAATTTCATGTGTTGGTGGTGTCGGATTGGCGATGCTCTTGATGTGGCGAACCAGCGTATTGGCCAAACAATCACGCAAGCTGCGAGCAGCTTACCGACAGGATCCCGACGAATTCTTAAAAGGCCTAGGCGAACAATCGCCTACCGGACCTTCCAACGCAGGGCAGGGGCATTCATGAACATTTGCAGTAACACGAATGTACTTTATTCGACCTGTTTTTCGCCGATTACTAGACATTTCCAGCTGCAGTCCGCGCTGATCCTGACCTTACTAGTGTTCAGTAGCAGCGTTGGTTTCACCCGTGAGTCTGTCACCCCACTGCTCAGCGGATTTGATCAGGAACGCGTTGCGGCCACCTACCCTCCTACCGACGACAAGACGCTTGGCGAACTCGCAAAATTACTTTACCGATTACGTTCTGTAGATCCCACCAAGTTGCAGTCAATGGCATCCCAGAATGCGAACGAGTCCGAGAGTGGGGCAGCTCGTTCAATTTCTGTCGGCGATGCCGCGTTACTGACCGGCACAATCAAGTCACTGCAGTTGGTGCCAATTCCCAAAGAACTGACTGAGTTTCTTGAGTTCAAACAACTTCATGTGCTGACGGTGCAAATCAAAGACGGAAAAGCAATCAAGGTGATTACTTTCCCCCTTCCCAAAAGTGCGAAAGCTGGAGACCGAGTTGAAGGTGCTGGAGTGGTGCTGCAAGTCAAACAATCGCCAAACAACGCGTCATCCATCACGTCAGCGATCCTCTGCAAACGCGTTCGTTGGCTACCGAAAGTATCACCGATCACAGGCTGGCAATTACTGCGTGACCAAGGAGTGGACATCAGTCTGCTAGCTGACCTGGGCACAAGAAATCGTCAGAAGCTGCTTTCTGAGGATGGAGACGCGTTTTATGCAATGATGGCAGCAGCATCCGACTTGGAGCAAAGCAAGCACGCAGTCCCCGAGCCGAGGAAAATTGCACCAGTCGCCTTATTGCAGGGCTCATCGGAACTGACGGGGCAATGGATACAAATGAATCTGGAAACGGTGCTGGTCACCCGGATCTCGGTCATGGAACCTCGGCGACAGGCTGAATTAGGCAGTGATCACTACTACCAAATTGATGCGGTCGGTGACTTGGGAAATGTCATAGTACAAATCGAGCGTTCCGCTGATGCCCCCGGTCCACCCGCGACATTCAACCACCGTTATCCTGTTTCAGTTGTCACACGGAGCTTACCTGTTTTTCTGGAAAAACAAATTCAGCAGCAAGAGGGCGGGGATGCCGTCATCAGTGAGCTAAAAACGCAAATTCAAATAGATGGTTTTTTCTTTCGGCTCTGGAGCTATGAAACCGACTTCATGGCCCAACATGGCGGCGGTGACCAATTCGGCCCGCTCGTGATCGCGGCATCAATACGGAACAAGCAACCTGATTCAACCGACCCCACCGGAGTCAATTTGATCGGAAGTGTTGCCGCATGTGCCGTGATTCTTGGAATTTTCGTAATTTGGGCGTGGCAGCGACGAACTGATTCTCTTGACCGTGCTGTGCGGGACAGAAAAAAAGAAAAGGAAGCAGAAAGCCTGCGAATCCCCTGAATGCTGGCTCACGCCGCACAATCAAGCTCATCGACTACTTGACCAGAACGTCACAACCGGCAGGATATCAGTCGCCGAGAATTAAAATCAAAAACAATCCCGCCATTTTCATGAGAGGCCGACAACATGAGCCGCGCCAAAATTACTGTCATCGGAGCCGGAAACGTAGGAGCAACATGTGCACATTGGTGCGCCGCCGCTGAACTCGGCGATGTGGTACTGCTGGATATTCCACGCACAGAGGATATGCCACGTGGAAAGGCGCTTGACCTGATGCAAGCCTCGCCCATTTTCGGATTTGACTCGAATATCGTGGGTACCACCTCTTACGACGATACCATTGATAGCGACGTCATCGTTGTGACCGCCGGAATTCCTCGTAAACCAGGCATGAGCCGTGATGACTTGCTAAGTACGAATGCCAAAATTGTCACAAGCGTCGGTGAACAAATCAAAGCGACTAGCCCAAACGCAGTCGTCATCGTGGTCAGCAATCCGCTGGACGCCATGGTTCAACAAATGTGGAAGGTGACTGGATTTGACTCCGCACGTGTCTGTGGGCAGGCAGGTGTCCTCGACACAGCACGCTACCGAACGTTCCTCGCCATGGAGCTGGGAGTAAGCGTCGAAGACATCAGTGCACTACTTATGGGTGGTCACGGAGACACCATGGTACCGATTCCTAGCTGCACGAGCGTGGGAGGTATCCCCATCACCCAATTGATCGATTCTTCTCGCCTCGAAGAAATCGTCGATCGAACACGAAAAGGTGGTGCTGAGATCGTCTCGCTGCTGAAAACAGGAAGTGCCTACTACGCCCCCGCTGCGGCCTGTGCGCAGATGGTTGAAGCGGTTGTACGTGACAAAAAACGAGTGATTCCTGTTGCTGCATTGTGCAACGATGAGTACTCAGTCGGTGGTTACTACGTTGGCGTCCCTGTCGTCATGGGTAGTGGGGGCGTGGAAAAGATCATCCAGCTAGACCTCACAGACAATGAAACGGCAGCCTTTGAAAATAGCGTTGAGGCAGTGAAACAGTTGGTAGCAACCATGGATCAATTGCTATCGGCATAATCGCCTGTTGAATCATTTCGCTTGACAAGATAGCGAAATTGACTTTTTCGCCGCCTTGGAATCTCATCAGCGTTGACACCACTCCAAGCGCGGCCTTAATTTCTGGGTCAAGCATTTACGCGACGTCATTTTCGTCCGCGACATTTTTCAAATTGCCTCTCTTTTCGTAGAAGCCATGGGTCGTTTCCACAAGTCGATGTCATGGAACTCATCCACGGAATCGGAATCCGACAAGCAAGCCCCCCACTCCCATCAGTGGGACGGTGACAATGTCATTTCGAACAGCTCGAATGCATTCTTTAGCCTTGCCGACACTTGGTCACACAACACCTCGCACCGCAGTTTCTTCCTGCCGGTGCACTACTCCGAAAGCTATCAATACCCGCTAGTGCTTTGGTTTCATAGTAACGGATTCAACGAGCACCAGATTGATCAGGTGATGCCGCACATCAGCCTGCGAAACTATGTCGGTGTGGGAATCCGTGGAACCAAAGCAGTCGACGCGGTGGGGCACCGATTTGACTGGCACGCGAGCCCTGCAAGCATTGCAACCACACAGGAAGCAGTCAATCAAGCAGTAGAAGCTGCTGCTGAACGCTTTTCCATCAATGCATCACGAGTGGTTTTGGCAGGCTATCGCGAAGGAGGAACGATGGCGTTGCGTACGGCGATGAGAGAACCAGATCGTTTTGCAGGTGTGATTTCGCTTGGCGGACGCATGCCGAGTGGCTCGATCCGAAATATGGAGCAATTGCGACAACGTCGCATGCCAATGCTTTGGCAGTGGGGTACTGAGAACGCCCAATTCAACCAGCAGAATCTCAAAACCGATTTCCAACTGTGCATGGCGATCGGAAGCCGGGTCGAAGTGCGACAATACCCTGGTGACGATGAGATGACCACCATCGCACTTCATGATTTTGATGAGTGGATAATGCGACATGTCGTCGCGGATTCATCAATACAAGACTCTGATCTTTGGGCATCAAGCCCGACACTTTACTCAAGTAATTGATCTGTTTCATTCGCCGGAGCAGATCTTACTGACACGACCATACCCGTTTGTTCAGTTTTGAAGGCACGAGTGATGCCGAGTCGTCAGCCATGAGGTACACTGTAGTGACAAGCGCCTTACGCTAGCCATGAGTGTCGCAAACTTGCACATAACGCCTGAAGCCAGAATCCACTCCCAGAAAATGACCCACGATGCCCTGCCTTCATCCGATGATTTACAAAACAGTGATCAGCCGGAAGCAATGACAAACCTTGACTCTGGTAATTCAAATAACAAGACAGTATTGCTGGTGGACGATGATGTTGAAATTGTCGAAGCCGTGCGTTACGCGTTGGAATCTGCTGGACACAACGTGGTAGTCGCCCGTGACGGGAATCAAGGCTTGGCGCTTGCGGAGCGAGAGAACCCGGACTTGATTGTGCTGGACATGATGATGCCGAAACGCAGTGGCTTTCTTGTTCTTGAGAAACTCAGGCGTCTGCGTACCGAACCTCTGCCGGTGATCATGATCACGGGTAATGAAGGAAGTCGCCACAAAGCCTATGCCGAACTGTTGGGTGTAAGTGATTACATTCGTAAACCCTTTCCGATGGAACGCTTGATTTCCTCCGTCGACAAACTGATCGGATCATGAGTTCTGTGGAACAAAGCAAAGCGACTGAGCGACTTTCCCGCCAAATCGTGATTGCTGCCGCAATCTCAGGAGCTCTTGGAATCACGATCGGCGCCTTCGGTGCTCACGGCTTGGAAGCGCTCTTCATTAGTCGCGACTACGATGCTGCTTTTGCCGCCAAACGCGCGGACCAATTCGATGTCGGCGTCCGCTATCACTTGCTCCAATCGGCGATGCTTTTGGGATTGGGTGCTCTGCCATTTGGTGTTCAACGGTGGCGAAGATGGTCACTGCGTTTGAGTCTGGCTGGGCAAACTCTTTTTTGTGGCAGTCTCTACCTGCTAGTTCTCACGAACACACCCAAATTGGGAGCAATCACTCCACTGGGTGGAATATGCCTAATTTTTTCATGGCTGCTGCTGATCCCACTGTGCTGGAAATCAGGGGGTGAATGACGCTTGGGCTGCAGGACTTGACCAGAAAAAGAAGTTCGGGTCCTCCCCGTGATGGAGTGAATCGCTTACTTTGTGGGGAAGTCAGTTCTCATTGTTCTTGCTCCTGCATTCTCCGCCGATGTCCACCGCGGTCCTCCCCGAAATCGAGTTTCCCAAAAACTGGCACCGCCGTCATTTACTTGATTTGGAAAGCCTGTCTCCGGAAGAGATTTCCACGCTTTTGGATGTGGCACAGCAACTCAAGGAATTAACACAAGGTTGCCGGCAAAAAATCTCACTGCTTGCGGGAAAAACATGTGCAAACTTGTTCTTTGAGAACAGCACACGTACCCGGAACAGCTTCTCACTGGCTGCCAAGCGACTTGGTGCCGATACGGTGGAATTCAGCAGTGTCGGCAGCAGTGTTGCCAAAGGTGAGACCTTCGTGGACACCGCCAAAACAATCGAGGCCATGGGGGTGGAGTGGGTTGTGCCTCGCCACGGCACGCCAGGTACTCCTCATTTGCTTTCACGCGAACTGAATTGCTGCGTACTCAACGCGGGAGATGGCCCCCACGGTCATCCGACCCAAGGATTACTAGACATGCTGACGATCAGGCAGCATCGGGGCGAGATCAAGGGCCTGACAGTGGCATTGGTAGGCGACATCGCACACAGTCGTACCGCAAGAAGCAACATTTGGGGACTCAGCAAGCTAGGTGCACATGTCATCATCTGTGGACCTCCCACCTTAGTGAGCCCAAGGTGGACCGAACTAGGCTTCGAAGTCGCTCACCATCTCGATGACATCCTTCCACGGTGCGATGTTCTTAACCTGCTCCGAATTCAGTTTGAAAGACAGCGTGCCAGACCCTTTCCGAGTGTTCATGAATACGCTGCCCTCTACGCCATGAACGGCGCGAGGATGCGAAAAGCGAAAGATGACATCCTGATCATGGCCCCAGGACCAATCAATCGCGGTGTTGAAATCACACCTGAAGTCGCCGATGGACCCCACTCCGTCATTTTGGAGCAAGTCACCAACGGTATCGCTGTTCGGATGGCAGCACTTTGGCTGCTGTCTGGTGCGAATGCGCGATCCCAAGCCAATGTCACAAGTTCACCCGCCGACTGATCAACACCAGCCCATCTGAAGGGCAAACACGCGTCAAAGCCGAGCCAAGCAACACAACTCCATGAACGAATCAGCCAAGAGTGACCTGCTCATTGAAAATGCCCGACTGGTGGACCCAAGTCAGGACTTGGATCTCTCGGCAAGGCTCTTGGTCATCAATGGATGTATCGCAAAAATCAACCCTAACGATCAGGAAGTTCCTGCAGCATGCGAACGCCTTGATGCCATGGGCAGGGTTGTTGCTCCGGGGCTTGTTGACCTGGGCGCTGAACTTCGCGAGCCGGGCAGTGAAGAGGACGAGACGATTGAATCTGGCAGCCACGCTGCGTTAGCTGGTGGCTTCACTTCAGTGCTGTGCTGCAGCAGCACCAGACCGTGCATTGATTCACCCGGCGCGGTTGAGTTTGTTCGTCAAAAAGCCACCAAAGCACGAGGCGCGCGAGTTCATGTGATTGGATGCCTGAGCAAGGGACGCGAGGGTGAGCAAATGGCCGAACTTGGTTTGCTGTCCGTTGCGGGAGCGGTCGCCTTCAGCGATGCCCCCAAATCGATGCCAAACGATGCCTTGCTTAAACGCGCGCTCGAATATTGTCGGATGTTCAATCTTCCAATTTTTGATCGTCCTGAAGTCCCCGAGTTAGCTGAGGGCGGCATGATGCACGATGGCCAAGTCTCCCTCGTACTCGGCTTGAAAGGCTTGCCGACCGAGGCGGAAGACCTAGCCGTCGCTCGTGATGTACGCCTTGCCGAAGCCACCGCAGGACGACTGCACGTTGGTCCGGTTAGCACCATGGGCGCAGTCGATATGATCCGACGAGTCAAATCACGTGGGATTGATGTGACAGCCTCGGTTTGCCCACACAATCTCTGTCTTTCCGATCTCCAACTGCGATCATTCGATTCCAAATACAAAGTGCACCCACCACTGCGCAGCGAGAAACATGTAGAAACTCTTCGTAACGCATTGGCTGACGGCACAATTGATGCGATTCAAAGCGGACACATGCCACGCAGTCGAGAGAAGAAGATGGATGATCTTGATCTCTCACCATTCGGTGGAGCCAGCTTGGAAACGACGCTTGCAACCACAATCACTTACATGGTGGCAGAGCAATTGATTGACTGGAAAACCGCGATCGACAGGCTCTCAACAGCACCAGCACGAATTGCTGGAGTCCCGGGAGGCACACTCAAGCCAGGTGTTCCGGCTGACATTGTCATCATAGATCCCGAAGCCACTTGGATCGTCGACGGAACCCGCTTTCGCTCAAACTGCATCAGCAGTCCCTTGGATGGCCATTCACTGAAAGGCAGAGCAACACACACCATCGTGGGAGGCGAAATTCGCTATCGTTTGCAGCCCGAATTTGAGCACCTCGCCTGAGCCGCGTTGCCAAGCCTGTCGCAGCGGTATCAACGCTCGCTGGTCAGTCAGGCGAGCAGCCGAATTCGGCCTACTCGCCGGACGGGTCGACTCGGACCTCAGACTTCGTCGGCTCGCTACTACCTGATCCCTGACGAAGAACAATCGACTGATCAATGCCGGAAACGGGGAAAACCTCTCTCAATCCCCCTGGCCAAGCGACCGTAATCGACTCGATTGCCTGAGCGTCACCCAAACCGAAAGTTAACGCCTTTTCACACTGGCTAAGATAGCTTCGAGTTGGCATCACACACTGCCTCAACACTCGTTTCGCAAGTGCGAGTTCTACGATTGCTCCGATCCCATCTCTATTGCCATCAGTGCCTTCCAACCCAACCCGTAGCCAGTGATTTCCAGTACGTTGATCGTTTCGGAAGACTGCCGGCTCTCCATCACTAACTGCTATGACAACATCCTGATCCCCATCTTCATCAAAATCACCAAACACCGCTCCCCGACCAACAATCGGTTGGTAGAAATCCTCACCAGCAGAAGATTCGGGTACCAGTACGAGTTCGCTTTTTGCGTCCCGTCCTGCATTCCAGAACAACTGGGGTGGTTGGGCATAGCGTTGGGTTGCTTGCACCTTGGAAATTTCTTCTTCCAAATGCCCATTCGCACCAAGTAAATCGAAACGACCATCAAGGTCAATGTCGAAGAAAAACAGCCCGAATGTCAGTCCCTGACGGGTGGGTGGGCCAAAGCCTGTATACATCGCAGCATCTGTGAACTGTTTTTTGCCCGCCCGAGCCATGTAAAGTGCACTCGGCTCATTCGCAAAGTTACCGATTCCTATCGCAAGCGTCCCATTATCTCGGAACTGAGCCGTATCGATACCCATCGCGCCACGAGCATTACCAGTGCTACGATCAAAGGCGATCCCGCAAATTCGGCCTACCTCAGAGAATGTCCCATCACGGTTGTTTTCAAACAAAAAGTTCCTGACCGTATCATTCGCTACAACGATGTCCAGCCAGCCGTCGCCATTGAAATCGACTGGGGCGAGGCCCATTGCTTTCCCGAGCGGTACACCTGTGTCGTCGTTTCGAATCTGTATACCAGCTGCCTCCGATACATCAGTGAAGCTCCCATCACCGTCGTTATGGTAAAGATATGAGAACGATCCAGAAAAAGCCTTCGGTGGGCCATAGGCCCGTGACTCACCATCAAGCGTGAATTTTTGACTCAGGTCCGCGTCTTTGCTCCAGGTCACGTAATTGCAGACGAACAGGTCCAACAGACCATCATTGTCGTAATCAAAGAACCCACAACTAGTTCCCCATTGATCCTCTCCGCCTCCCACGCCGGCATCAACCGTCACATCTTCAAACACTCCTCCCTCATTTTTCAGGAGCAGGTTCCTACCAACAGCTGACAAAAAAATGTCGGTGTCTCCATCGTTGTCATAATCGCCGACCGCAGTGCCCATCCCATACAAGTTTTTCCCAATCCCCGCCGCCTCGGTCACATCAGTGAACTCAAAATTCCCATCACCTTCGTACAATCGGCACGGAGAATCGAGCTGACCACGACTATCCCACGGCCAACGGGTTGAATTGACAAACAGCAAGTCTTGATGCCCATCGCCGTTGTAATCGAGTACGGCAACCCCGCTTCCCATCGTTTCGGGCAGTAGTTTCTGACCCTCACGCCCAGAATCATGCGTGAAATCAATGCCGGCCGCAGCAGCCACACTCTTCATTGTCAGTTGTGGGATAGCGCGATCGTTTTCCTCACGTTGTTTCGGAAGAGTCACTTCTGACTCGGTCGAACCCTCCTGACGCTCATTGATGTTCAGATAAATCAAAGCCCCGATGACCGGTATACCCAAAACCATGAACACCACCAAAGATGCGCGCAAAGCACTAGCGATCACCGCATCATTTTGCACATCATCATCAAGCTGGTTTTCGTCGACGTTATTCATCTATTTCCATATCAATCGGCAGCGGCAACATCCGGCTCGGCGTCTGTCGCAACTTCAGTGCGTTGCATGTCATAAATCACAAGTGCTTCTGCTGCGTGATTCGCCGCTGGATAGCGGCGCCGCGCCGCAGGGATCGCGACTTCCGCTGCATTGTCGTCGGGTTTATAGCGGGTGTGAAGCATACGGTGATGCTGTTCCTGCTCGGTGTCACCAATCAACCCATAAATTTCAGCCAAGTTGGCATGGGCAGTTACATTCTCGGAATCAATATCAAGTACCTGTTGAAATTGTTGGATTGCATCCCGCGAGTGTTTTTCAAACCCGCCTTCAATGTCCAACACTTCAGCACGCTGAGCCAAGTCAACCAGAGTCAATCCCAAAGCGTTACGCACTGCGTAGTCGAGAGAAAAGTCAAAGCCTCGTTCCGGTACCTTCGTTTGCAATACAGCCCGCAGTGACTCCGCCGCCGCCTCAAGATTTCCCTGCTGGCGATTAACAATCCCACTCAACCATCCATGTGTCCACGATGGTGGTGGTGGATCCATCTCCGCCGCACGCGTGAGTGATCGTGTAGCGCCGTCCAAATCTCCCTCCGCAAACTGAACTCGCGCCATATTCAAGGGGCCGTCAAATCGCCCCAAAGCCTCGACTTGAGCAAACGCCTCACCTGCTTGCTTAAGTTCAGCCTTTCCCTTCAGCAGCAAACCTATTCCGTAGTCATTCCAACGCTGCCACTCTGGAATCTCACCTGAAGATGGAGCAACAGCCACGCTTTCAAAATTCGGATCCACCTCATCAACAACGAGCAAGGTAACGGTATCGCTAGCGATTTCAATGATTGGCAAATCGTTTGGGTCACCAACCTGACCCAAATCCAAGGGATCAACTTCGGGATCACGATCTGCACGGATGTAGTCCAAATACTCCGTGTCAAATTTTCGATACAGCAATCTCGCAGTAACCACGATTGGCTCGTCCGTTTGATCCGGTACAGTGAGCTTGTAATGCACTGACTGACCCGCCCCTGGAGGCATCTGGTGACTGTACAACGGCGTAAAAATATTCTGTGCGTTTCTCCGGTTGATACGATTACCGTCCCGGTCCAGCATGAATGTGTTCACAAAGTGCGACCATGAGTCGACCACCTCACGGTCGTTACGGTGTCCGCTTTGGCCGATCAATCGCCCCCCTTGGGTAGCTGTCATCTCGATCCAAATCTGATTTGAGTCGGTTGTACCCTGGCTGAAATGGTGACCTAACTTCATTGTCCGCAATACAGTTTCGATCAAGTAAGTTTTCCCCTTCTCAACCTGGGCAGTATCCGACAAAGGCGCCTGCAGTACACCGTCGATCGCCCCCCCTTCCTTCAAGCCAAACAGATCAACCCTCAGCGTGCCCTCAAGGTATTTCCGGTGCAATTCCACCTGGTCCTGATCACCCATCCAGTGCCCGAGAGCAGAGTTGGCACTTGGAAACGAATGAGTGTGTACGCCAAGACCACCTAGTTCTTCCATGTACTTCGCACCGAATTCATCACTAGCAACTGCTGGCATGTGACACTCATTGCAATTGTCCTCAGCCTTGGGTGGGTAATAAAAGCTCCTAGCTCCGTGACCAGAGACTCCACTCAACAGGTAGCTGTCGTAGTGGTTTTGCCCTCGGAGGAATTCCTTGTAAGCGGTAACTTCCCCGGGCAATGAAACCTTATGGCATGATGAACAAAACTCAGCCGTCTTGTGCAATGGCTTCAGCATCTCATGTTTGTGAAAGGCAGGCTTTGCTTTCACCATCAACGAATTAAGCCCCGACAAGATCGGGTTATCGCTATATGCGAAGGGATAGTGCTTGGGCTCGTCGATGGTGTAATCGGCGTTGCCAACACTGCTATCGACGGATTGGATGGCATGGCAAACAGCACAGGAAATACCAGCATGTGCTGTCGGATCATTCACATCATCGTAATCGGGATCATCAAACCGTCCCGAGAAAAATGGAACCGGATCGTGACAACCGGCACACCATCGAGAAGCCTGCAGGCTACCGGCTCTTTCGGTCGCCACCTTCCGCGTCTCGCGAACGGAAGCTCTGTAGGCAGGGTTATTAAAGCTACTCAGCTTGTGCGCACTGTGTAACGCCGAATCATAAATATCCTGATGACATTTCAAACAGTACTCATCATTCATCAAAGTCTTCGCAGAGATGAACTTCCCAGAGACAGTTCTTGCTAAAGAAGGCTCAAAATATTTCTCCCCATCCACCGGCCCTGCATCTCCGCTGATCCTCGGGTCAGAAGCCTGAAACCCAACCATTAAGATGACAATGGCACCGATCGCCAACCCAACTCGTCGACCAATGTGCCACTTGATCCGCGGACCGACCAGTCGGTGGAGCCAATAAAGCCAGACCGCAGCCAGCGGTGCCAGAAAGTGCATCCAGTAGACCATGTTACGAGTGGTTGGATTCACAATCGCCAGCGAGCCCACTCGCATCAACAGCAAGCCACTTACCAAAATGACCAGAGCCACTCCGAGCAAGGCATAACCAATCTTCACTGCCCGCCGATTTCGACGATTCCGTGCCCGCCACATGTGCAAGAAACCAAAACCAACCACGGGCGCGATTAATAACAGTCCCAACCCCAGATGCATCAGGAACATCAACTGATAGAAGTGTGTCTCGAAAACCTCGCCCGTGAACTTCTGAAGCCAAGTAATCGAAGTGAGATAGAGCCCATTTGCTGCGAGCACACCAAACAACGTCAAGACGACATACAAAACCACTCGCAGTCGAGGGGTCACTGGGCGCACGGGAGTTTTCTTTTTAGTAGCCGCATTCTGGGGGGGGAGAGAAGCGGATTCGTCCGGGGCGACTTTACGAGAGGCCATGCGAGCTTTTCAGGGATGGAGAATAGAACGTCGTTAGTAAGACGCAGCGAGAAGCAGAATTGTTTTCTCTAACCCGCACGAATGCCCAAACAACGCACGAAAGTCCACCTTGAAGCCAATTCTAAGGGGTGCTGCACCACCATATTTTCTTAAACCGGCAATCACAGGCCTTCAAAACTCATACTTGTGCCTGTTCCAGGCCTTGACCAAAAAGAACGGAAGGAATGGCGACGACGCAAGTGCGGTGCATTCAAATCTCGCAACCGTTGACTATTTGTCGCAGCCTCAACTGGAGGTGGGTAACGCGTCATCCCACGGTATGGGAGGGGTAATGTGGATTGCCCCGAGAGCGTGTTCAAGTCAGCGTCCTTGTCCCAACCTATGCTGTGAAAAATAAAATCGCGTTTCCACCCTTCAGGCAGATTTGTCTGAGCAACGGAAAACTGCAATCGAATTTCATCACCGGAACTAATGACCACCATCTCATCATCCCACTCGCGCACCAGATCGGTGCACTCACCAAAGCTGGAGAGTTCTCCTGTCAGTGGCGGCCACCTCGGAGTCTCGACTGCCTGCTGATAATCATAGGTTTCCGGACGTGATGAATCATCTCGAAGACGCTCTGAAAAACCATGAAAAGCGACCTCTGCGTTTAACAAATCGACACTTTCCACTCGAAACTCAGCCGGCATTTCTTGCACAGCAACTTCAGCGCAATCCCAGTAGATTTGAGCCGATGTTCGGATGCGAAATCTCGGATCTTCTTGATTCATAACATCCGTCACATCAACGAGGATGGTTGTCGTTGTTCCACCTGGGAACACCATATAGTCAATCGCTTTCTTCCAACCCGATTTGGATTCCGCGTCGGGCACCCAAACCGAAGGAAATTCCAGCGGTCCCAAAGCAGGATTTTGATCAATCTGAATATTCAGTGAGGTGTCTGTAGGCAAGATCCATCCTGTCAGCACAAGATAAATTTTCTGGGTCTCAGGTCCACTACTGATTCCTGCCAGAGCTTTGCCAAAGTCGAGGTCAATCCAATGTGGCTCACACAACCCTTGGCGATATCGCCGATCAAAACCTTTGACAAAATCCCGATCAATCAGCGATAACGTTGCTGTAACATCTCGCCCAAACGTATCTCTTCCTTCAACCACAGGATGTCGGTCTTTCTGCGAAAAGGCAAAGATGGTGGGAGTCGCGATCTGGCCGGGGCCAACCTTCTCATTCGTCCAGATATCGACATCCTCAGGGTGATCAACTACCTGCAATGCGATCTTGTCAAAGTATGCGACTTCCCACAACTCTTCCGTAATTCGAAAATCGTAGTGATCACCACGTGGACGGATTTGATCTCCGTTTATTTTCAGATACTCCCATGGTCGATCCTTAGCGACAACACCACGAGCTACTTGCAAACCGAGCGGTGCAGCCCAAAGGCAATCAGTTTGAAACACATACTTTTCACCATCCCATGCGTACAGGTAGGGACACGAACCTTTCAAGGTCTGCTCTTCCTCAACAAGCGAGTCAACTTTTGGATCACGAACGGTTTGAGTCAAACCATTAGGAAAAATTGCACGCACGCTACTGGCTGACTCAAAACCATCAAGCCCGAAATGTGTTGATGGTGATCGCACAATCCTGGCACGATAGTGAGGACCAAACCGCATCTCCAGCACGCTTCCCACCGCATAGTGATTCACGCGTCCACTGGCATTATCGTCGATCCCCTTAAATCGCACATCAACATAATGCCCCATCGGCGTCGTGCTGTTCTTGAGTACGCTGACCCCCTGCGACGTCATTCCGGCGAGATCCAACACACCATCACCATCAAATTCCGCCACGACCAAATCGCCAGCGAGTTCAGCTGATTCGATGGGCTGCCAATCACGAAACCCCCAGGGTCCGATTCTCGTGATCGCAGCCCCCTGTTCGTTGAGGGCAACGACCTCCATCCACGAGTCATTGTCGAAATCAGCAACGAGAGCCGCAGCTGCTACGTGTTCATTGTGTTCGACATGATCGACAGTCCAAGCATTCGCAGCCGCGGTCTGCGAAAAAACAATGGAAACCCCGCCTTTGCCAGCCACCACCAGGTCCCACGATACATTTCCATCAATGTCTTCCACCGTGATGAATTGAGCTTCTTCGATTGGCGGAATCTCGTCAAAAAACCGACTGCGAAATTGAAGATGAAGTAGATTTTCCAACATGCCAACTTTGCCGCTGGAACGGTGCACCGTCACAACATCCAGATCCAAATCTCTATCCAAATCAATCAGCGACATATCTGACACAGGATCGTCACCCGAGAATGCATTCTCTGATTGTGTGATTTCAAAGAAAGTCCTATTCCCGCGGTTGGCGAACAAGCGAATGCCGTCCGATGCCGTCGCTAAAACCAAATCCAAGTCACCGTCTGCCTCCAGATCACCCGTAACCGCAGCGGTCACGTCCCGGACATCCTGAAGACCATTGTCAGCTGACGCCAGTGTCAACCGCGATCCTTCCTCCACTTCGGCACGACCATCCAACTGCACCATTCGCACACCCTCCGCACCATAAATAACCAGACTCTGAAAGGTGTTGTGCCGGGCAGCGGAGGAGTAGTCCTGATCACTCTCAGCAACTGCTTTGCGATCAGAACGTAGACGTTTGGGATCGCTGCTATCAACAAGAAACAGATCTGCTGCAACGATTCCCTTCGGATCAATATCCAACTGCAATTGGCCGACGGAATTGAACTTACCGCCACCCTCATTGCTCCATAATTCCAACAGACCGTCTTCGTCGGCAGTCACGAGATCTCTGTCCAGGTCCAAATCGTAATCAAGCGAAAGCACCGTATGATTCGTTGTCACCGGCATAACCACCTGACTTTCAAACTTAAATTCACTTGTGCTCGCTCCGAGAGGCTTGCCCTCAACTGCCTGAGCAGAAAGACGACGCAACGAATCAAAGCTCAACAGATCAAGTGGATGCGGAGATGCTCGACGGCGGTCCGTCTTTACAATTTCAGTGCTGTTCAAAACATTGAACCACAGCAACATTCGATTCTCTGCTTCTGACCACTTTCCTCCTTCGACAGCAGCCACAATCTGAGCGACCAATTCATCGGGGGTGACACCAATCGGTTGTGTCTCTCGTCGAATCGAAGGCTCAATCGCATTGGCCAATCGCTTGGCACGCTCCACAAAAACAATCGCCTTCTGATCGTGGGTTGCAATATTCAGTCGTGCAGCTCGCAAGGCGAAAAAAAGGTTATCAGGTTGCTGCTCCGAGAGTTGCCCGATGGCGTCAGCCGCATCTGCCAGCAAGTTTGCCGGCAAGCCATCTATAGGATCCTCCAGTTGCTCGACAACCTTAATGAGTGATCCACCCAGAATCCGGACTTTTGCTGATTTGCCTGCGTCACCGCGAATTGCCGCAGCAACACGCTTGTAAACTTTGTTACGTTCTAACTTGGTGACGGATCCAGGAAGCAGTGCAGCCTGGTGAAGATCAACCCTTGTCGCCAACCACATGGCGACCACCTCATCGTTTGCCGCTTTGCGAAAATCTTCAATCGCCTGCTTCGCTGCAGAAATCGCATCGGGGACTTGGCGACGAGCATTCTGTTTTTCCTGATCATCAAGTGAAGCGTTGGTTGCTTTGGCTGATAAGGCATCCACCCGAAGTACACGATTGATGGCGCGATTGAGTGCAATCGACTCATCCGACGAAGCTTGGCGATAAAGTTCATTCCAAGATTCATCTGCTTCAATGAGCTCTAAATTCTCAGTGGCAGCCAAGGCAGTTCGGGTCAAATCGAGCTGCTGGCTGACGACGGGGTCGAGGCTACCGGCCCCATTATCAACACGTTTACCCGAAAGCCCCCAGAACCCCGCACCAATGCCCAGCAGCACAATGGTGCCCAACAACAATGGCAAGATCGACTTCTTACGCCCTCCGGATTTTTCTCCGCTCGAGCTTTTGCTGCTTGTTGGACCAAGATCACTCATGAATGCTCCCCACGGGGCTGTTTTTTCGATATCCTTTGCTGCATGAACGTAACAAAATTTTTAGATCAGGCCGACTCGATTCGGGTCGGAATTGTGGAAAGTGGCCAATTGCTGCCACTGCAGCTTGGTGAGCGATATTCGTCACTCGCGGAGCTTTTGGCAACAGAAAACCCGACGGCCACGATCCAAAGTCTGGGAACAGACGCCTGCCTGCCAATTGATGACTCGATCCGCTGGCTGCCACCGATTGATGACCAGGAGGTATGGGCTGCTGGCGTGACCTACAAACGCAGCCAAACTGCCCGAATGGAAGAGTCCGAAGCTGCTGCTTCGTGTTACGACCGAGTCTACCAAGCGGATCGCCCTGAGCTATTCTTCAAAGCTACGCCGCACCGGGTCAGTGGCCACAAACAGCCGCTTCGTATCCGTAGTGATGCAACTTGGAATGTGCCCGAACCAGAAATCACTCTCGTCCTCAATCCGCAATTCCGAATCGTCGGGCTCACGGTTGGTAACGACATGAGTTCACGCGACATTGAAGGCGAAAACCCGCTCTATCTACCGCAAGCTAAATGCTACGACCAGTGCGCCGGACTTGGCCCCTGGATCACACTCTTTGACACATTGCCAGAAATGAGCGAACTTCGAGTGGATCTCAAGATTGAGCGTGATGACCAAGTAGTTTTCGATCAACAGACATCTGGAGCGGAAATGGCGCGTTCCTTCGAAGATCTCGTCGGTTGGCTCAGTCGTGACAATTCAATGCCATCAGGTGCTTTTTTGATGACTGGGACCGGGATTGTGCCAAGCAACAATTTCACTCTTCACGCCGGCGATCTTGTTCACATTTCCATCGCTGGTATCGGCACATTATCGAACCCAATTGTTCAAGCCTAGACTTTCTTGAAGCTTGGCCCCCCGCACACGTACCCGCACACACTGTATCTACGGACCGCAAGGAATTCTCGTTATGTCGACTGCTGAAAAAGCCATCCGCCCTGTTCTAATTGCTGGGGAATGGCGGCAAGCCAAACACGAACACACATTCAAGGCATCAGACCCTAATAAAAACGAAATGCTGCCTGTAGAGTTTCCGGTCAGTCAATGGGAAGACTGTGATGCAGCGATGGAAGCTGCTGCAAAAGCTGCCCATGAACTGCGTCAGCTTCCTGCAGAAAAAATTGCTGCGTTTCTGGATTGTTATGCAGACCGAATCGAAGCTGCTAAAGACGCTTTAGTTGAGGCAGCATTCGCTGAAACTGGCTTGGCGAAAAGTCCTCGTTTAGCCGATGTAGAGCTACCCCGCACCAGCAATCAACTGCGTGCAGCAGCCGAGGCCTGCCGCACGGGAAACTGGGCAATGGCCACAATTGATACCAAGACCGGGATTCGATCTTGCTTTGAAGCTTTAGGACCGATTTGCATTTTTGGACCCAACAATTTCCCGTTTGCGTTTGGAAGCGTCTCGGGAGGCGATTTTGCAGCAGCCATCGCCGCTGGCAACCCCGTGATTGGAAAAGCAAATAGCTCTCATCCGGAAACCACATATCTATTTGCCAAAGAGGCTCTTGAGGCTGCAAAACAAACCGGACTTCCAGAAGCGACCGTCCAGCTGATCTACCGAACCAACCATGCAGACGGAGAGCGAATGGTCTCTGATCCCCGAATCGGGGCAACGGGCTATACAGGAAGTCGGAATGCCGGACTGCAATTGAAAACAGCTGCAGATCGCGCGGGCAAACCCATCTATCTGGAACTATCAAGCGTCAATCCCGTTGTCATCACTGACAACGCCTTGGAAGAACGCTGTGATGAGATCGTGACCGAATTCACCACCAGCGTTTTGATGGGAACCGGTCAATTCTGCACCAACCCTGGTTTGGTGATGCTGCAAAAATCAGATCGTTCTGACGCCTTTGTCAAAGCGGTCGCAGAAAAATTCAACACCACACCTGCTGGCACCCTGCTGTCACCCGCCGTCGCAAAAAGCCTCTCAGCAAGTGTTCAAAAACTATGCGATTTTGGTGCTGACCTGGTCACCGGAGGTGGTGAACCAGAAAGTGACCGGTGTGCCTATGCCAACACGCTGATGGTGACGACCGCCGCAGCTTTTCTGAAAAATCCGGAAGGTTTTCAAACCGAAGCCTTTGGCAACGCAGCCCTCATTGTTATCGGTGACGATATCGCCGAGCTGTGTAACGCAATTCGCCACCTGGAAGGCAACTTAACAGGCTGCATTTACAGTGCAGCCGATGGCAGTGACGATGAAGCCAGTCAAGCCTTGGCAGGCGAACTGACTCCAAAGGTGGGCCGACTGCTAAATGACAAAATGCCGACTGGTGTGGCAGTCAGTCCAGCCATGAACCATGGTGGTCCCTATCCGGCAACAGGTCATCCTGGCTTCACTGCTGTTGGCGTGCCCGCATCACTGATCCGGTTTGGAAAACTCACAAGCTTTGACAACATCCGACCTCATCGACTGCCAGACCTGCTGGGAAATAACAACCCAACAGGGAAAACGTGGCGGATGATCGATGGCAGCTGGACGTGTGGAGATGTCAACTGAGACGCTCTCAACGCATTGCGGACAGCGAATCCATCCAGTCATTGAAAACCATCTGTCTCGACGCGGGTATCCCGTTCGGGGATTTTGCTCCAATCAAAATGCTCGATGACAGATTCGATATTTTCAACGTGGGTGTGCTCGTCAATCAACCCAGCCGACCTTGCAGCCCATGTGATAATTCTCGTCGGCGAGACACCCCACTCACGGTACAGGCTAAGACGCGTGTCACCATGTCTCTTGGCAAGCCGCCTACCATCGGGACCACAGACCAACGGCACGTGCGCAAAACGCGGAACCTGTAATCCAAGTGCTGAATAGAGTTCAATCTGTCGGAACGTACTGGCAATCAGATCATTGCCCCGCACAACCTCAGTAATCCCCATCGCAGCATCATCAACGACGACAGCGAGCTGGTAGGAAGGTTCCCCGTTCTTCTGGGTGACAGGAAATGCTCCCAAGGCAACAGCAGGAACACATTCACGACGTCCCAAAACCAGATCAGTAAATTCCCGCGATTGATCGCCAGCTCGGAATCGCCAGCAATAGGTCCCTTCAGCAGGGAGTGCATCGCCTTGCTTCCAGCCAGCACAGAACCCTGGATAGACCGCTGGCTCATGATCGAAATGCGGTGCTGAACCCGCCTCCTGAATATCTTTACGGGTGCAGGCACAGGGAAAAACCCGGTCCGTTCTGATCAAAGTTTGCAATGCGTCCCGGTACAAAGGCATGCGTTGGGACTGCAAATAGGGACCATTCGAACCGCCGACATCCGGTCCTTCTTCCCAACGGACCCCCAACCAACTCAGATCATCAATGGCCTGCTGTGAAGCCCATGGTTTTACACGGGGGGAATCAACATCTTCAATTCGCAAAACCAGCTTTGATTTTGCTTTCCTTGCCGACCAATAGGCAAGTAAATAGGTTCTAGCATTACCCAGATGCTGGGCACCTGTCGGCGATGGTGCGAATCGACCTGCACTCATGCGAATTCAATTGTGAGCATCTTTAAAACTCTTCGAAAATCAGTTGTCCAAGGAAACGATGCTTCGCCACAAACGGGAAATAGCGAGAAAGCCTGTCATGTTTCCAACGCATCAAGATCGCGGATGACACATGACCGAAAATCCACCGACAACTAGAAGTCAGCGTTGCCTGGCGTTCTGGGAAAGGGGATGACGTCGCGAATGTTTCCCATTCCGCTGACATACTGAACCACTCTCTCCAACCCCAGTCCAAATCCAGCATGGGGAACCGTTCCGAATTTTCTCAAATCGATGTACCAATCGTACTCGCTCTGATCGAGGTCAGCCTCCGCCATTCTGCCCTGGAGGACATCAAGCCTCTCTTCACGCTGACTTCCACCGATGATTTCGCCGACACCAGGCACCAACACATCCATCGCAGCCACTGTTTTCCCATCGTCACTAACGCGCATGTAAAAAGGCTTAATGCAGGAAGGATAATCAGTCAGTATCAAAGGACCGTCAACATGCTTTTCCGTCAGATAACGTTCATGTTCTGCCTGCAAATCAGTACCCCAACTGATTGGATACTCAAATTTTTCATCGCACGAAGTCAAAACATCAATCGCCTCAGTGTACGTCATGTGCGAAAAGGGTTTTTCAACCACAGACTGCAGCTGTGCAATCTTTCCTTTTTCGATTCGCTGATCGAAGAACTGCATATCCTCTTCACAAGCATTTAAACAGTCTTTGAAAATACGCTTCAGAAAGTCCTCGGCTAGCTTCATATTGTCAGCCAAATCAAAAAAGGCTGCTTCAGGTTCCACCATCCAAAACTCAGCCAGATGCCGACTGGTGTTACTGTTCTCTGCTCGAAATGTTGGGCCAAACGTATAGACTCGCCCCAACGCACATGCGTAAGTTTCCGCCTCAAGTTGACCACTGACCGTCAGGAAAGTCGGTTTGTCAAAAAAGTCGTAAGAGTAGTTCACGGGTCCGCCGCTCTTGGCCAACATTTCGAGGTCCAAAGCAGTAACCCGAAACATTTCGCCTGCACCCTCACAATCACTGGCAGTGATAATGGGTGTATTGGTGTAGAAAAAACCATTCTCGTGAAAGAACTGATGAATCGATTGGCTGATTTGATTCCTGACACGTGTGACGGCACCAAAGGTGTTGGTTCTGGGTCGCAAGTGTGCCCATTCCCTAAGCTTTTCGAAGGAATGGCGTTTCTTTTGCAAAGGATAGGTCTCTGGGTCTGCCCACCCAACCACTCGCAGGGCGGTCGCGTGCATTTCAGTCGCTTGTCCCTTGGCGGGTGACTCCACCAACTCACCATCAATGACCACACTGCATCCAGCAGTCAAACGCTGGACATCCTCCGCATAATTCTCAAGCTCCCCCGGTACAACGACCTGCAGATTTCCAAAACAGCTTCCGTCATTGACTTCGAGAAAGCTGAATCCACCCTTGCTGTCTCGTCGGGTTCGCACCCAGCCGCGAACTTCACGACCAGACCCCACGGACTCAATTTGTCGGGCAGCTTTAATTGGAATCCATTGGCTCATAACTAAGCAGCCTTCGCTTGTTTTTTCAGGAATGAAATAAATCCGATGATTAACAGAATCGCCAAACACACCAACGCGACAATTCCGATTGGGAAACCATACATCGTTTTCCCATAAAGTCCCCAAGCCGATGCGAACGAGGAAACCACGGTTCCCAGGATCATCAATGCATTCCAAACAATACGTTTCGCACCAGTGGGCATCGCATCACCAAGCACGCTCTTGGAGTTCATCAAAAGCAGGAATGACACATACGCAATCGGTAGCATGGCTCCACCAATGACCGAGGTCGGCACCGCCAGTGCTGGCGCCGCGGCACCCCAAACGAAAGGACCTAAAACTCCGACAGCTGGAATAAAACTGCCAATTCGATGCATCGTACCTTCGGCAGGCACATCCAGAAGTTCACAAAAAGCGAACCCATTGATAAGCATCAGAATAATGATGGTCGATACGGCCATCCCCAGCACCCCCACGCCAAACACAGTCTGAGCAATGGTATCTCCGACAAGCGGTTGGAGCGTAGCTGCCAACGCATTGTTGTTACGTTTGACCAACATTGCGGCCACTTCTTTGTCGGCCTCTGGCAGAGCCTCGCGGGCAGCAGCTAAATCTTCGTCAGCAATGTCAGGACTCTGTTGCTTAATCCTGGCATCCACGTAGTTGTAATAGGCCTTGACCTCGGTAGCGGAGTTATCGCCGGCTCGCACCTTGGCCATCACATCCTCAGTCTTTCCATGAAACTGACTAGCTGCTGCAATCACAACACAACCGGTTGCGAGAACAAAAGGGACAATCAAACCGATGGACAGATCAAAAATTGCCAAACCACGTTGGCGAACGCCCCAACCTTTACGTAACATCGAATACGGTAGCAGGAAGGTCATGTTGATACCGACCGCGGTTGCAAACGCCGCAATGATCACATCCTTCTGTATGCCAGCAACCTTTGTGGTCCACCAATCACTGAATGTTCCCGTTTGTTGAATTTGGTCAGCGAGCACTGGAACAGGTTCAAAAAGAAAACTCAAATTCGGGACAAAACCAGCAAATATCTGCCCCCAATCAATTGCACCCTTCATGCTGAGGGCAAGCACAACACCGAAGAATGACAAAACAACAATGCCTACCATTCCCT
>JAAHTH010000381.1_pt1 | contig 33948 bp, 27 predicted proteins | sample 6116091 | NCBI WGS metagenome assembly JAAHTH01 (sample SAMN13939990, study PRJNA603662) | sponge metagenome | isolation source: marine sponge | host: Mycale hentscheli | place: New Zealand | collected 2006
GGTGGGTTTGGTGGAGCCATTGGTTGAGCTTTTGGTTGAGATGGAAACGCAGCAACGGCAACTCCTGTCGGGGGATTCAATTCGGATTCCATACTGGCTGGCGCGACAAATGATGAGACGTTTGGTTGCGAGGGGTTCTGCCGCGGCGCAGTGGCGGTTGATCGAGTTGCCGGCTGTCCCAGCAGGTTCTGTAACTTGTTGCTTTGAAATTGATTGCCGGGCTTTACGGGTGCATTGGAGGCCGGCGGCGAAGTAGGAGATAATGTTAGTTTTGGATTTCCCAAAAACGCCTGAGGGCCTGGCGGTTGCTTTTTGGGGAGGCCATTGGCCGAACTTGGTTGCACTTGTGTTGGGGTAACCCCCTGGTTTCCAACGCTGGAAGGTTGGAAGGAACTTGGGGGAGGTGTCGAAGGCTGGGTGGCCGTTCCCGGCGTTGGTGTTATCGAGGGAGGCCAATTGTTGTTAACGGTTGTTTGAGCCCCGGCGAAACTCGGCAAGGCGAGTCCAGCAAAAAATAACGCAACGATGGCAACGACATTCAACTGTTGGCAACGAAAATGCAGTGATCTGCAGTTGCCAATTGTTGAATCGAATAAAGAATCCATTCTCATCTCGATCTCCAAAACAGACGGTGTCAGACTTGGGATTGCAAAGCCAGGTCTAAATCGCTGTAACCTACGTATTCGCTAGGGACATATTCCAATCTGTCGCGATCTAACAAACGTGAACCAGCGAGTATACGAATGTCGGGGGAAAATCGACAAGACGAATAACTGGTGTTAAAGCCGCAGGCTTGTTTCGAGAGTCGCTAGCTATTTCCGGCCGGCCCCGGTTCTTTTTGCGGGGTAACAGCTTTGTCAGCAAGAAGGTTCTCCGCTGGATTGGTCACAAAGTTCGATGCTCAGAGTGTCGCAAAAGTAGTGTCATCTCCTAAAGTTGAGAGTCGATTGACCATAATGTGGCCAGGCGTCCGCGATTTGGTTGCGAGTAAGGGCTCGGTTAATTTTGGGGTGTTGGATGAGCGGCCATTAATAATGCGTTGAAATGGTGCGATTGGATGAGTTTTTAAGGGTTTTGAGTTGTCTGAAAGGGTGAATCGGCTGAAAGTACGTGTAAAACTAGGTTCGTTGGGCGTAGGCTCAGGGATAACTCGCCGATGTCAGTGATAATAAGAAGGACGGATTGTTCGATCTGGATTGACTGAGGGGGATTTTTACGCTATTATTTTGGGCTTGAATCGAAGATTTCTAAGGTCTTTCTATCTTTTCGTCGTTGCCAGAGTTTGGGTAACAGTGAAAAAGTAGAAGGGCCTTTTGACTAACTGGTGCCGAACAGGCAATTGGCTGAAGGCCACGGTGGGTAACTGATGGCAACGGTGCTACTGGAAAGTGTCAACAAGCGATTTCCAGATGGCACGCAAGCGGTTACCGACGTATCAATTGAAATCGAAGATCAAGAGTTTTTAGTTCTCGTTGGTCCGAGCGGTTGTGGCAAGAGCACGACACTTCGGATTATTGCTGGACTGGAAGGAAGTACTGGTGGAGTGGTTCGCATTGGCGGGCGTGACGTTACTCATGTTGCACCCAAGGATCGAGACATTGCAATGGTATTTCAAAATTATGCCTTGTATCCGCATATGTCGGTGTACAAGAATTTATCGTTTGGTTTGACACTTAGATTGAATCGACTGTTTGGTGGCGGGGTACTTGGACGTGGTTTAAGAAAGATCTTCCAACCTCGGCGAGCTTCGGAGTTTGTTCGACAGCGAGCGGAGATTGGCAATAAGGTTCGGCGAACGGCCTTGCGATTAGGTATTGAGCATTTGCTCGATCGCAAGCCGCATCAGTTGTCCGGCGGTGAACGACAGCGTGTTGCTTTAGGGCGAGCGATTGTTCGGAATCCGGCGGCGTTTTTGTTTGACGAACCTCTTTCGAACCTGGACGCCAAGCTTCGGCAGCAACTGAGGGTTGAGTTAAAGCGGTTACACCGCGATTTGAAAGCGACGATGATTTACGTGACGCACGACCAGGTCGAGGCGATGACGTTGGGTGATCGGGTTGCGATCATGAATGAGGGAAGGATTTTGCAAGTTGGCGGTCCGCTGGAAGTTTATCAGCGTCCCGCCAACCTGTTCGTGGCAAAGTTTATTGGTAACTCGCCAATTAACCTTTGTCCTGGAACAGTTTGTAGAGTCGGTGATCGATTTGAATTTGAGAGTCGAATACCAATGACCTGGGGGCCTGATTCCCCTCGGTTTGACAGACTGGTTGCCCTGTTAGACGGGGTTTCGGGAAGTCGGTCGGTCGTTGTCGGTTTTCGGGCCGAGGACGTCGGGCTAGCGGAGAGTGAGGGAGAGATTGAGGTCGAAGTGACCGAGGTTGATCGACTGGGGGAATCGACGATGGTTCATTCCAGGGTTTGCGGGCCACCAACCCGGGGAACCAAAGAAGATAAATTTGTACAGAAGAACACGATTGAGCAAATGGTTTTGTTTCGGTTGAAATCGGATGCCGAGTGTGCATTGGGTGACCGGTTGCAGGTCAAAATTGATCTCGACTGTGTTTTGTGGTTTGACCCCGATTCGGGTGAGAATTTACTGAAAGAATAAAAATGAACGCCAGTGAAGTTTTGCGGATTGTTGATTCACTTCATCGCGAAAAAAACATCGAGAAAGAAATTGTTTTTGTCGCGATCGAGTCAGCCTTGGTGTCTGCTGCGCGAAAGCATTTTGGCGAAGAAGCTGACATTGAGTTTATTATTGAGCGAGATTCAGGGCAGATTGCCGGTCGTTGCGGACAGGATGAGTTGGATTACGAAGAAGTCATTGGGCGAATTGGTGCTCAGACGGCGAAGCAAGTCATTATCCAAAAGGTGCGTGAAGCAGAGCGTGATTCTCAGATTGATGAGTTCAATGAGATCATTAACGATTTGGTTACGGGGACGGTCCATCGAAATGAAGGTCGCGTGACGACGGTTACACTCGGGCCAATCGAGGCAATTTTGCCACGAAGCGAGCAAATTCCTGGAGAATCGCATCAGCCGAATGAGCGTGTGCGGGCGTTGGTCACAGAAGTCAAGGCTCAAGGGAGTCGCGTGAAGGTGGTTCTCAGTCGGACTCGCCCGGTGTTTGTTCAGCGGTTGTTTGAGAACGAGATCCCGGAGATTGCCGATGGTGTGATCTCAATCAACGCCATTTCACGGGAACCTGGCTATCGCTCGAAGGTCGCGGTGAGCAGTATTGATTCAAAAGTGGATTGTGTGGGAGCCTGCGTCGGTGTGCGAGGCAATCGAATTAAAATGGTAATCGACGAGCTTGCTGGAGAGCGGATCGACATTGTTCGGTTTGATGAAGTGCCTATGCAGATGATTCCCAATGCCCTACAGCCAGCAGAAGTCGACGAGGTGATTTTGTGTCAGATGATGGGTCGTGCCATTGTCTTGGTACGAGAAGATCAGCTCTCGCTGGCAATTGGGAAACGTGGTCAAAACGTTCGCTTAGCGAGTAAATTGTGCACCTGGGACATCGAAATCATGACCCAGGGAGAGTTGGAACAGCAAATTGATCGGGCGGTTCAAGGCTTCTGTAAGCTCGAAGGGGTTGACGAAGAATTAGCAAATCGTCTGGTGGGAGAGGGTTATTTGTCTTACGATGACCTCTCCGTGATTGAGCCTCCGGATCTGATGGTGATGGGCGATTTGACCGAAAGTCAAGTCGATGCCATTGTTGAGCAGGCTGACGTGCTCGCCGTGGAAGCGGAAGCGCGAGAAGCAGAAGAGAAACGAGCGAAAAAAGCGGCTGCCGCGGTGGCTGCAGTGGAGGCAAAGCGAGTTGCAGCTGAGCAGCAGTTGCAAGCTCAGGCGGCGAGTGCTTCCGAAGAGGCGGCTGTTGATTCAACCGAGTCGGCGGAGCCTGCAAAGCCCACAGAAGGTGAGGACTCACCGGAGTAGGCGAAAACTACTATTAGTCGAATTAGATCAGTAGGCGAAAGCCGGCTGATTTGATTCGTGGGGATATATAACCGTGTCTGTGCCAGGTATGGAAATCAACGAAATCGTTGTTTTCTTTTCACTGTTCGGCAGAGGGGACGTTTTATGTAAAGCAAATTTTTAAAAGGTGGCGGTCATTCGGTTCTGGTGTCAGAATTGGGATCGCCCAACAAAGAAGGAAGGTCACGCCACGTGCCCGTACGCATCTACGCGTTTGCAAAAGAACTTGGGCTTGATAACAAGCAATTACTTGAGATTTGTGAAAAAGCAAATATCAAGGGTAAGGGCTCTGCGCTAGCAAGTCTGGAAGACGACGAGATCGCCATCGTCAAAGGATTCATGGCTGGAGGCGAGGTTGAGAAATCTGAGCCAAAGGCGGACGTTGCCGCACCGATGCGCCCTGTGCGACCGGTGGCTTCAAAAAAGAAGATTGGTGAAATCGTTACGCCCATTTCTGTGGCTCCTCCGGCAGTTGAAGAGGAGGCGAAAGTCGAATCTGAAGAAGTCGAATCTGAAGAAGTCGTTGAAGAGGTTGTCGAAGCACCTGAAACGCCGGAGCCTCCCCAAACGTCAGAGGAACCGGCACGCCCTGCCAAGCGAGGTGGTTTGCTCGATCGAATTCGTGGTGTGAAGCCCAAGCCAGAAGACGCGCCTGAGAAACCAAAAGTTTCCGCAAAAGCAAAAGCCGTTGAGCCCAAGGCTCCTAAAACCGTCGCGCCGACGGTCAAGCCTCCGTTGATGCCTCGGCGCCCACCGGGTGTGGCTCCACGTCGTCAGTTGAAAAATCTTGACCGAAGTGGAGATGCTAAAGGCGATGCGGCCAAGAAGGATGCGCCTAAAAAGAAGTCTGCTGGAGCGAACGTTCGTTTCGCAGCGATGCCTGCGGTCAAGCAGCCGCAACCCCGAAAAGAGACCGGCGAGAAGGTTCAAAAGCCAGATATTGCCTTGCCGCAAGACGCAATTAAGAGTGTTAAATCTGGCGGTGGCGTTGCGCCGCTAGAGCACCTTACCAAGTCCAAGAACAAGAAGAAAAAAGGAAAAACAGCCGACTCGGTTACTGAGACCGAAGAGGCAGCAAAGAAGCGCGGGTTAGGTTCTCGACGTGAACGGGGAACTCGCGACGACAGTGCGATGGGCTCACGTCCTTCTCGTCAAAATCGGCGTCCGAATCGCAATCATTCTTCGTTCCGGCGTCGGCATCGTTCGGGGCCAACGGTGAATACGGCCGCCCCACGTAAAGAAAACGTTGTCCTGCAACTCCCGTGTACGGTGCGTGAATTTTCAGAAGCAGCGGGCGTTCCCAAAGTTAAGGTTTTGTTTGCGATCAAACAGCTCGGTGATGAATCAAATAAGAATATCAATTCAATCATCGAAGATGAGATGGTTGAAATGCTGGTCGAAGAGTTGGGCATCGAATTGGAGATTCGCGAATACCAATCTCTCGAAGACGAATTGCTTGCCGATTTTGATGTCGAACAGGAAGATGCTGAAGCGCTTGAATCGAGAGCTCCCATTGTGACTTTCCTCGGCCATGTTGATCACGGAAAAACATCGTTGCTAGATGCACTTATCGGGATCGATGTAGTTTCGGGTGAAGCGGGGGGCATTACCCAGCACATTCGAGCCTATGAGATCAAGAAGGGTGAAAATAAGATTGCCTTTGTTGATACACCTGGTCATGAAGCGTTTACTGAAATGCGAGCTCGCGGTGCCAATGTCACCGACATTGCGGTTTTGGTTGTTGCTGCGGACGATGGGATCATGCCTCAAACCGAAGAGGCGATCAGCCACGCGAAGGCTGCCGGTGTTCCGATCATCGTCGCGTTGAATAAAATCGATCTTCCCGGAGTCACTCCAGACAAGGCGTTGCAGGATCTGGCAACGCACGAATTGTTGCCAAGTGAATGGGGTGGCGAAACAGAAGTGATTCAAACGAGTGCTATTGCTGGTACTGGTTTGGATGAATTGTTAGAGACCATTCTGGTGACGGCGGAGTTGCATGAATACAAAGCGAATCCGTCGCGGCCTGCCTTTGGAACCTGTCTGGAGGCCGAGCAGCAGTCGGATCGTGGAGTCGTCGCGAAGATCATGGTTCAGGGCGGAACTTTGAAGGTCGGTGACGTCGTGGTGTGTGGCGGTTCATTCGGAAAAGTTAAGGCGATGCACGACACCTTGCGTCCCAAAAAGAAACTTAAAGAAGCGGAGCCGTCCACGCCAGTCAATCTGACTGGACTCGACGTAGCGCCGGGTGCGGGTGACAAATTTTATGTGGTGGACGATGTTGCCAAGGCACGTGAAATTGCAGCGACCAGAGCGCATCGCGGTAAAGTTGAGCAGGTGGGCGGTCGATCTGTTGAGACGTCGCTTGACGAATTCCAGAAACTGCTGGAGTCAGGGAATCTGAATCGCAACTCTCAGGATATGGTGACGTTAAATCTAGTCATTCGCGCAGATGTGAAAGGTTCGATTGAAGCGATTCAAAAAGAACTTGGCAAGATTGTACATCCCGAAGTTGAAATCAAGATCCTTCAGTCGCTGGCCGGCGGTGTTTCTGTTGGTGATGTCCGTTTAGCGCATGCTTCTTCTGGTGTGATCGTTGGCTTTAACGTTGTAGCCAATGAAGAGGCTCGGTCTCTTGCCGATGAATTGGGCGTTGAGATTCGCCGATATGACGTGATCTATAAGATTACCGATGATCTCAAGGCTACGCTGGAAGGACGCTTGAAGCCTGAAGAGCAAGTTGTTGAACTTGGAATGGCGATGGTCTTGCGAACCTTTAGTGTCAGTAAGACCGGAATGATTGCCGGTTGCCGGGTAATGCGTGGTTCGGTTCAGCGTGAATGCCGAATGCGAGTCATTCGTGACCAAACCGTGATCGGTGATTACCCGATCGAATCGTTGAAGCGTGAACGCGACGACGCTAAGGAAGTCCAGCGGGGTATGGAGTGCGGAATCAAGCTGGAAAAATACAATGACATCAAGGAAGGTGATACGCTCGAAGCATACAAGATCGAAGAAGTGGCGAGAACCTTGTAGATTTCGAATTTTAGTGACGGGCAGTTGTCCGTAGTTGTACGTCTTGTTTTAGTGTCATTTTCAGGCTTTGAATTATGAGTTCCCGTCGTGTTTTGAAAGCCGCTCAGGCGATCCGAGAAGTTGTGAGTATGGCGATTATCGCTGATCTCAAGGATCCGAGAATCAAAGACGTCACCGTGACTCTGGTAGAAGTCGCTCCTGATATGCGACAAGCTAAGGTTCATGTTTCGGTGATGGGTGATGAAACAAAACAGGGCCTCTGCATTCGTGGGCTGCAAAGTTCCGCCGGTTACCTGCAGCAAAAAGTCGGAAATCGCATCGATACGCGATACACCCCACGGCTTCAATTTGTTCTCGACAAGGGCATCCAGCATTCGCTGCTGGTGACTCGTATTCTTGAGGAAGTGCTTCCGGCGGAGCGTGAACAACAGGCGCAAGCGGCGTCAGAGAGTGTTGATTCAGAAGTTGGAGGGTCAGAGGGATCTGACACTGCGGATTCGCCAGAATCGCTGAGCGAGACTGCGACTGTTGAGGAAACGCACGAATCTGACCGGGAAAGTCCGGACGAATCGGTTGAAGGTCCGGTATAAACGATTAGATCTTCGCTGGATGGAGCTTTATCGCAATGAATTCCATTCAACGTGGTGACGCCCAAGAATTCGAGACTATCCTGAAACGTTAATCTATTTCAATCCAATTTGGTTCCACCGTTGTAAAGAGAAGAAATGTCCGCGAAAAACCGAGCTGATTTGATTACGAAACTTCACAAGTTCGTCAAAAAAGAATATCAAGTAATCACCCCTCCATCGAATCGGTCGGTGTTGGAGCACATGATTTATGGATGTTGCCTGGAGAATTCAACCTTTGATGCTGCGGATGACGCATTCGCGAAGCTTCAAGAAAATTACTTCGACTGGAACGAAGTCCGAGTCACTACGGTGGCTGAGTTGGCGGAGTCATGTCGCAACCTGTCGGATCCAACTGCGGCGGCGAAGAGTTTGAAAAAAACACTTCATGGGATTTTCGAACACTACTATCAATTCGATCTTGATTTTCTAAAGAAAGAAAATCTAAGTAAAGCGGTTCTGACATTTCAGAAGTTCAACGGCGTTTCCCAGTTTGTGGTGTCTTACGTTGCTCAAAACGGATTGGGGGGTCACTCAATTCCACTCGACCATTCTTTGATGCGTTTGTTTTACGTACTTGGAATTGTGACAGAAGATGAATCAAAGAAAGACCGGGTGCCAGGGCTGGAGCGAACGATTGCAAAAGCCAAGGGAGCGGAATTTTCGATCCTGGTACATCAACTGGCAGTCGCGTTCAACAGCGCTCCATTCAGTACGGCAATTCGGTCTAAGATATTAAAAATCAGTGGTGATGCAAAAGAGCGATTCCCCAAGCGGGCAAGTCGTAAAAAAGAGCCCGAAAAGAAAACGCCTGCGAAAAAAGAGCCTGTGAAAGCCGCTGTCAAAGCGAAACCAGCAGCGAAGAAACCAGCTGTGAAGGCGAAGGCGGTCGCGAAAAAAACTGCCGCAAAAGCGAAGGCGAAAACCAAAAAGAAAGTCGTAAAGAAATCGGCTGCCAAGTCAGTTAAAAAATCTGCTGCGAAACCGGCGAAAAAGGCTGCGGCCAAGCCAGTCAAAAAAGCAAAAGCCAAGCCGGTCAAGAAGGCGAAGGCGACTAAAAAAGTGACCAAAAAGAAATCGCCAACGAAACGGCTTTCGAAGAAAAAACCGCGATAGGAACAAGGCGTTTGGTCATCAAACGCCCGTTTTGACCGTGCTGGATGAATGGAACTTGAATTTCGTAATGAAGAGGTGATCTGATGGCGGGCCACAGTAAGTGGGCAAACATCAAGCATAAGAAAGCAGCCACCGATGCCAAGCGTGGAAAGGCATGGAGCAAACTTTCGAAGGCAATTATTGTTGCAGCCAAAGCAGGTGGTGCGGATCCGGATGGAAATATCCGGTTGCGGACTGCAATTCAGGATGCCAAAGCGGTCAGCATGCCCAAGGACAACATTGAGCGGGCGATTCGGAAAGGGGCCGGTGAAACTGGCGGGGACGATTACGAAGAAATCATCTACGAAGGATACGCTGCTGCCGGCGTGGCAGTGATGTGTGATATTTTAACCGACAACCGAAATCGAACGGCGCCTGAATTGCGTAAGCTGTTTGAAAAAGGTGGCGGTAAAATGGGAGCGACTGGCTGTGTTAGTTACATGTTCGATCGGAAGGGTTTGATTGTAATTTCAGCCGACAAGATCGATGAAGAAAAACTGATGGAACTTGCATTGGAGGCAGGCGCTGAGGATATCGCGGCGAATGAGAACAGTTTTGATGTGACTTGTGAGCCGGACGTTTTCACCAATGTAAGTGATGCGTTGGAAGCGGCGGAAGTTGTTTGTGAATCAAAACAACTTACGCGTATCCCACAAAACACGGTTGATATAGAGGTCGAGGATGCGCGGAAAGTTCTTAAGCTTATGGAAGCTTTAGACGATCACGACGATGTCCAGATGGTTTCGGCCAACTTTAATATTTCGGACGAAGCGATGGCAATTTTAGCCGCCGAAGGTTAAGTCAATCTTCAGTGATTCGGCAGTGCCAGGCTGTACTGAGTGTAGCTATTGCCTAATTCGGTCACGAATCACCGATTCGCATTCGTCGATCTTGATTCTGGTTTGCTCTAAAGAATCTCGATCGCGGATGGTCACGGTTTGATCTTCAAGCGTTTGCCCGTCGACAGTAATGCAATACGGTGTGCCAGCTTCGTCTTGTCGACGGTAGCGCCGGCCGACGGCTCCTTTCTCGTCATAGAAAACCTTGAAGTGCTTTTTGAGGTCAAGGTAGACCTCTTTCGCCACTTCCGGCATTCCATCTTTTTTAACCAGTGGGAATATGGCAGCTTTAATGGGGGCTAAGCGGGGATGAAGCTTCATGACTGTGCGGGTTTGCATCTTCCCTTTTTCGTCCGGTTGCTCGTCTTCGGTGTAGGCTTCACAAAGGAATGCCAGAGCTGCCCGGTCGGCACCGGCGGACGGTTCAATTACGTGCGGGACATATTTCTCATTGGTGAGATCATCGCGATAGGACAGATCCTTGCCACTCCCTTTCCATTTTGGTTTGCCGTCGGCACCAAGTTGCAGTGCAAGGTCGTTCGACTTTTCATCGAGCTTCCCTTCCATGTGGCTGCGTAGATCAAAGTCTCCTCGATGGGAAACCCCTTCCAGTTCGCCGTATTCGCCCTCGGACATGAACGGAAACGCGTACTCAATATCAGCCGTGCCGACCGAGTAGTGTGCCAGCTCGTTCTGATGATGTTCTCGCATGATCAGGTTGTCACCTGAGATGCCCAGGTCGTGATACCATTTGAGACGTCGGTCACGCCAGTAGCGGTACCAGTCCTGGGACTGATCTGGGTGGCAAAAGAATTCAATCTCCATCTGCTCAAATTCTCTGGACCGGAAAGTGAAATTGCGAGGCGTGATTTCATTCCGAAAACTTTTTCCAATTTGGGCGATGCCCAGCGGTAAGCGATGTCGAGTGCTGTCGAGCACGTTCTTGAAGTTAACAAAGATTCCTTGAGCAGTTTCTGGTCTCAAAAACGCCGCACCTTCTTCTCCTGAGAGCGCTCCGACGAATGTCTTAAACATCAAATTGAATTCACGGGGTTCGGTTAGAGAGCCCAGTGATTTTGCGTCCGGTCCAAGCACTTCGTCAAAATTTTCCAAAGCCGTCAAGCAAACAACTGGGCCGTCCCATTTTAAATCATCGATGTGCTTATTGCGAAGTTTGAAAAACTTCAGAGTCTGCTTCGTCAAATGTTCCTGTTCATCTTCGCCAGCTGGAGCTGTTACGAAAATTTTTCTCCCTTTTGCCTCCACCCAGCGGCCATTGATTTGGTCGTAACGGTAGCGTTTTTTGGTCTCCCGACAGTCAACCATATGGTCGTGGAACAGGTCGTAGTGACCCGAACATTTCCAAACCTGAGGGTGCATGATAATGGTGCAATCCAGGCCTTCCATGGAATAGGGAGATGGAGCACCTGAGAGTGTGCTCATGTCGTCATGTCCGTTTACCATGTCGGACCACCAGGCTTCTTTTACGTTTCGTTTGAGTTCGACACCGAGTGGTCCATAATCCCAAAAACCCTGTAAACCGCCATAGATTTCACTGGATTGAAAAAGAAAACCTCGTCGTTTACAGAGGGAGACAATCGAGTCCATGTTCATGGCTAGGGGTCCAGTAGAAGCTTAAGTGTTGCATTGGTGTTGGGGTGGGTTGCGGTTATCGCAATGTGTTTTACCAAAAAATTGGCACCCCGCGGTACGTATTTTACGTTCTTCAGCCCGTTAACAGTAGGCGGGAGAACCTCGCCGGGCAGGCAAGTATTTTAATTTTTTAGCGACTGCGGATTTTTGATGATCCAGCGTTGTAGATCCAGTTCAGGGACAAGCTGGAAAGTGTCAATTTGAGAAGCAAAAACAATATCGGGGTCATGCCCGATTTTAACTAAATTGAGGCCGCCTCTGGCGTTACGAAAAAAATCGGCAAGCGACTTTCCTTGTTCCAGCTCCTGGCAAGTTGTTTTCCAGTGTCCGAGGGCAATCGAGGCCATGTCTGTCAATTGCCCTACAGGTTGGTTGGAGGAGGTGCGGATGGCGATAATCCGTTCCAGCAGGGCGCCAGCGAAGAGGACATCTTCGCTGGTAATACATCGGTCGGTTCCGGAGCAAACCACCGTAACCCGGGCGTCCTCGGCGGTCTCCTGAGCGACCGCATCGAGATTCACCATCGCGCCGATAAGCACACGTTTGGCGGCTCGGCAATGTTCCATGGCAACGGTCCCGTTGGTGGTGGCGAGGATGAGGGTCTTGTCTTTGATTGCCGCTGGCGTGTATTCGATTGGGGAATTCCCATGATGAAATCCCTCGACGATTTGTCCACCCCGTTCGCCGCCGATCACGGCGTCCCCTTGAAACTGTTGGTAAGCCGCACGGGCAGCCTCGACGCTGGGCTGGGGCATAATTTCGGTGCATCCGTTGTAAAGCGCGCTTACGATTGTAGTCGTGGCTCGCAAGACATCGACAACGATCACCGATTGCCCGGTGAGCGATTCGGGTTGAACCAGGCTTGGCAGGAGGGCGACGTCCAATACGGGGCGATTCATATGATTCAGGCTAAAACTGTGATATTTTCGGTTGGTTAGGTAGTTCCATAGCAATTCCCAGCAGTTAATGTATCCTGACAGATTCGGTCAGTCCAAGTAAAGCGGTGCTGACAATGTTTTACGGTAAAAAGCTGTAGAATCATCGGCCTTACGGTCTCCAAGCAAGACGATGCGGGAAACAGAGCCAATTATGGTTGTCGATAAATCAAACGAGCGTGTTCGAAAGATGTTCGGCGAAATTGCGCCCAAGTACGATCGAATGAATCATCTTCTCTCGATGAATGTAGATCGGTATTGGCGCTGGAAGTCGGTGCGTAAACTGAAGCCGAACCAAACAGATCCTATCTTGGATGTCTGTACAGGAACGGGAGACCTTGCGTTCTCATTTCATAAATACACGCAAGGTCAGGTTCCAGTAGTCGGCTCCGATTTCTGTTACGAAATGTTGGAGGTTGGTCGGGAGAAGAGTGACAAAACTGAGCGGGAGGTTTCGTTTGTTGAAGCGGACGCCCAGAATCTCCCCTTTGAGGACGATCGATTTCAGGTTGTCTCTGCAGCGTTCGGTTTACGGAATGTTGCCGATACCGATCTGGGTCTTCGCGAGATGACGCGGGTTTGCCAACCGGGAGGCCAGGTGGCGATCTTAGAATTTTCGGTGCCGAGATATCAACCGATTAAAGGCTTGTATGGCTGGTATTTTAAGAACATACTTCCCCGAATTGGTCAGTGGATGGCGCGAAACGACTCAAGTGCTTACAGTTATCTGCCTGACAGTGTTGGAGAATTCCCCTGTTACGAACAACTCACCGAACGCATGATCAAAGCGGGACTATCGACGGCTAAGTTTTATCCCCTGACTTTCGGGATTGCGACGCTTTACATCGGAACCAAGTAGCGAGCCAAGAATGAGTCAATTTCCAATTGTGTTAGCGATCACAGGGGCCAGCGGCCTGGTCTATGGCCAGCGTTTGCTTCAGGTTTTGCTGGAATCTCAATTAGAAGTTCATTTGACAATCAGCGACTCGGCGCGGGTGGTGGCAGAGCATGAGTTGAATCTTACTCTCGATCTTCAAAAGTTTGAGATCGACCAACTTCTTCCCGGCCACGTTTCTGGCGGTAAGTTGACGTATCATCACTACAAAGACTTCATGACTCCGATTGCCAGTGGTTCCTTCAAGACGCGAGGAATGATTGTTTGTCCTTGTAGTGGCGGGACGATGTCCGGGATTGCGACGGCGGCGAGCCGAAATTTAATTCAGCGAGCAGCAGACGTACACTTAAAGGAGAATAGGCGACTTGTGTTAGTTCCCCGCGAGGCGCCGTTGTCGTTAATTCAAATCGACAACATGCGAACGGCCTGTGCAGCGGGGGCGACTATTTTGCCAGCATCGCCCGGGTTCTATCAGGAAACCGGAGCGGTCTCGGATTTGGTCGATTTTGTAGTTGCTCGTATTTTGGACCAATTTGATATTGAACATAATCTAGTTGGTCGCTGGGGTGTAGAGTAGACGTTTGTTTCGGTTCTACAATTTCTGAGTTGAACATCGAGAGTGCAGCATTAGTCTTATGCTTCCGCAACTGAAAAAATTACTGGAGATGATTCGGTTCAGCCACACTATTTTTGCGTTGCCGTTTGCGCTATTGGCTGCAGTTATGGCTTGGTCGGTTCCCGATCCAGAGGGGCTTGTCAGTTTTCGGTGGCTGCATTTCGTGGGAATCTTAATTTGCATGGTGGGCGCGCGTAGTGCTGCGATGGCTTTTAATCGATTAGTTGACCGCGAGATTGACGGTGAAAATCCGCGAACAGCAGGTCGACATTTACCTGCGGGTGATTTGTCAGTGGCTTCGGTTGTCTCATTCACAGTGTTGTCAACACTCTTGTTCGTTATCGGAACGTGCTTCTTTCTTCCCAATTTTCTTCCCCTGCTGGTCTCGATTCCTGTCATGGGAATCCTGTTCGGTTACAGCTATACGAAGCGATTCACATCATTAGCACACTTTTGGCTGGGTCTGGCATTGATGCTCTCTCCGGTTTGCGTTTGGCTTGCCATTCGTGGTTTGGTGGTTCTGGACAACCCTCTGGATTTGTTGCCGTCGTTCGTTCTTGGACTCGCAGTCCTATTTTGGGTAGCCGGGTTTGATATGATTTATGCTTGTCAGGATTTTGAGTACGACCGCGATCGTCACTTGAACAGCATCCCGGTAAGACTCGGAATCGGTGGGGCATTGCGTTTGGCTGGTGTCTGCCATTTGATCATGATCTGTTTGTTGGCGAGTTTGCCTTGGACCTTTCTCGTAGGTGGACCTCAGTTGGGTTTTGGGTGGCTGTACTGGTTAACTCTGGCGGGGGTAACCCTACTTTTAATTTACGAGCACTCACTCGTTCGGCCAGACGACTTGGGCCGTGTAAATATTGCTTTTTTCAATGTGAATTCGATTATCAGTGTGGGATTGTTGACCGCGGGCACCCTTGATTTACTGGTTATTTAGGGGAACTGAAAACGGTTATTTACAGGTTAAGATAGACAGTTTCCAATGGTCGAAATAAACTCTCGACTGGATTAAGCCGATCTTAGGTTGGGTGCCAGCAGTGACCGTTCGTTTCGCCCTTGACCCGCGGCGAGAGTGCTAACTAGATCCCAAGTATTGCAAAGATTTACAACGACTTAATTCACGAGAATTAAATTTTTCTTGAAAGACCCGATATGATTTTTTCTGTTGATCCACGTTTAAAGCCTATCCGAGATAAAATCGAGTCTGGCGAGCGATTGTCGTTGGATGACGGATTGCTGATGTATGATCCCGAAATTCCGGTCAATGACCTGGGGCAACTGGCAAACCTAGTGCGGGAGCGGAAGAACGGAAACGCTGCCTACTACAATATCAACTCGCACCTCAACGCGACGAATGTTTGTGTTTACCGGTGTGTTTTTTGTGCTTTTCGATCAGATCTTCGCAGCGATAAAAGTTACGCGATGGATGATGCTCAAATCATAGCGCGGGGTCAGGAAGCGACCGATAATGGTTGCACCGAACTTCACGTGGTTGGCGGATTGCATCACCAGCGAAAGTACGCTTGGTACCGAGATATGATCGGTTTGTTACACGAGAATTTCCCGAAACTCCATCTCAAAGCTTGGACTGCCGTAGAAATTAACTGGTTTGAGTTTCTTGAAAAGCGTCCTACCGCAGAGATTCTGCAGGAACTCAAAGATGCTGGGATGGGTAGTATGCCGGGCGGCGGAGCGGAAATTTTCCACCCGGAGGTTCGCGATCAGATTTGTGAGCACAAGGCGGATGGAAATAACTGGATTCACATCCATCGAACCGCTCATCAGTTGGGAATAAAAACAAATTGTACGATGCTTTATGGGCATGTAGAAAAGCCACTTCACCGGATTGACCACTTGATTCGCCTTCGCGATCTTCAAGATGAAACAGGTGGATTTCAGACTTTTATTCCGCTCGCATTCCACCCGGAAAACACCGGTCTGGACCACATCAAGAAGCCAACTGCGACAGAAGATTTGAGAACGATTGCGGTTAGTCGTTTGATGCTGGACAACATCGATCATGTCAAAGCCTACTGGATCATGCTGGGAATAGGTACTGCTCAGGCTGCTTTGGCTTACGGGGCAGACGATCTCGACGGTACGGTTCGTCAGGAACTGATCTATCATGATGCCGGTGCAACCACCCCGGAGTTTTTATCAGTCGAGCGACTTGAGGATCTCATTCGCGAAGCAGGTCGTGATCCCGTTGAGAGAGATACGATTTATCGAAAAGTCATCCGGGATGAGAACGAGTTTACCAACTGGGAAGTTGGGGAAGAGATTGCTGTCGCCAACTGATTTTGACGGTTTGCTGTCTTTTTGCTAGTCTTAGAGCTTCACGGTTTTAAACCAGTCGCCCTTTGAGTAAGTGATTTATGTCTAATGACCCTAAAAATCCATATCGCGCCACCAACCGACCTGTAAATGTTTCTCGACCGAGCGGATCTGGTGATGGCGATGCGACTGGTGGTTTGATCCCTTACAAAAATCCAAAAGCGCTCATTGCTTATTACCTTGGAATCGGTTCACTCCTGATTTTCCCACTCGGGTTTGTCTCGATCGTTTTAGGCTTTATGGGCTTGGCCGACAGAAAACGGAATCCGGTAATCAAAGGATCGGCGCACGCTTGGATTGGAATTGTACTAGGCGGACTTTCACTGCTTTGTGGACTGGGCCTGACGATCATGATAATTGGCGGGATAATGTCCAACGTTTAATTGCCAATCCAAGTTAGTTGAAATTCCAATTAGCCTACGTCGCTTAGCTGTAAGGCTTTTCCGTACCTTGCGAAGACTAACTGTCTTAGCCGTTGGTAATCCTCTGCTTCCAAATCAGGGTCCTGTCTGATTAATTCTCGCGCATCTTGTTGAGCAGCTTTAAGTATGTCTGCATCGCGAATGAGGTCAGCGATCATTAAAGGCGGAAATCCACTTTGCTGGGTGCTAAATAAGTTGCCTGGCCCTCGGATTTGCAGATCGATTTCTGCAAGCTCAAACCCGTTGTCGTTATCAGCAAATGCAGTGAGTCGTTGATTGGATTCCGGGTCGTCTGTAGTCGTAAAGGCACAGACGAAGGCGGGGTGAGTCCCGCGGCTCACGCGGCCTCTTAGCTGGTGGAGTTGTGACAGACCAAATCGCTCGGCAGACTCGATAGTCATCAGGGTTGCATTGGGTACATTAATGCCGACTTCGACCACCCCAGTGGCCACAATTGCTTGTGTTTTTCCATTAACGAAATGCTGCATCGCAATGTCTTTTTCCTCAGCAGACTGTTTGCCATGAAGAACGTCGAGTCGGAATTCGGAGAGTGGCCCGTTGGCGAGTGTTTCAAACATTCGTTCTGCGCTGCTCAACTCAGAATCGTCATCGGCGTTGACCAGTGGGGCGACGATAAATCCCTGCCGGCCTTCTTTTAGCTTCTTGCGAAAGAACTCCCACCACTGATCGCGGTTTTTCTCAAGCCCGAGATAGGTGTTTACTTTTTGACCTACTCCACTGGTTCGCTGGAGAATCGAGACATCGAGATCTCCAAAGAGGGTCATCGAGATGGTTCTTGGAATCGGAGTTGCCGTCATGACGAGGTAGTGCGGGTCATGGCCGGACTGTTTTAATAAAGCCCGTTGACGAACACCAAATTTATGTTGTTCGTCGATTACGACTAATCCAAGTTGGCGAAAGTCAATCTTCGATGCCACGACTGCTTGCGTGCCGATAACAAGATCCACTTCGCCGTCGGAAATTTGTTTCGCAATCTTCTTTCTTTCACCCGGTTTTAGACTCCCGGTCCAAAGCGTCATGCGGACGCGGCTGTTTTCAAGTAGCTTTTTGAGGGTTTGGTAATGTTGCTGTGCAAGGATTTCCGTTGGAGCCATAAGGGTTGCTTGATTTCCGTGAGCGACAGCAAGCAGCATGGCGCAAACGGCGACAACGGTTTTCCCGCTACCAACTTCACCGTGTAAGAGCCGGTTCATTGGAAAGTTCTGGCCCATATCCGCTGCAATTTCATGGAAGGCGGTTTTTTGGGTTTCTGTTAACGTAAATGGAAGCCTACCAATAATTCGAGCACGAATTTTCGGTGTTAATTCAAGTTGGGGCGAGACATTAGTGGTTTGAATTCTATGTCGACGAATCGCCAAAGCGAGTTGAAGGATGAAAAGTTCCTGATAAACCAGTCTCGATCTTGCACTTTCCATTTGCTCGTGGTTTTTCGGAGCGTGGATTTGCCGGATTGCGGTTTCAATTTCGCAAACTTCGACTTGCTTTCGCAAGTTTTCGGGAAATGCTTCCTGAATCAGTCCGGCACAACGATCGATGGTTCGGGAAATCAGTTCTCGCATTTGCCGCTGGTTGATTCCTTCAGTTAATCGATAAATAGGGGAAAGTTGTTTTTCGTTTTCGACATCTTGATCGGCGTCCAGCCAGATTGTCTTCGGGTGAGACATCTGAAATCGCCCAGCGGCTAATTTGGTTTTGCCACGCAAGAGGACGCGCTGGCCAACTTGAAATCTTTTGGCCATGAACGACTGATTAAACCAAACCGCTTTCAAAAATTGGTTGTCTTGTTTAACCAGCACAGACAGAATATGTTTCCCGCGGCCAGTGATAACCGGATCGATATCTTCAACTATGCCAACAACATTTGCCACCTGTTCGTGTTGGAGTTCAGTGATCTGGTGAAGTTCGGTAAAGTCCTCGTAAGATCGAGGGAAAAAGAATAGCAAATCCGCAGCGGTATGTAATCCAAGTTTTTCAAGTATCTTAGCGCGTTGAACACCAATTCCATGAATCGAAAGGATCGACTGGGTCAGTCGTTCAATCGGAGGTGTGGAGGTTTGTTCAGAATCAACCATGTTTTATTTTGTTCGATGCTGCAGCAAACGGCTAGACCCATGACTACAGGATTCAGTCGATAGGAGAGTCTGTTTAAAGGTATTTTTGATAGGCCGCGACCGCGAGCCCATCAACGCGGTCATTTTCCTCGTGTCCGCTGTGCCCGGCGACTCGAGTGTATTTGACTTTATGGCGAGCGAGTTGTTGATCTAAGCGTTTCCAAAAATCTTCATTCTTAACTGGAACTAGTTTTTTTCCTTCGCGTCGCTTCCACCCGTTGGCTTTCCATTTTGGCATCCATTCTGTCATCCCCTTACCGACGTAAACGCTGTCGGTAAACAGCTCGACCCGGCAAGGTCGTTGCAGCATTGCGAGCCCCTGGATTACAGCTTCCAGTTCCATTTGATTGTTCGTCGTGAGTGCCATTGCTCCAGATTTTTCGAGCTCTTTTCCCGAGGCAAGGTGTCTTAAGATGAAGCCCCATCCGCCTGGTCCGGGGTTTCCACTGCATCCACCATCGGTAAATAAATGAACTTCAATTGTGTTGGCGGCTGAGTTATTCACGGAGCATCGTTTGGAGCAGGGAACAGGAAAGTGGTATTGTAGTAGATCAATTTGCAAAAGTTTAGCGGTTCGAGCGATCTGCCAAGACAAAGTCAGTTGGCTAATCGGCGTCAGATCCCGCCGAGTTCGATTGCAGGCCTTCGATATCTTCAGTTTGGGGAGTTGGCGTGAGGTTTGCTCTCGCGAAATCGACGCGTTGACTCTTGGTAAGTTCGTTAATCGTCTCTGAAATTTCCGAATTGATTTTTGGCGTTGATTGAAATCGCCAAGGTAACGTGATCGAAAAAGTACTCCCTTTGCCAACCTCGGAAACCAGCTGTATTTTGCCTCCGAGAAGAATGCAGAGTTCTTTCACAATGGAAAGCCCCAGTCCGGTTCCTGAGACCTCGCGCGTCAGCGAGTCTTTTCCGATGGCAGAAGGCCCTTGTCTGAATTTTTCAAATATGATGGCTTGATCGAGAGTCGCGATTCCTACGCCGGTGTCTCGCACGTGGATTTGAAGTTCAGTCGGATTGGAATCCAGCCGATCTGCAGTGACATTAATGCGACCCCCCTCTGGCGTAAATTTGATCGCATTGGAAAGGAGATTGGTTAAAATTTGTTGCAGTTTAATTTTATCCTGAAAGACGACTGGGAAGTCAGGGCTGACGTCAACGGTGAGTTGAATGTTTTTTGTTTCAGCTAAATTCCTGACCATTTCGCAAAGTTCAGAGATGAGTTGGTTCAATTTGAAGTCGCTTGGCTTGACTTCCATTTTGCCGGCTTCCAGTTTTGCCAAGTCGAGAATATCGTTGATTAAATCGAGTAATAATCGCCCCGAATTTCGAATGTTCGAAGCAAAACGAACCTGTTTGTCCTCGAGCCCTTTTGCCGTTTCGAGAATTTCGGAAAATCCGATGATGCTGTTCAAGGGAGTGCGCAGTTCGTGGCTCATGTTGGCCAGGAACTCACTTTTGATCTGATTCATCTCGTAGAGTTTAAGGTTGAGCTGTGCCTGCTCGTCGACCTTGCTGTCGAGGTCTTGGTTTACGCTTTGCAGGGCAAGTTGCGTATCCATGAGGTGTCGCAGCATGCGATTGAAAGAACGTGACAATTCTTCAAATTCATCTCCGGTATTTACCTCGGCGCGAACGTCCATCCGGCCCTGGCTGACTTCTTCGGTGACATCACGAAGGTGAGCCAACGGTTTGACAATGACGTAGCGGACGATGGCCCACAGGAAAGCGACGCAGATAACAACCGTTCCAATCGCAACCGAGATAAGTATTGCGCGGCTTTGCGTGATTGCATCCTGCGTTAGTTTATTATCAAGGGAGATTTTCAGGAAAACAGCAGGCGCGTACTCATTCTTTTCAGTGAGTGCCAAGGTTACGTCTTCGCGCGAGATATCATCTTCGATTAGTTGGTTTTGAAGGTTGTCAAGTTTTAACTGGGTGGCGGGGTCTTCAGCGATGAGCCAGTGGCAGGCACTGCATTCTGCATTAAACGTGATTGGGGCGTAATAGATGAACTGCTCACCCTCGAAATTGTCAACTTCCCATGAATCCCAGTTATCCACCTCCGGATTCTCTTTGTTTTTTTTCACCAATTCGTTGTAGGCACTGATGTCAATTTTTTTAAATGCTTCCAGAAGATCTCGGTTCAGTTGGCCCGGTTTCGCTTTGCTGGTTAGTGCTGCCAGACGGAAGTTTTCCTCTATTTTGCTGTTATCGCTTTGTTGCTGTGCCACTTCCCCGTTTTGTTGCTGGTCCAGTTTGGGTTGCCAGAGACCTTCAGAAAATGTGCCGATTTGATTCCGTCTAACTTTGCTCGGTAGGAAAATTGTCTCCGCGGTATACATATAGCCATCTTCATCATCAGCGAGCTTTTCAAGTAGTTCGCTCTCGGCTAGAGGGATATTTTGAATGTTTTTCAAATGCGTCCGCAGCAGGTACTCCGACTTAAAACTGTGTGCCGTCTCTTGGATATTGTTATAAATTTGATCTTCGGTGATTTTATTCACCAGCCAAAAAGAACCACCCATCAAACCCAACAGGCACATGCCGAACCAGATACGGATTTTCCGTTCAAGGTTGGACTCGCCAAGGACACGTTTGATGCCGCGGTAGGACATAGGAGAATTGAGCCTCTTGTGGGTGAATGGGATCGTTGATTCATTGTAGGAGTGCTCCCTGAACCAAGCCAGAGCGAAACGAGTAGATCGGAAAGTCGCTGTGAAAACTCAGGAATTGACAGGATCGGCAAATTGTGGGGAACCAGGGTGTTCTAGGGTTAATCGAAAGAGCGTAATTACATCATGTCCTGTGGGTCTATGTCGACGATCCACTGCACATCATTAATGGATCTAATGGTTTTCTGAGCGAGTTGAACGACCGATTGCAAAGCGCCGGGGCTTTCAGAACTTAGGAGCATGTGAAAACGGAATTTCCCGCGGAGTTTTTCGACCGGGGCGGGAGCCGGCCCTAGAACCGAGACCTCAACGGCCAGTTTCTCCGAGGCAAATTCAATCTGTTCCGCAATATGGTCTGCCATTTGTTCGGCTTTTGACTCCAATTCACAGCGAATCACGACGCGTGCTTGAAACCCAAACGGTGGGTATTTGAATTCGTCTCGATGAGGCAGTTCTTCCGCCGCAAAACCAAGGTAATCATGGCGTGTCGCGGCTTGGATTGCTTTGTGTTCGGGGTCAAATGTCTGGACCAACACTCGGCCTCCCTTTGCTCCTCGTCCGGTTCGACCAGCGACCTGAGTGACCAATCCGAAGGTGCGTTCGGCTGCCCGAAAGTCGGGAAGGTGCAGCGCGGTGTCAGCGTTGATAACACCCACGAGCGTGACATTCGGGAAATCCAGTCCTTTGGCGATCATTTGAGTCCCCAGTAGAATTTTGATTTCGCCACTACGAAACTTAGCAAGCGCTTTCTCATGGCTTCCAGGTTTCCGCATCGTGTCGGTATCCATTCGCATCATCGGGATCTCAGGAAACATCGCAGCGACCGTAGCTGCTAAGCGTTGCGTTCCCAAACCTGAAAATCGAATGGAATCATTTCCACATTGAGAGCATTTTTTGGGTTCAGGAATTTGGTGATCACAATAGTGGCAAACTGCTTTATTACCGTCGACATGGTGTGTCAGTGGAATTGAGCAGTCGGGACAGGTTTCGACATTTCCACAGCCAGGGCATTGGATGCGAGTGGAAAAGCCGCGGCGATTCAGCAGCAAAATAACCTGACCTCCGCTTGAAACGGCCTGAGTAATTTCTTGCCGAAGCTTTTGACTGATGGGGCCGAAACGTTTTCTACCTCCGAAGTCGACTCGAAGATCAATGGTCGCAACATCGGGAAGAGGCAAATCCAGCACTCGTTTTGTGAGCGAGAGTTTTTCATACTTGCCTTCGATCGTACGCTGCCACGATTCAAGCGAAGGGGTTGCTGATCCGAGTACCAGAGGAATGCCCTCGTGGCTGGCTCGCCAGTCGGCAACATCGCGAGCGTGATATCTCGGTGCTTTATCTTGTTTAAAAGACCCATCGTGCTCTTCATCGAGAACGATTAACCCGAGGCGGGGTGTTGGCGCAAAGATCGCACTGCGGGCGCCGATAATAACTTGAACGCGACCCGCTGCGATTTCTTGCCAGTGCCAGGCTCGTTGAGCAGCCGTTAGATGAGAGTGTAATACCGCAACGCGATCAAAACGCGCTCTGAACCGTTGGCGAGTTTGGGGTGTGAGACTGATTTCCGGTACCAGCACAATGGCCTGTTTTCCGTACTCAACAACTCTTTGAATAGCTCGAATGTAGACTTCTGTTTTTCCACTTCCGGTCACGCCGTGCATTAAAAAGGTACGGTGAGTGTCGGAGTCGATATGTTGATTGATCTTTTCGAGAGCATTTTCTTGTTCACCATTAAGAACTAAGTCGGCCATTCTTTGTTCGCGAGGTATTTCATGGGTTTTCTGTTGAACGCGCTTAGATGTCGCAATGATCAACCCTTTTTTTCGGAGGGTAGAGATAGGCCCTTGAGTGCAGCCAACGGTTTCGGCGAGTTCACGCGGTGTCCAATCTTGGACGCTGCTGACGAGTGTCTTTAAGATGGTGGTTTGAAGTTGCGACAACTTCATCGTTTTTGTGCGTTGCAGCAAATCTTCAGCGGCGCTTAAAAATAGCATTTCGCGGGTGCCCGATTTATTACGAACACCGGGCGGAACGATTGTCTCAATGACTTGGCCAACAGGGCAGAGGTAATAATCGCTGATCCAGTTGGCAAGGCCAAGCAAGGGAGCGTTAATGATAGGTTGTGGATCGAGCACCCTGCCAATGGGCTTCAGTTTTTGGGGATTTACCGTGTGAGCGTCCGGGTGACCGGGATTAACTATCTCAAGGCAATAGCCGATCATAATTCGGTTGCCGCGTCCGAGATTAACCTCGACTCGCACACCCGGCTGCACAGATTTTTCCAAGTCGGCTGGTATTGAATAGTCGTAAGGACCGTAGGGAGCCCCCGGGAATGCGATCCGAGCCGCCAGCCAGTCATCCTGATCATCTAATTGCCAGGGTGGAGGTTCGACGTTGAAAAGAGATTGCTGGTCCATTGAAGTAACATATCAGATTCGGTGGACACGTAGGGTCACTCTGTCCACGATCCCATGGGAATATTCCTGTGAGTAATCGCCATTACTTAAAAGGGGCGACTGGTTGTTTAGAGTTGTCTGAATTTATCACCAACTGAAGATTGGCCAGCTTATGAATTATCAAAAATTTACGCTAGTAGTTTATAATTCAAAGTTGTGTTAGGTTTCCGAAGACGAGTGACGGAATAAATCAACAAAAGGTGAATAAAAGTATGCGTATTGGAGTGTTTGGGGGGTCGTTTGACCCGATTCATCAAGGCCATTTGATATTGGCGGAGCAATGCCGGGAACAAGCTGATTTAGATGCGGTTTGGTTTGTCCCGTGTGCCTTGAGCCCTCATAAAGAACAGGGAGCTCAAGGGACTGACCGTCAGCGGATCGAGATGATTGAACTTGCGATTGCAGGGCATCCTGCGTTCCAGTTGGCACGCATTGAAATTGAACGTGGTGGCGTAAGCTATACCGTTGACACGCTCAGAGCAATTCGTGAATTGCATGCGGATGATGAATTGTTCTTATTACTCGGTGCAGACTCGTTGGACAATTTTGATACTTGGCATGAACCGACTGAAATTTGTCAGCTCGCAACTCCACTGGTTGTGAATCGCCCTGACGCTAACGAGATCGATCTATCGGTGTTCGAAAAACATGTAGATCCCCAGCGATACGCGTCATTCTGCCGTTATTCAATTGTCAGTCCATTGATTGATATTCAAAGTCGGCAAATCCGGGACAAGGTGGAGAAGCAGCAGAGTATTCGTTATCTTACCCCGCGTGCCGTAGAAAAATACATTGAGACACAAAAGCTCTATTGTCAAAAATAGTGAGAGAGACTCGCCATGCTGAAATACAAAGATTTTGTTCCCAAAGAAATCGTCGCGCCCGGTTTTTTAAACCCGGGTAAACATGAAACATTTGAGGAAGCGGTACGAGCGGCGAATCAGTGGATCGCGGATAACGAAATTAAAATCGTCAGTATGGAAACGGTGGTACTCCCCAATATTTGGAGTCGCTGGGAAGAAGGGTCTGCAGACGCCTCGTTAGGTACCAGCGGAGATACCCCGAGTCGTTGGCATCAATTCCTCAGGTGCTGGTATCACCATTAAACCGAGTGTTGCAAGTTTTCTAACTCGAGAGAGTCACGCAACTCGCTTCGATATTTCGTCTCGAATGGATGCGTCAAGATTGAGCGTGGATAGGAGTGGCTCATTGGCTAGCGTGATCCGAAGTTGCTCGAGCTGTTCATTGCACGTGAGTGCCAGATCCAGAAATAGCCACTTGGTACCTGCGAACTCACAGACGCCTCCACCGGTACCTCCGAAGTAGTCGTAGCGGATGCGATAGCCGAGCGTCTCAGCGATCGCAACTAGTTGATCAAATTCTTGAATTGTACTCATCGACCTTCCTTGTCACTGGCAAACCGTCATTCCTTGACGTTGTTGAGGGTAACGCGGGGCGATTTTGAACGCCTTGATGCAATGTTGGGGCGATGATTTCCAAGCGTAGAAAAAACGCCACTTACCCAACCCGATTATAGAGACTCAAGGTTTAGCCGCCCACACTAATTGGACGATAGCATTATCTATGGGAAAAGCGGCGAATCGCGGGTAAAAGCCATGGTTTTAAGTAGTTCTCACAGTTTTTGGCAAAAAGGTAAGGCAGGAAGCCTGCGCGGACTCGGTTGAGGTTCGCATCGTTGCGGGATGCTTAAAATATAACGACCATGGAGGGATCGCTAGTGAGCGACGGGCAGCAAAACGAAATCCAACGCCTCCGAGACGAGATCGATGCGTTGAAGAAGCAACTCGACCAGTCTCAGAGAATGACAGCACTTGGTGAACTCGTGAGTACCACGACCCATGAGTTTAATAATGTGCTCATGACGATTATCAACTACGCCAAGATGGGAATGCGTCACGATGACAAGCAGACCCGGGATAAGGCATTCGATAAGATCAACAGCGCAGGAATGCGGGCAGCCAAGATTACCAATGCAGTGCTTGGAATGGCGAGAAATCGAAGCGAGCATTTCGAGTTGACTGATGTGAGCAAATTGATCGATGAGTCGATGGTACTGCTCGAGCGAGAGATGCAAAAATATCGCATCTCGGTCGATATTGATATCGAGAAGGATATTCCAGAGATTTCCGCGATCGGTAATCAAGTTCAGCAGGTGTTGATGAATCTGTTGATTAATGCTCGCCAGGCGATGACGGAAGGTGGTCAATTGGTGATCAAGTTAAAGAAGAACCTTCAGAGCAACACCGTCGATTTGAGCGTGAGAGATTACGGCCCCGGGATTTCGCAGGAAAAATTGCGCAAGATATTTGATCCGTTTTACTCAACAAAGGCGGGGCCGGACGAAACGGGAAAAGGTGGAACCGGAGTCGGTTTATCGACTTGTAAAAATATCATCGAAGCGCATGGTGGAAAGATCCGCGTTGAAAGCAGCCTTGGAAAAGGAACTTGCTTTACCTTGATGTTCCCAATGGAAAAACAGAAGTCGCCAGTGCAGTTAGCGAGAGGCATTGCCGGTGCGGTTTCGCAGATCAATGCGACGACGGGCACTTAATTGAAGGTTGAACTGTGAACGTTGCCGAGGCTATCGCTTGGTCTGACAGCGTTTGCAGAAAAAGGTCGCCCGCTGAGCTTGCACGATACGAAGTATTTTCGCGTCCTTGCACTTCGGGCAAGCCTGGCCTTCGCGGTCGTAAACTCGGTGTTCGTTTTGAAAACTTCCTTCTCCGTTAATGGCGTTTCGGTAAGTGCCATCGGAAAGCGTCGAGCCTTCGTACTCGATTGCCAGTTCAAAGACTTCGATCATCTTTTGATAAATGAGTTGCCATCTTTTGGCGGTTATCTGATCACATCGTGTTTGCGGGTGAACTCCCGCGAGGTGCAAAATTTCGGCGGCATAGAGATTGCCAATGCCAAGTACAATTTTCTGATCGAGCATGGCGACTTTGATTTCTCGCTGAGTGCCTTTAAACCGTTTGGGGAATTCGACGGAAGAGACAGCCAAGGCATCCGGGCCTAGTTTTCCATCGGTTAACTTGGTTTCATATTCACTTGGCGAAAGAAGGGTTACATTGCCAAGTCCACGTCGATCCCAAAAAAGGACTTTTTTGATAGGGCATTTTTTTATTTGGAGGCAAAATCTAAGATGCTCATCGGTGGGGGGATCGGCGATTAGCACCAGACCGGTCATTCGTGGTTCAAAAATGAGTCGATCGTTTGAATCAAGTCGGATGACAACGCGTTTGCCCAACCGGTCTACGCTGGCGATCGTCTTGCCTTGAAGGCGTTTATTTAAATGGTCGATTCTTGGCTTAATGACGATTGGACGTTTCGAGCATGGGGTTCGTGCCGCTTTGACGACTGTCGCGCCCACGATTCCAAGGATGCCTCGTCGCATCGTTTCAACTTCAGGCAATTCGGGCATTGGGGACGACTCTTAACGATGGTGTAATCGGTGGTTTTAGCAGTCCGCGGAGGCGATTGCTCGGCAGAATTCTGGTCATGAGGGTTTTGGGGTAATTAGGAATTAGCGTTGGCGGAATTTTAAGCCCTTTCTCTTTATACCTACAAAGGTTATGACGAGAAACGATAACCGGTTACAATCAGCATAATGGTGGAAACAATTTGATACCTGAATGTTTTCAGCAGTGATATTTTTTCTTAGTTTGATTTAGACAATAACTCATGACCAGTCATTTTTTACCGGAACCGAGTCCCGATGCCAGTCTGCCCGATGCGAAAGGGCGTTTTGGGGAATTTGGTGGGCGGTTTGTTCCGGAGACGCTCATTGCCGCACTCGATCAGCTTGAAACGGAGTACTATCAATCCCGAAAAGATCCGGCGTTTCAGGCTGAACTGGATGTGCTGTTACGCGACTTTGTGGGCCGCCCTTCCCCGCTGTATTTTGCCAAGCGACTAACTGAGCATTGCGGTGGCGCTCAGATTTGGTTTAAGCGAGAGGATTTGAACCATACCGGTGCTCATAAAATTGATAGCACTCTGGGGCAAGCATTGCTGACGATTCGAATGGGTAAAAAGAGAGTCATTGCGGAGACGGGGGCTGGCCAGCACGGTGTCGCGACGGCTACAGCCTGTGCACATTTTGGGATCCCCTGTGTCATTTACATGGGCGAGGAAGATATCCGCCGCCAGCAGCCCAACGTTCAGAGCATGAAAATGTTGGGAGCTGAAATCTGCCCTGTGACCACCGGATCGCGAACGCTTCGCGATGCGGTCAATCAGGCGATGCGGGATTGGATGAGCTCTGTGGCGGAGACCCATTACATTTTGGGTTCGGTGGTTGGCCCCCACCCATTCCCTTTGATTGTGAGAGACTATCAGGCCGTGATTGGTCGGGAGACAATAACTCAGTCGCAAGAGCGGTTCGGGCGGTTACCGGATGCGGTAGTTGCCTGCGTGGGTGGAGGCAGCAATGCTGCGGGAATGTTTTATCCGTTTGTTGCCGAGACGAATGTTCCGCTGGTGGGCGTAGAAGCTGGTGGAGAAAGTGATCAACCGGGACGTCATGCTTCCAGTTTGACCTTTGGAAAGCCCGGCGTTCTACATGGAAGTTTTAGTTATGTTTTACAAGACGAAGATGGGCAGACGGACGACGTCCACTCTGCTTCGGCCGGACTGGATTATCCGGGTGTTGGTCCCGAGCATAGCCACTGGAAATCGACCGGCCGCGTTGAGTATCGCAGTTGCCGAGATGATGAAGCTCTCGCTGCTTTCGATCTGGTTGCCCGTAACGAAGGGATTCTGCCGGCACTCGAAACTTCTCATGCGATTGCCAAAGGAATGGAAGTCGCTAAAGAGCGTGGAAAAGATGAGGTGGTCGTTATCTGCCTTTCAGGACGCGGTGATAAAGACGCCGGTGAGATCCAGCGTTTAAAAGACGAAGCGGTGGCCCGGCGGACTTAGGAATCGTCCCACCTGGTTTGAATTTTTTCATTACTTCTACGAATCAGCACATTACAGGAACCCTCTATGTCGGCGATCGACGAACTTTTTCAACGGTTAAAAGCGGAAGGTAAAAAAGCGTTCATGCCGTTCGTGACCGCCGGTGACCCTAGCTTAGAATTCACGGCAGCCATACTACAGCGACTGGATGCTGAAGGGTGCCATTTAGCGGAATTGGGCATCCCTTACAGCGACCCAATCGCTGACGGCCCTGTGATTCAGGATTCGTACACTCGTTCGCTCCAGGGGGGAACCAAGCTCAACGGTATTTTTTCAATGGCCTCTGAGGTGACTGCTGAGATTTCGATGCCCATCGTTACGATGGTGAGTTACGCGATTATCTATCGAATGGGAATCGATGAGTATCTTCAGCAGGCAATCGCTGCGGGGATTTCGGGAGCAATTGTGCCTGACATGCCGGTCGACGAATCGGATGAATTGGCGGCGAAGTGCAAGTCGCTTGATTTCAGTCTTATTCAGTTAATTACCCCAACCACACCGCGAGATCGTGCGGTGCAAATCGCCAAGCAGACAACCGGTTTTATCTACTATGTTTCAATTACGGGAATCACCGGTGAACGCACCGAACTGCCTTCTGATCTGGCGGATAATCTGAAGTGGTTGAGGTCGGTCACCGATTTGCCAATTTGTGTTGGTTTCGGCATCAGCAAACTCGAGCACGTCGAAGTGCTGAAGCCGGTCGCGGATGGTTTAATTGTGGGCTCGGCGATCGTTCGCCGGATTGCTGCTGCGGCCAACGATCCATCGAACAACGAAGAGGTCATGAACGACGTTGGTGGATTTGCTCAAGGGATGTTGGCCGCGATTAATGGCTGATGTTGGCGACGAATTACTGACGAATGAATTGAATTTAGTTCCCCAGTTAAAAATAAGTGTCCTGTCGTGGCACTGGCGACAGCCTCCTGTTGTAAATGATAATTTGCCGATTAATCCTTACGTTCGCTACGGCTAACTTGCTTAACGGTTGTTATTTTTTCCTTTGCATGCTGGCAAAAAATGTCTTGACCCCCGATCCACTGGAGTACTACAGTTGTTTTGGCGGATGATTCGATTTATCGATGTGAACGGAGGTTCAAGATGCCAGAGCAGTCAGAGAATTCACCTAAGCCAAGGTCGGCAATTCAGCGATATTTTGCCGGCTTAGCCGAACACACGTTCCATTCTCAATTAGGTGTGGTTGATCCGTTGTTGATTGACTACCTCACCGAGCTATTAATTCGATCGACGCGTAGCGATATGATCCATCGGATTCGCAGTGTCACCGGAAGACCGGTCATGAGCGTTCATGAAATGGTAGCAGAGGCATCAGAGCGTTTAGGCAATGCCAGACGGGAGGTGCATTTGCATATTGGTGATTTTACTTTGTTCTGGGCGGGTCTCTATCCGGAAGCATTACGCGATGGTGATTCAGATACATCGGGCCGATTTGAAACTTATTGCGCGTTTGGCAAGCGAGCTTACAGAATTGCAAGCGAGATCGAGGCTCCGGTCGCCGAGTCACCTCCATCCACGTTACTCGAGCGTCTTAGCGACCGTTATGATTTGTGTTGTTACGGGCTTCGCGAAATCCGCAGACAATGGGAGTCTGGTGGTGGAATGAATTCTGGACCAAATTCAATCTTGTTGGATTAGTCATTTTTTTTTGATGTTAGGAAACCAATCCTTTGGTGACCATCATAAAGACGTCTTCGAGATTAGGATCTTTTTGGCCGAAGTTAATAACTTCCACGTCATGCTTTATAAGTGACTTAAGCAGTTCCGCTGGGTTGTGTTCAGCGCTGGTGAACTCAATAATTAATTTCGAGCCATCGACTTGGATGTCGCGGACATCCGGATTGCTGCGGACGATAGACAATCCAGTTTCGAGATTTTTTCCAAATCTGGCTTCGATCACCTGGTTCCCCCGGATTCTCTGGTAGACCTCATCGATCGGGCCGTGCATTAGTAATTTCCCTCTTTCGATAATTCCGATCGAAGTGCAGCAGTCAGCCAACTCAGTAAGAATATGACTTGAGATTAGGATCGTTTTCCCCATGCGTCGGAGTTCTTTTAAAAGAGCCTTCACTTCAATGCGTGCGCGGGGGTCGAGTCCGCTCGCGGGCTCGTCGAGGATTAGGACGGGAGGGTCATGGACGAGGGTCTTGGCAAGACACAATCGCTGCTTCATGCCGCGCGAGAGTCCGTTGACGAAGTCATCACGTTTGTAGGTAAGATCGAGCAGGTCGAGAACGTCTTTGATCACCCGCTTTCTTTGGGTACGACCAATTTTATAAGCGACGGCAAAGAAATCGAGAAACTCCCAGACCTTCATTCCATCGTAGACGCCAAAGGCATCGGGCATGTACCCAACGCTTCGCCGCACATTCATGGGGTCCTCTGACACACTATAACCGTTGATGGTGCCGTCACCTCTGGAGGCGCGAAGCAAGGTCGCGAGGAAGCGGATACTGGTGCTTTTGCCGGCACCATTCGGTCCGATAAAGCCGAACATTTCACCTTCGGCGATTGTCAAATCCAGTGAGTCGACGGCAGTGAATTCACCGTAGTCCTTCCCAAATCCACGTAATTCAATCATGGTGTTTTTTTCTGTTTACAATTTATAAAAGTGAACGTGAAGCTGGTGAACGATGACTTCTTCTAATCTAGCAAATCAAGGTTGGAGATATTTCTGAAATCGTAGATTGAGTTAACGTCTCGTTTGGCGATGGGTAATTCACCGCGCTGGAGATGGGCTACTACGAGGGAGCGATTGACAGTTTGCGTCGCGGCTGGATTAAAAACAGTATTCCCAGGATGGCTTTGGCTGACTCCTATCAGGCGATACTCATTGTTATCTAATGCCAGATTTTGAAGGATAGTTTTTCTCATTAAGTCGACGGTTACTTTGGATGAGCCAGTGGAATTAATCCTCGCGTATTCAGTGATGAAATCACTCTTGCTGAATTGGAGTTTGTCGGGGCCGTTCTTGGCTAACAGCAGCCGTCTGATGGTCCCCCTGTTTTTTTGGATTTGAGGGAATTCACTAATGGTATCAATGTCCGCTTCCTCCAGATCGTAGAGATTGGACTCCCATATGGACTCTGCGGTCGCTCGCAGATTAGTAAACTCTGAGTCGGGTTGCCATACAGAATCGAGTGTTTCACAGGGTTGGAATTCCAGCGTAATTTCATCTCCTGTGCCAATGGATTCGCAGCGCGCAAACTGGAGTTTCCCTGACTCGTCACGGCCGATGACGGCCGCGTTCTCAATCGTCATTGCTGTCAAGTTAGAGAGGGTGGATTTTCCCGTTTCGGGATTGTTGGAAAAAGAAATAACGCCACCCAAACTGACCATGGCTTCGGTATGCAACAAACCGGTAGAATTGGATTGGATTTGAAATCCTTGAAGTTCGTCCTCAACGGTGCGCCGCAGCGTAACTTCACTTAGCGTTTCGGTAGATTGGAAGTTTTGGTCTTCTAAATCGGAGATCGAGAATGGCAGTGACTGGGCAGAGCGATTATCGAGCTCGGCTGTGTATCGTGTGGAGAGCGAGGTGTAGAGTGCAGAATACTCCGCCAAGTGCGCCCGGGGATAGTCGGCATGAACTTCAAGCAGGCTGATTTGCGTGTTGCTTCTAGCGAAACCAATATCCAGCGACGCGAGTTTGACAACGGTAAATGCACCCACCAGTGCGATAATTGGGACCGCGACCCACGCGTATTCGACTCTGCCGATCATCCGAAAGAAAAGCCAGTTCAACGGGACCAGGATGACGAGATAAATCGCCAGCATCTTTAATACAAAGCCGGAAGACGGTGGTGAAATGCCGGCCGTTTGCTTGAGTGTTTCCCGGGCTGCACTGGAGATTGCGCCGTAGTCATCCCATCCCGCAACGCCGGAATACGCCGAGTCCTGATAGCCGCCAAAGTGCCAATGGTCTTCGATTTCTCGATTCGCGAGTTTATCCAGTGTATCTTCGGGGCGGATGGCGAAGTTTGGAGTTGGACGGTTATCCTCGTTTGCACTTATTTCGCCCAATTGAGATGACGGCATGTTTTGTGTCCCGTTTGCCGAAAGATCTCGGGAAAGATAGCGAAGGGTACTGCGGATGAGAGGATCATAGGCTGTGGATCCATAGTCAATCCAGTTAAACATCATAGTGCTGGCGAGGTTAGGGGCGAAACGCCGTGCTGGCAAACGCATCAGCGCTCCGTTGAAGAAGCTGGAGAAACTGCCCCAGCTACGAATCAGTTGATCGTTGAGCGAAAAGGCTGTGATGGCTATCCGACCGCGGCCGACTTTTCTTTCGATGGCCATTCTTCCCGTGCCTGTGATAAAGTCGGCTTTGGGATCGGGAGTGAGGGTGACTCCGAGCAAGGGGGATTTGTTGGAGATGACAAGGTTTCTTGAGTTCCCTTTATTTGCTTTGGGTGGCAGCGACCAGTTTTGATTGAGTTCGGCAATGTCCGCGTTTGTGATATTTTGGGTGCCTTCAAAAGTCCCTGGAAGATAGTCAGCAAGAAAACTGGTTTGGAGTTTGGCAAGGCAATCGGGGCCGCTAAGAATCAGTTGTCCTCCAAAATGAATCCAGTCTAACAGGGCTTCCTGGTGTTCTAGAGCCATTTCATTAGGGTCTAAATCGTCCCAAATTAGATAGGCAATGGTCGTCCAGTTCAGGGAGTGCTTGGGAAGTGGAGAGGGATAGCCGTTTACGGTTGGCACGACAAAATAGAAAGAATCTAAGCTGGAACCATCTTGTTTTTGCCCGATCAAGCGAATGTTGTCGGAACGGTTAATGAAGGAGAAACTGTCGGGGCGGCTGCTGAGCAGGACGATATGATACTGAAACCCTCCCATTAATTTGACAGGTTGGGATTGCGCGACCGGAGTGATGCCGCTGGATGAGCGACTCAGCGAGAATTTTGCCGTCGCAGTCTTGGCACGCTTTCGGATGGGAATGTAAACACTCGTCTCTAAATTTTTCAACTCCCCTTTCGGTAAGGATGCTGGGCGACTGGTGGTCAAAAAATAGTTGGTGCCAGGAATGCTGGCAGGTTTACCGCCAGTTTCAGTGCTGGAAACTTCGAGGTTGCCTTCAAAATTGCTGCTATTGGCGACTGCTTGGAAATTTGCGGTGTACCAGTGGCCGGATTTAATTCGATTGAAACGTGCTCCCCTCTCGTTCATATTGCTAAGCATAT
>JAAHTH010000597.1_pt1 | contig 33857 bp, 50 predicted proteins | sample 6116091 | NCBI WGS metagenome assembly JAAHTH01 (sample SAMN13939990, study PRJNA603662) | sponge metagenome | isolation source: marine sponge | host: Mycale hentscheli | place: New Zealand | collected 2006
TTAATGGGTCTAATGATTCTACTGTTGCTGCTGTTTCTGCATATAGTGTTGAAACCTCTGATGATGATAGAGCGTTTTGGAATATCCTAACTTGGTCTATTTTACCGTCATAATAAAACACTACAGGACTTGTCCATCTACCAATATGCAAATCATAAGTATGACCATTAAGTAATACTGAAGGTGTATGATTTATTTCTTCATTTCCATCAACATATAATTTAACAACATTTGATGAATTTCTTGTTAAAACTGCATTGTGCCAAGCTCCGTCATCAAATTGATTTGTACTATATGTGTTTGTTGAATTAGTAGAGCCATTTCCTTCGTAATACCCAATTTTGCCTCCATTAGTACTATCAAAAAACAATGCAAAACCTTTTGTAGAAGCAGCACCTTTAGTGGCAAAAAGAGTATCTCTATCAGCAGATGTACTATCATAACTAAACCAAAAAGATATTGAAAAAACAGTAGTTGATGGAAAAACATCGTTAGAAACAGTAATATAACCACTGCTACCATTAAAATACCCACCTGCACCAAACTTACCTCCATTAATAGAATGTGATGAAGAATTATCTCCTTCGTATAATACTACTCCAAAGTGTTCTGATGGTACAAATTCTCCTGCTGCCGCAGCACCCTGTAATAATCTCTTATTTACAGCCATATTTAATCTATATTAGGGAAATCGTATGTAATTACTTTCTTTTTAGTAGTAAGTGCATTGATTTCTGATTCAACTGTGTCTGATAAATCTCTTAAAGCTACTCTTGCATCTACAATGTCTGCTGGTACATCTGCTCCATTATCTGCTTCTCTAATTATATACCAATCGGTTGCTGCAAGTTTGTTTCCTATTTGTGCTTTAAAGTTATTTATTGATTGCTCTTTTAACTCTGATAAACTTTCACTCCAAATTTTATCTATTGTATCTTTTCTAAATACTGTTGATGCAGAATCAAAATATATTTCATCTAAATCGTGTATTCTTGAATCATAATTTTCATCTATGATTACATCAAATAATCCAGCATTTCTTAACTCGTCTGCTGTCATTCCTCTTGCGTTTAAGTGATAACCTGTTGATGATTTAAACTTATTAGGTACGTCTGGATAAGTTGTAATAATTCCGTTGTTGTTTACTGCTTTCATATTATGCTTCTTTTGATATTGTTGCCCACTGTTCAGTATTTCCGTTAGTCGATACGATTTGAATTAAATTTGATACAGTACCATCATAAGTACCGCTTATTTCTTTTACACTTGCAGGTAATGTTAATGTATAGTTTCCGTCAATTACTAAATCTATAACCATTCCTGTCTTTGCATTACTAAATGTTAATGTGGTATTTGCACTTAATGTTTTAGTAAAAACTGTTGCATCATCCCAATTAACAATAGTACCTGATAACGTTTCTATCTCTGTAAACTCATCTGCTAATTTAGCATACGTAATTTGGTCATCTGCTATATGTACTGCGTCTATTGCACCATCTGCTATCTTATCTGAATCTACAGCATCTGCTGCTAATTTTGCTGTAGTAACTGCTCCATCAGCAACACCACCAGCACCATTATATAACTCTGTAAAGTTATCATTTGTTTTGTCCATAGCACTTCTTAATGGGTCACCTGTCCCATCATTTGCTGAAGTACCTATATTTATTGTTTGTTTTGCCATTTTATTTTATTTTAATATACTGTTGCGTCTGCTGTTAAAGTTGTACTATCTGCACTAAATAATGTCGTATCTACTGTCAAGTAAGAACCATCTGCATCAAACGGATAAACTATACCCCATCCATTTGCTTCATTTACGTTACCAAACCAACTTACACTATATACTGAACCAAATCCCATTTTCTTATACTGGATAAATTATTCCCCAATTATTAGATTCACTGTCATTTCCCCACCAACTATCATCATATATTGAGCCGAATGACATCTTTTATCTTTTTTATATAACTCTCTAATTTAATTTCGTTTTCTTTCTTAGGTTTATATGTTTTCTTCTTTTTTATAATACCCATCCCGTCATATTTTGATCTCTCTCTGGATACATACCACCATTTTGATTTTCTATAAACTCTGGATATAACTCACTGTTTTGATCCATATAATCAATAAATCTTTGTGTGTAGAAATCTGCAGTAGTTTTAGCTTGATGTACTAAGTTGTTTATTTCTTCAAGTGATGCTGAATCACTGTTTTCTGATCTATGTTTAAATACACCTCCATTGCTAATCTGAAACGCTGCATATTTCATATATTCTGATTGACTAAACCAAATAAGCATTGGCTTTAAATATGTATTTACAAGTGTAGAATAATCACCAGATAAAGTGCTGTTAACTATATCTAATTGTAATTTGTTATATAAAGCTGTACCTAACTGCGTTTGTATATACGTATCTTGTGCTACTTCAACAAATTGTATTAGTTTATCAGTATCTACATTTCCATCTATGATAGATTTCCTTTTTAATTCTTCTAGTGTGATAAATAATGCTTTCATTTCTTATAATTTGGATGATGTCCTTTGTTTGCCATATCTCTTGGTGCTATATCAACTTCACTTGGGTTAACAGGTTCTTTTAAACCATCTGCAATTGCTTGTGATTCACTAACAAGATTATTGTCTGTTACTTTCTTCTTATATACCTTCATTTCCCAATAATGATGACAATTAACACCGCCTTTATACTTAAATAAAGAATAATTTTGTCCTTTATGACCCAACTCTTTATTTACACCTTTAAAAGACATCATATTAATATCTTCTTTCCTAAATACAAGATTCTGTCCTGTTAATGTTTCCATTTTCATACAAAATCTTCTACTATTGCCTGAATTTCTTACAGGAGCATAAGAATAACGAACCTTATATGTTGAATTGTCTTGTGATGAAGACTTATTAGGTTTAGCGTCATCTTTTGATACTTCTGCAAGTTTAGTAAAGTCAAACTCTGCCTCTGTATCTTCTACTTTTTCACTGTGTACTAACTCCCAATCGTTTTCATCTATTTTTTCCCCTAAAGACTCTAATTGTGATAAGATGTCATCTCCTTCATCGTCAGAAAAGTCATTCTTGTCTTGACTTGACAGTTTTTCACCTGTTTCTTCCTCTCTTTTAATCTTAGTCTCTATATTGTCAAGTTCTGTAAACTCAATTGGTTGTAGAGTAACAAAGTAAAGATTTAGTCCAATACCATTAAATGCTAACAGCTCGTTAAATGAGTTGATTAGTAAGGTCTGAAATGGTCTTATTACAATGTTATCCATTAAAACACTTGCAGTTCTTAATTCTTCTGCATTATTACCAAAACCAGTATTATCCTTAATACCAAGTAATATAGGAGAAACAACACCGTGACCAATCATTATTTTCTCTCTTGATTCTTTAGCTAAAAACTCATATTGTGCGTGAGCATCAGGTAGATGAATAGGTTCTACTGTTGATTGATTTTCCGCACTATCATTAAATGCTAATATAAATTTACCAGCATTAGAAGATCCACTAAACTTTTCATATATCTTTCTCTCTATTATTTCTTGTGCCTCATCACCTGGAATACCATTATTAAAGTTTAACAGTAAAGAAGGTGCTAAACCATTCTGTATATTATTAATATGATAATTAGATACTTCTTCTTCTAAATTACAGTATTGTAAACATCCTTGATAATCTACTGGAGAGTAATAATAAAATCCAGCTCTATAAGGCTTTATACAGTATATTTCAACTGTTTCACTCTTTTTACCATATTTATATGCTGGAATCCTTTTAGGCTTGTCAGAGGGCTTTATTTCACTCCATTTAGGGTGATAATAATATGCTGTAATCTTACCATTTTTTGCTTTCTCTGCTCTAAGTGTTTCAGTAGGAAAATGCTTAAGTTGCATTATCTTTGTTTTCCTTTTGTTATATACAACCTGTATAGATGCTTGACCTAACAACTTTAGATCTCCTGTAATTCTTCTTACATCTACATCTTTTAGTATTTGTTGCATTTGCCCAAACTGAACAGCATTGTCTTCTGAATCTGTTGCGTTTAATCCTCTACCATAAATCAAATCTGTAATACCATTAACACATCTTGAGTTGGTTGGACTTCCTGTATATCTATCTATGATTTCTCCAAAATAGTTATTACTGTCACCGTATTCAACCCAGTCATACCTAGTTGACTCTTTTATACTCGGTACCTCGTACCCTGATAAGTTTATTACTTTTACTTTGCTCATATTACAATATATTTTTGATCATCTGTGTCTGTTCCAACATATTCATCATACTTATTACTATTTAATGTGTGGTCTGTTGTATTATCTGTTTGTGATGTACAATATGCTTTACCTCTATATAATAAAGTACTTCCTTGTTTTAACTCAAAAGAATAGCTGTTTTCAGTTGTTAAAATACTAAAAGCCACAGACATCTGCAAGTAATTACCATTAGATGATAAAGAAGATGTAATACTATTTATAGTTTGAGTTTTTCTTGTGCCGTCTTCTACGATAACCATAGATAAGTCACTAGCAACAGTATAAACTCTTGGAATTATGCTAATTGTTTGAGATGATGTTGTTGGTGATAATCTTATCATACCTATATAACTTATAAAGGTTAATCTTGTTCAAAAAAAAAGAGGACTATAAAAGTCCCCCTTTCTATTTTAAGAACACTCTATGTTTAAGAGTTAGTACCTGCTGTTGGTGTAGCAAATCCTGCATTTGTAAGTGTTGTAGATACAGCTTCATCAACAGCTGTTTTTTCTATAAAGTTAGCTGGCATAGTTTCCATTCCAGTTAACGTTAATGTATATCCACTCATATCTCCCATTGCAGCACCAGTTACAATTGTACCACCTGACACATCTGCACCGTGTTCAAGACCCATAATCATTAAATTTTTATTATAGTCTTCTACAACAACGTGAGGTCTTCCATAAGCCATTAATTTTAATTCTTTATTATCTTCTTTCGTTAATTTGTGAAGAGTTAAGTTTAATGTTTGCTCATAAAAAGTTGTTCCGTTTTCTCTTGAAGAGTTTACTGTTTGTTCTAAAGATGAGTTTCCTTTTACTTCATACTTAAAAGACTCAACAGAACTTCCTACAGATTCAATTACATCTGTATCTGTGCTATCAAAGGTTAAGGTAAAGTCTCCAAAGTCAACGAAATAAATGTTTTTTATTCCACCAACGACATCTTTACAAGGTTCTTTTCTTCCTAATGTTAAATCACAAGCCATAATTTTTATTTTTTATATAAAAAAAGGGCGGTAGGCTCAAGGCTTACCTACCCTTTCTTAAGTTAAACAGTTATTTATTATGCAGTTGCGTATAATACTACGTCACCACCAATTCCGTGCTGGATACCAGCAGTAAATCTCATAACAACTCTCACATTTTGAGAACCATCAAGATCAGCCATATCAATTACTTTTACTTCGTTTTGGTCAGACATTAATCCAGTTCCAAAGAATAAGTTTGATTTTTGTGCTGCTACAGCGTCATTGTCAGATAATCCTGTTGCTAATGCAATTTGAATACCATCAAACTGAAGACCAGCACCACCGTTATACCACTGTGTACCTTTGTTGTCAGTACCTGCTGCTCCTAATCCTGAAGCACCAAATCCACCTAAAGCTCTAACGTAGTTTCTATACATATTAGAAGGTAAATAGATAGTCATATCTTCTGAACCATATACAGTAGAAGGAATTGCGTCAGCAATTTTACCAAGCTCTGTAATAATGTTACCTGCTGTTGAAGCAGTTCCTGTTACGTCATTAACGTCACCATCAGCACCTAAAGTAGTGATGAATCCATCAAATTGACCTGCAGTTGCGTTAGTACCTGTCCAGATGTTAGTTTCAATTCTTTGAGCTACTTTATCTGCTACGTGAGCAATTAAAAAGTCAGAGAAAGAAGATGGTAAGTTGTCAAATGCAGAATATCCCATTTGTGCAGCTTCCCAGTCACTTCTAAAATCCTTTTTACATAACTCAAGGTTCACTTGGAACTCTTCTGGAGTTAAGATTCTTTCAGTAAGAGTAAGTGTTGATGTGTCATCAAAATCACAAGTTGCGTCTTTAACGATGTCATCTGTTGCCACTTTTTTCATTACTTGTTTGTATTTAACATTAGGTACTACTGTAATATTACCCTCTGCTAAAGTTTTACCTGATAATAAAGCTGCAGAAATATATTTCCCAGCAAATTCACCAGCGTAAGTAGTAGTTATTGAAGTTGTTGTTGCCATTTTAAATTAATTTAATTATTAGTTATTGCGTTTAATACTCTATTGTAAGTCGTGTTTTTGTTTGCGTTTGGAGAAAACCTAACACCAATTTTTCCACTTACTTCATTTTCTGGTGAATGAGAGATTGCTTCAGCAGGCTCATCAGCAGAAAGTTCTTGTGGAACTTCTTCTTTAGCCTCTTCTTTAGCCTCTATCATACCTCTTAATTTCTCTACCATAGCCTTAAGTTCTGAAACTTCGTCTTTAGTAGCGTATTCTACAGCAGGAGCTTCTTCTACGATTTCGTCTTCGTAAACATCCTCTTGTAGTTCATCAGTAGGTTCTTCAGCAGAATATTCTACTCTACCATCTCCTTTAGGAGCTACCTCTTTAGTCTCTCCTTTAGTTTTTTTAGCTTTAGGAGCTTCTTCTTTTAATTCCACTTCAGGAGTAGTTACTTCTTCTTCTGAATTAGTTGATAAAAGAACATCTTTGATTTTAGTTACAATTTCACTTGCTTTCATAAGATACTTTATTTATAGTTATTACTGATTTTAAATACTTTGTTGTATTTTTAAGATGCTTTTGCTTGGATTATAAACCATTCAGTACCATCACACCATACAGTTATACCTTCATACGCTTTATTAATTCTATAGTGAGATTCTTCACCATCTAAAGTTTGTCCGCTTATTGGTGTTAAATCTGCGTGTGTACTTGTTGTATATGAACTGTCTGTTATTAGTCTAATTTGTCTATTTAAGTTTTTTGTTGCTGTTGCATCTGGCAAAGTAATCTCTATAGTATCACTACCACCTGACCAGCTTAATTTAATCATCTCTGCATTATCATAAGCAGAATCATCTAAATCTATACTACCACCTCCTGATACAACTGTAATATTAGTTGCTGTTAAATGCGTAACTATTAAATTTTCTAAATTAGATAGTGTAGTCTTTTTAGTTTCTGATGAATGAACAATTGCTATTACTTCAGAGCCATCTAAATCTGATGCTGCTACTAAACTTAATTCTGATATTTTTTTATCTGCCATTATAATTTTATTTTACTGTTGTCTTCTTGTAATATTAAATCTCTGTCTTCTTGTAATAAATAATTACTTGTCCTGTGTATTTTTCCTATTCCCTGTGCTTCTAAAGTTCCATCACAACATTTAGTTGAATATGTTCTGCCATCAGGACAAAGACATCCTCTTGTAGATGTTCTTGGTGATGAATAACTTAATGTAGCGTTCTTTCTTCTTTTCATCTTTTTATTGGAACACAATTAGGAACCTTTCTACCATCTTTATCTTTCATTCCTATTTGCTCATATCCTTCTGTACAGGGAGCTTTTAGATTGTGTTCCTCACAAGGCATATACCATACGTCTCCTTCGTACTCGTGTGTATGATAACCTTGACAACCTATATCTTCAGCAGCTTTTTCTGCTTCTTCCTGTGTTGAATAGGCAGCTCTTCCATCTATAATTGTTGATGCAGCTTCGATTGCATCAAGTCCTTTTAGTTTAGATGTTGTCCAGTTAAGCATTGATTTACCACCCCATAATAAATATGAAATAGTTCCACAAGCTTCGTTGTTTCCTGGGTCATAATAAGCAGCTGCTCTTGACAAATAAGAATATATGCGTTTAAGAGTAGGTAATGTAAAATTCTCTCCTTTTTCAAGTTGTCTTGCTCTTACTTTACCAACTTGAGTTGCACATTTATTATTTAATTTTTCATTTAGTTCAATACCTCTTTTAGCATTGTTTTTTGCAGATTGTGGATATCCTCCATAAGATTCAAGTTCTACATCTTCTGTTAAACTTGCTAATACTTCTGCTAAATCAAACTCTGCATTTAATTCACTTAAACAATCAGAACAAGCGTTTTCTTTTATACTTTCTTTAGGTCTTTCTATTCCATCTGCAAAGTATCCTTCTATAGAAAACCCTTTTACTTCTCCTTCTTTAACTGCTCTCCATACATCATCATTTAATACTTTCATAGAAACCATCCAAGTTCCTTTTGGTAGGTCAAATCCATAAGCAGCAGCCTTGTCTTTTACTGGATCTTCTATTAACCAAGATTCTACAACTGACATATCACTTAATTCAAATGAATGCTCAAATGTAGAGTTTTGGTGTTTACTTTTAATAAAGAATAATTCAGATGCTTTTCTTACTGTATCTTCAGAGAAATAGATATAGTAATCATTGTCTTCATCTTCTCCTTTTCTAAATATCTTTTTGTTAGGAATAAGTGCAGGACCCATAAGAATCCTTTGTTCTGCATCTACTTCTGCAAGTTTAATATCTTTATGTTCCTTTAATGCAATAAAATCTTCTTCTATTGCTGGATTTTCAACGACAGAAATAGCTTCAATACCACTAATTTCATTTTCTTCGTCTATAATAAGTTCTATTATCTTTTCCATATCTAAATAACCATATTAAGTTTATTTTGTTTTATTATCCAATAGAAGCTCCTGATATTGTACTACGTTCAAGTTCTTGTGCTGTTGATACATCAGATGCTACAACGAAAGCTTTTATAGGCTGTTGTTCAGATTGTGATATTGTTTGTGCTAACTGACTTTCTTGTGTTGCACCTACTACATTAAATGCAGGAGCTTGTATTTGTGGTGCTGATGGTTCAGCTGCTGAAGGTGCAGATGCAGCAACACTACCACCTTTGTTAGATAAACTTGTTGCAACTATTTTTGCTATAGATAGCCCAGCTCCTATTTTTGTTTGTGATATATTTTTTAATAATGATACTTGATTTCTTTTAATTAATAAATCTCCAGCTGCAAGTCCAATAGGACCTCCTGCAGCAAAAGCAGCTCTTGTTTGTAAAGTGTAAGAAGCAGCAGCAGCTTTTTGTGTAGCAATACTTTGTTGTGATTTTATAATAATGTCTGCAATAGCTGCACCTTTTTCTAATAACAAAGCAGTCTTAGCTAATCCCGAACCTTCTTTTCCAATAGCTGCAAATATGCCTGATATTTGTTTTGCAAATCCAACTCTTGCTAATTCTATTTCTTGTTCATATCTTAATTGATCATCTTTAGCCTTATTCTTAGCTCTAAGAATTCTAATCTCTCTTAAAACCTCTCTCTCTGCATCTGCATCTTTCTTTTCTTGTTCTTGTTCTATTTGCAATCTCCTTTCGTCATCAAGTTGTTTTAATGCAGCAAATTTTGCTAATTCTAAACCAATCGTACTTTCACCATTCTTTTTAGTTTGTTCTATTAATTTTTCATAATGATCTTCAAGCCTTTGTCTTTCTAATAAAAACTGCTGTTCTTCCCATACGGCTAAAGCATCGTCAACATCTGTAATAAACTTTAATCTTTCCTTTTCTTCATCTTTTGTAGATTTAGTTCTTGTTTTACTATTGTTTACAAATGTTTCTGTGTAATAATCATTTTCCTTTGCTACCTTTCTTAGTGTTTTAAACTCTTCATCTAATTTTTCTTGTTCTTTATCAAACTCACTTTCTACAGAATCAATTCTATTTTGCCTTTTTTGATCTGCGTCTTCTTCACTTCTTTCAATTACTTTTCCTGTGTTTGTTATTCTTATAACTCTATCAGCTGATTGTTTAATCCTTGCCTCTTCTAATGCTTCTTCTTTTCTTAAATCAATATCTAATTGTTTAGCATATAATTCTTCTGCTCTTGTGTTAATGGCATTTGCAATAGCCAACTTTTCAAGTGAAAGTATTTTGTTGTCTATAGCTAAAGCAGATTTATCAGTTAATTTTGCATTATTTCCAACCTGTAAATTTAAGTCATCATATTCTTCGTTAACTCTTCCAATTACAGTTTCAAGTTTTTCTTGACTAAATATACCATCATCAATAGCTTGTCTTAACATTTTAAGTTCAGACCCAGCTTTTGCTTGTGCATCTGCTAAAGCGTTTGATGTTTTTTCAAGTTTAGAAGCCATCATATCAGCTCTTTCGAATAAAGCAATTACAATTTGAAAAAGAACTATTAATCCAACAGGACCCATCATCACCTTAACCAGCTGTCCAAGACCTTTTGTTAATCCTCCTGATGTTGTTATAAGAGTTATAAATAATGTGGATAATTGAGATATGTTATTAGCCATACCTCTAAGACCGTAATTCGAATCTGAAATAGTACGACCAAACTCAACAACAGTAGCTCCCGCCAATCCTGTCTTATCAATCATATTTTGATTCTTCTTGGCGTTATCTTCCATTATTTCGCCCTGCTGCAGTAAGTCTGTATTGAGTTTTTTTACAGCACCAGAAGCATTTACGAATCCAGTTGTAAGACCATCAACCTTCATCTTTCCCTGATCGTTTACTTCTATAGTATATATTATTCTTTTATTATCTGCCATACCATCTACGTTTAATTACATTTTTTGCTTCCTGTATTGTTAAAGGAGCTTTATACTTTCCTTTAGCAATGTCTATATAAGGATTAACTCCATAAAAGTTATCTGTCTTTAATAATTCTATTATTAATTTAATCATTATTCATCTGTTTGATCTGCTGTTATTAATGCACTATCTACTGTTACACTTGTTGTGTCTACTGTTAAGTTTCCAGTTACAGGAGGTGTAGTAGATCCCACCACACAATTACCATTATAAACTAAATTATTTTCACCACCCATATATCCGTGATTATAACATTCATAACTAATAGTTCCAAAATCACCCAATATGTTTAATGTTATATCTCCATAATAATAAGTATATGTGTTTCCATCTAATCCTGTTTTACTTCCACCATTACCAGTTCCTGTGTATGTAATTAAAGATTCTTTACCGTGATTATAAAACGCTATAGGATGAGATGACGGAACATTACTTAATGTAAAAGTTCCTGTAGCTACCTGATAAACACCATACTTATTATCAAATATGTATAAGTGACCACCTGTTATAGTTTCTACTCTAACTTCAAACAATGAGTTTAAACACAAGTAGTTTAAGATGGAATAAGAAGGAAGTAACTCCAGGTCAGCTTTACCTGTGATTACATCTAAACTTATAGAATTTATGTTATATTTTTCTCCTGAAACAACAATAGTGTCTGCAAGAGAAAAGTTTGTTATAAAAGCATTTGTAAGAACAGCCTTTAATTTAGTTAATCTTGCTTTTGGGTCAAATATAGATGATATGTAGTTCTTGTAATATAAGGAATAAAGGTTTTCTCTATATTTTGGACCTAAATAATCATATTCGCTATTTTCAGCTCCAAAATGATTTGTTTGTGATATTTCAACATCAACAGCATTACTTGGTATAAAATAGCTTGATATTTCATTTTTATTTGCTCTGCTATTATATAAATAAGGTATTGTTGGTCCTGAAAGAAGTATTGGGTAAAACAATACTGGCTTTCCTATGTATGGATTATATTTTTCTTGCGTTCCAGTATTTGAATCTTCATTAGATTTAGTAACGCTAAAACCTACTTGAATGTTTTCTGCAAGACCATCATTTCCATCAATTAATCTTTCAAACTTCATATGCCCAAATTTAGGCTTTATGGTGTATTCTTTTTTATACTTACTTGATGTAGAGTCAACTTCTTCAAATTCACCACCCCAAACAAGACCACTTGATTCACCGTGCTGTTTTGCAAGAAGAGATTCTGTATCTTCATATTCAAACAACACTTTAGTATAAGGCAGAGCTTTGTTTACAGAACTGGAAGATATATCTATTTTACTTGTTAAGTCTGTTTCTATTATTGAAGATGAATAGAAATCATCAAGGGTTTTTACAATTATAGTTTTTTGTGTTGGAGAATCATTTCTTACCTCTGCAACAAGATTAAACATCTTAAACAACCCTGTTAAAAACTCAAGAATTGTCATATCTGGCATATTTAAATGTGAGTAAAAAACACCAGTATTGTTTAATGATAAATCTGTACCTGTTCTAACTATATCAGGAACATTGTCACCAGACTCTCTATCTATTCTTGCTATAAGCCTTAATGAAAAACCTAAATCAAAATCAAAAGACGACCCTGAATCTGTTATGATAATAAAAGTATAAGTACCTGAATCAAGTTCTATTTCAACAAAGTCGCTTGATGTTTTTTTAGTTGCCTCTACAAAAACTGTTTCATATTCAACACCATCTTTCTCTACTCTTAAAGTGTAAGGAGTTGTTGTATTTGTACTTGCAGCTGTAAATCTTGCAAGAACACTTTCAACACTACCATTATCTATACTTACAGTAACTCTATCTGCGTAAGGTCCAGCTAATATTCCTGAAGAATTAGTAAAACTTGCAGACATACCAATAACATTTGTACCAGAAATATTAGACTCAATATTTCCAATATTAAATGTATTTACTGGGGTATATACCTCTTGCACACCCTCATCTTCTTCGCTACCTATTTTCCCTTCTTTTTGATGAAGCCACATATACAAATTATAATAATCTAAATTTGAAGAATTAAAGAAGTCAGTAGAAAAAGAGACTGTCTCGGTATCAGAAGACAAAAGCTTTTCTATTGCTTTTATTATTAAATCTATTCTTATGGCGGGTTTTAGTTGGTCCCATTGCAACCCATTTCTTTTACCATTTAAAGGATAATCAGAAGAATCATAATATAAATTACCATCTTCAAACCATCCATAAAACGTTGTTTTGTTAGAATTGTAATATAATCTATCTGTGTGCGTAATGAGAGGAACAACTAAAGGTTGTGTGTGTGTAGTGCCAAACTCATCAGTTATGTCTTTTGAAGTAGTTAAATAATCTTTTATACTATCTGTTCCTGTCGATTGATAATTTAAATAGAAATTGCTAAGAAAACTTAAATCTTTTAATTTAGCACTATCTAACTTTTCTCTTAAAAACCTAAGATTTCCATAAAAAGTTACTTTATATGTACTTGGCTTATTATATTTAAGATCTACACCCTCAAGCATTATATACCCCTCCCTAAAGACTCTATTGTTTACTTCTATCCTTGATTCCTGTGCAACTCTTGCCGAAAACCCACCCACAATATTTCCATTGTAGAAATGTTTAAATACTTTGTTGTTTTTATCTGACGCAGGTAAAGTAAAGTTTTTACTGAAGTCTGTAAATATTTTACCAGGATCTTTAACGTTTTTTATTGAAGATTCTATTGTTATTGAACCATCTTGAAAAACATCTACTTCTTCATTATTTATAAAAAGCTGTACTTTTTGTTTCATTATCTAACTGAATTAATACCATCAAAAGCATAATCAAATTGAACAGTATAGTTTACAAGTTTATCGTTTAGATGTGTTTTATAAGAAAAGCTACTATCTTTTACAGATACTGGTAAAGTAATGTTTCCGTCTCTAATCCAAACATCTTCTGACTGCATTAATTGTCTAATAGTTTCATTGTATTCTTCTTTTAAGAATCCTGTGTTTAATGTAAGTGATTTTCTACTTGTAACGTCTTGAGTTATTGTTGTAGGACTATAGGTGTTATAATTTACATTGGAAGTCGTAGAATAAATTGTGCTTGAATCAAAACTATCTCTTTTAACATTTAAAGCGTCAGTTCTTTTTTGATTAAACCATAAATCCTGTATAGCACCAAATTTATTTATAAATGATATTTTATAATTATCAAACTTACTGCAGTCTAAATATATTGGGTAAATTGTTTCTATTGATTCTCCTGTAGTTGCCGAATATGTAGGAGATGCCGTGTTTTGTGATACAACTTCTATCTTACTTACAACAACGTTAGTTGAAGCATATTTTATAAACCTATTACAATCTTCTGTTGATGGTACTTGTGAAAACGTTGCTTCTGTATCTCTATCTGCAATAAATTCATTCCCTGCAGAATCTTTACTATAAAATCTAACAATACTAACACCATTAGGACCTTTATATACTGGAACTCTTACAGCCTGTCCTTCTGGAACATATATATATTGATTACTAATTAATTTAGATGATACATTGTTAGAGTTAATTCCATCCTCAAAATATCCATATCCTTTTGTAGCTATTCCGTATGCTGTATCAATTGTGGTTGGTGTAGCATCACTATATATGTTTGTTTTATCATAAGACCACCAACAAGATGATTTAATATTAGAAAATCCACTTGAAGCTATGGTGTAATCATTGTTAAACACAATTTCAATATAGTCTTGTACAAGTTCAGCTATTTCAAACCTTAAGGTATTATTTGAATCAGGATTTGTTTTTGTTATTGTGTATTGTGGAGATGTTGGCTGATTATCAAACTTACCAGTCCAACAATATAATTCCAACGTAGAGCTTGTTAATACTGCCATATCTTTTCTTTTAGTATATAACTATAAAAAACAATATAGTATTACAAGAATCTAACAAACTACATAATTAGATACTTCTCCAGGATTATTTACACCTATTCTAAATACAGCTCCTGCATCTGATTTAACAAAGTTGGTACTTGTTGGAGTATATAGAGTTGTTAGTGTGTCGTTTGTATATAAACGGGTTCCATCACCAAGTGTTCCTGAATAAGCAACTCTAACATCAAATATTACTGGATTTGAACAAGCTATTGAAGCAGATGACCAAGATGCAGATGCTACTTTAAATTTAGTTATAGTAGGAGTTGGATCTGGTTCTGGTTCTGGTGTAGGATTAACAGCTTCATTACAATCTGCACAATTAGAATATGTTGTTAAGTTTGCAACATTTACTTCTGATTCTAATCCCACTGAACCTAAATCTTGCATACAAACACCATTGTCATTTATTACTGCAGGATAATTACTACCTAAATCAGTAAAACTACCGTAGCTTTTTAGAATATCTGAACCTCCAGTTGCACAGTCACCATAGTTTCTAAAAAAGGATAGAGTAGGAGTTGGGTCAACTTGAGGAAGTGTAGCTTGACAAATATCACAACCAAAGTAAGTTGTAAAACTTGATAAATCAAAAGGTCCGCTTACCTGAACATCATCCAAGTATTCTTTACAAACATTATTTGTTTTTAATACAAGGTTTGTTGATATTTGACTTGTAGAAACGACACCAGTTATAGTACCACCATTTTTACCACAATCTATAAATCTTGCATAATAAAATGGAATTTCTGGTTCTTCTGGTTCTTCTGCGGCAGGTAATTGTCCTATACATTCTTGACAGGTACCATAAGGTTGCTGTCTTTGTATATCTGATTGTACTATGTTGAAATATGGACCAGGAAAACTAAAGTCATCTGCGTAAGTTTCTATTATCTCATAACATCCTCTTCCACCAGATTGACTAACATCACCTATGTCTAATATATTATCAAATGTGTCTCCTTCGTTTGCATACTGAAATCCATCAAATCTAAAATATTCGTACACTCCTGCAGAATCTTGCCCTTGACATCTTCTTGCAAGGAGTCTTTGTTGAATTGGAACTGGGTCTGGTGTTGGGTCAACTCCTTCACATCCACCATTAACACAAGCACTAGCACGTCCTCCAGCATTAGCATTATTTTCACCTGGAGAATCTATGTATCTGAATTCTCCATTTGTTCCATTTGTACTTGTTGAGTACGTTCCTACTGATAAAGCTGGTGAAGAGCTTCCTTGTGGATTACTATAGAAAAATGTTCCAGCACAAAAATTAGTAACACTGTCCCTATCTCCCCATATAGTTACTTCTGTTGCTGAAGTACAAGCTGTATCACTTGCATCATTAGTAGATACAAATCTTAAGTCTGTAAATTGAGGTCTTGATTCCCAGAAAATACCACGATTTAGGTCATCTTCATATTGACTACTAACTAAACAATTGTAATATAATTGTCCTGTAGTTGTTTGAGTTTCACCTCCTCCGCCAATTTCATTGATAACAAGCGTATCTGTTATCTCTCCAGATATTGGACTTAAGACAGCAGTTCCTCCATCAGCAAAAGTTCCTTTATACCACTGATAAGTTATATCTCCAGTTATATTAGCTATTGTAGCTGTAAGTATTGTTTTTTGATATATAAAAGAAGCTGAAGCTTCATTGGAATCAGAATTGCTTGCAGTTACATTTACAGTAGGAGGTAGTTCTCCTCCTACTCCAGAACCTGAACCTGTACCCAATCCACATTGACTTAAATTATTCACTGCGTTTCCATAAGCAGCAATTCTTGCATATCTACCAATCTTTACTCCATCTGAATTTGGAACTTCAAGTCTATGCCATTTATCTACACCTCCAAAAACTAATGTCCTATCAATGTCTCTATACAATGTAGTTCCGTCTTGAATTGTTCCTACATAATAAGCAACAGTGTCAGCTTGAAGCTCACAAGCAAATTCTCCATTTGGTCCTGGATTATCTACACTTTGACTCGATATATCTATTGAATTAGAATCACGTGTTACAATAACACCAGTTGCTGTATCTGTACAAGTGTTTAAAGCAGTTCCCGCATCTTGATACCCTGCTGGTATGGTTATACTTGCTGTGTATGAAGTTGTACCTCTTTGATAAACAGAAGGAGTTACTGAAACTACTGTTCCTGCTGATACACTGTGTTGAACTGCTGTGTTTATTTCTCCATTATCTTCCACTTGAAAGTTAGCTATTGTACAAGTAAAAGTTGGAGTTGTTGAACCAGTTGCTGTATCAGTACAAGTTAATGTAGTTCCTGCGTTTAAATATCCTGCAGGAACAATAATAGTAGCTGTATAAGTATCTAAACCAGCTGTATATGTTGAAGGGCTTACTGAAGATATTGTTACATTAGAACTAAATGAAACTGATTCTCCAGTTGCTCCATCTGCAACAGAAAATCCAACAGCTGTACAATCTAAATTTACAGGTGAAGTTCCTATAGCTGTGTCTGAACATTGTATTGCAGCATTTTTGACATAATTAGTATATCCGTCAGGAACTAAAATACTTGCTGTATAACTCGTTGAACCAAATTGATAAGTTGATGGTGATACTAATGTTATTTCACCAAACTTTTTAGTAAAAGATACTGGTTGCCCAACAACTCCATCTTCCATTTGAAAGTTAGCTACTGTACAAGTAAACTCTACCTCTGTTCCTCCAATATCTTCTTCATCGTCTGTTACAGCACAAACATTATATTGAGTTATTTCTCCAGCATTAAATTGAGATATTCTTCCAATGTTGTTTGTTCCTATTTTATAAATATCACCCGTAGCTGTATATGGTATTGTTAGGTTTGCATCTTTATATAATATAACTCCATTTCCAATTGCCGACTGACAAGAATTTAATCCATAATATGCGTCTTCAGTAGCTGTATAACCACAAGCGTTTGTTGGGTCATAACTTCCCAAAGAACTTATTAGTACTGATTGCGATTGATTCTGGTTTGAATCTGCAATAACTACATCTATTGAAACAGCAGGTGTAATATCATTTAAAGTTAAAGTGAACGTTTCATCTGCTTCAGCAACAAAATCTGTAACTGTTTGAAATGTTCTAACACACTCGTTAGATACTCCTGTGTCACCTATAATAAAAGAACCTGTTAGCCCTTCCCTTATTAAATCTGATGCTTGTATTCCTGTTATAGTAAATGGTATAGAAAATCCATCAGGTACGTTTTGTGTGTTTAACTTAATAGTAAAAGTATTTCCTTCTATAACAAAACAAGAACTTGTCTTTAAAGTAAAAGAACTATTTAAAGCTACTGTTCCAGTTAAGGTTGCTGATTCTGTTACATTAGAAGTTCCAAATGTTCCTGTGATAGGAGATGCTGGTGAAAACGTAAGAGGTGAACCAGAGTCTTCAACAAACCCATTGTTTAATGATACTGAATAAGCAAAAGAATAGTTATCTCCATCTTTCCCTGTTATTCTTGCTTCATATTTTTCTGTTGAACTGTTAAATGTTAATGCTGGAGTTCCTGTTATTGTATATCCTTGACTTGGACCAATAACACTGTCTGTTAGTTCAAATAAAGCTTCATATTGTTCATCTGTTGACCAATTAACTTTAAATTCTGCAGGGTAAGTGTTATTTGCTGAATCAGTTGCAGTTACCTCATAAGTAATTGTTTGGTCTGCTCCACTTGGTTCAGTGAAATCATCTATTTGTTTATTTGTGTTTCCAGCAATAGAACCTCCAGTCCACGAGTAAGATACAGGTTCAAAGTTATTAGCGACAACTTTTAGTGTAATGTTATTTCCATATACTTCAGATATAGGACCATCTTTATCTCCTGTGTCTGTTACCTGAACTATTTTTACTGATGCATTTTCTATTGTACCTCCATCAGCTCCTGATGCTACTACGTAATAAGGACTTCTACTGTTTACTTTAACTGTTGCCATTTATATTTATTTGTGATTCTAAATCTTTTAAGTAACCTTGTTTTATATCTTCTGTTATTTCATCTGTGTATTTCTGATCTATAAACTTTAATATATCAGCTCCTTTATAACCAAACCTTTTTATTGTACCTCTTGTAGCAATAGCATCTTGAATAGATTTAATCATTCTAACTTTACTATTTTGTTTATTCATAGGTTGTAATCCTTTTCGATAAGCCCATTCTGCTATTTTACTATAAGGAGGTCTTTTTCCAGGTTTAGTTCCTTTGTCAACTGATTCAAAGTATTCAGCTGCATAGATGTTTAGTGAGATACTTTTACTACTTGCAAATACAGTCCCGCTAACACTATTTCTTAATCTTCCTGTTGCATTTAACTCTTTTGCATCAATCTCACTTTTTATTTTAGCTGTTAATTTTGTACGTATTCTGTTTAATGCTTCTGCTGTAAAAGTATAGACCATTAGCAGAGAGATAATTCATTAGTTGGTACTTGTATATCTACAGTCATTCCCCATCCTGCTAATTGATTTTCATATTTATCTAGCATTGGTTCTGCAGTTACGTTTGTAATTACTTGAAAGTTGTCAGAGAAAGCATCTCCCCTTCTTAAGTTTTGTTGTAGATCATTTATTACTTGCAATTGTGTATTTAATACATCTTGCAGATTATCATTTCCAAACATCATATCTTCTGTTTGTTTATCTTTTGTATAATCTACTATGTCTAAACATAACACTTGTAGTGTAGCTGTCATTATTCTATCTGTAAATACTACATTACCAAATATAATATGAGCTAAAGGATATATAGTTGTTTTATTTAGATCTACTTCTAATATATCACCAAAGGTTACAGTCTTCGTTGTACCATTTGCTCTTAATATTTCTTTTAATTTATCTAATACTGTATATACTTGTCTCATCTTGTGTTTTGTTTTAACATTCTTCTTTCCAGTTCATTCTTTTCTTTCTCAAACTCTAACCAGGTTAAGCATTGAAATAAGGAAAGTTTTGTAACGTCTTTAAATTTTGTTGGGTCCCCTGCAGCAAGTCCATAAATCGATTGATACCAACCCCATTTTGCTCCAAAGTTTGCTGTAGATCCGAGTCCACCTTCAGACGATTCCCCAAAGAGTCCATCATATGCTTCGACAACTCGCTGCCTAAACGGTAAAAAAAAACCGTTGCTCCTAGTGCTACATTAACAGGAGCATCTAACATTACATCTGAATACTTATCAGTTCCTTCATAATCTTCTATTAAGTATAAATCTTTCTTTTCAAATACAACTGGTCTATATAACACAGCTAATGCTTTATGCATCTGTTGCCAATCTGATATATACTTATCTAAATCAATAAATTCTCCTAGAGATATGTCATCAAGTTTAGGTATAAAGCCAAACTTAATTGTTTCTCCATTAGGATCTGTCATTTCAAAGGTTCTTTGAAGTGGAGTATCTTCTTTAAACATTTCTGCTATGTGTCCTATAATCCCACTAAATTCTGTTAGAGGTAAATTATAAGCTTGTTTCATTGTTATACCACAAAAACATTCTAGCAACTTTAAATTAGCAAAATCTATCTGATCCTTTGTAGGTTCTTTACCCTCTTCATATTTAACAGTCTTAATATACTTTTGATATTGCTTTAAAGATATTCCCGATAACTCTTTTGGGATGCTTATTGTGAATGTTTTACTCATATCTATATAACTATCATATACTTTATTGTTGCAATATAAATATACAACAAAAATAAAAAACATAGTTTACTAAGTATGGACTTATTTAATTAGACTTAATTATTTATATCTAACTACATATATAGAGACTCAGGATAATTGTATTTAATAAGTAAATAACCCTTTTCATATTTGTTTAGATAAAGCCCACGTAAACATCCTTACTGGGCTTTCTTTTGTAAAGTGCTTGATTTTACTTAAGTGGACAACTCAGCTACGGCAGAATGCAATTTACGTTGATTTTATTTAATACACCTACTAAAGAATAATTAATTCCTTTTTACGTTTACTATCTGAATTGAGATATTAAGTTTAATGTAAAGCATATTTTACATTTGGTTAATGGTAGAAATTAAAAGAGGTATTTAAGAAACAAAAAAAACTATCTTTATTTATCAGATAGTTATAAATTAATTGAAATAAAAAAAACCTCCCGTTTAAAGGAGGTTTCTCAAACTAATTAACCTAATTATTAACCTATGAAAAAAGGTCTTTTAAATGATGTTTAAATGATGTTTAGAAGGGTAATTTATAATATGCCCATATCTCATCTTTAATCTTTTTAATATCTTTCTTTGTTAGCATTGTATTAAGATCTTCAAAGCAGTCTAAAGAATATATTAATTCGGATCCCTTCCAATAAGCATAATTATTAACGAGTGTTTCAGCATTGTTGAAAGTGGTTTGTATTTCACCAAAGTTTAATTCTTCTTGTTCATTGCAGTATGCTATTGCGTCAAATGTAGATAAGTCATTATCCTTAAGCCATTTTTCAGCCCTTGAATAATATATAATAAAGTAATCAACGTTAAATGTATTATGATGAAGTTGATCTTTATGTACGTCTATTTGGTCATCTAATTGATCTAGTAAATGATTTATAATACTAATTTCAATTTCAGGTAATGTTTTTGCTGGAAATCTTTTAGAGATGTAATCATCTCTTTCTTTTCCTGTTAATTCTATTGTAAAATCGCTCATATTGTTTTAGTGTTTTTTGTTTTTAATGTTATAATATTGAAATATTTCCTGGACTGATTTACAAAAATCCTCCTGGTTTAAAAAATTATTTTTATACATAATAGCTTTAAAAGTTATTTCGTCAATTGGGTTTAATATTGCTTTTTTAGTTAGTTTCATAATTAAGGTAAATAATAAGTTAATGTTCCTAATATTGCTAGGGCTATAAATATCAATATATAAGTAATTAAAGCCCATTTAATAAAGTTTAATCTTTTCATAATGTTACGAATAAGTAGGGTTGATTTGATTCATTAGTTTATCAAGTTTTTTTATTCCTGATATTATTGATTTTAATTTATCTATTTTATAAGCTAAATCTACTTGAGCTTCAAAAAGATCTTTATTATTAGCGTTATATATATCAAAGCTAAAGTATCCGTTAGAGTCATAATATATCATATCTTCAAAATGAGATATAATTAAATCACTGTCTAAGTTATTATATTCATAGTATAATGATCTGTATTCCTCAATTAAAGAGTCAATCATTGTTAGTGTTTTTGTTTTATTTGTCATCGTATTATTTTTAATTAGTTATTTAATCTGAAGCTAAGATAATCAAAAAAACGATATAATTAACAAAAGATGTCAATAAATATCAAAATATTTTTTATCATTGTATTGGCTAATAATATAAAATAGATGCTATACAAAAATAAATTGATAAAGACAAATATTATGCTAATTTATAACCATTCTAAATAGCAAAAAAATACCTATACCTACTATGTTTAAGAACCTACTATGTTTAAGAGTAACAAAAAAGGAAGATCAATCTCACTAAAGTAATAACTTATTATTGATATTGATTGATCAACCTATTATGTTTAAGAGTTACTTTATACTAAGTATTTTATTTACTATCAGTGTAGTTAAATAGATATAAATATAATATCCAAATGAATTACCTGAATGTATTAAATCTATTATCCCAAGTGTTAAGCAAACTAATGCTATAACCATATTTATTATACTGAATATATTATTTATTTGTTTCATATCTATTATGTTTAAGAAAGCTCTTGTATTATCTCCTCTAAAGATTTAATCTTATCTTGCAATCGTTCAATCCTTAATTCATAAACTTGTAGTAATTGAGATTGAGTTTCTTTACTCATATTAAATTTTGTATCCATAGTTTTTGTTTTAGTTTCATATATTTCTAATATTCTTCTTATTCCTTTTGTTTCCATAGTTTTAGTTGTTTGAGTGTTTAAAAACTATACTCTCTACTATTTTATTTGTTTGTGAATCATACAAATCATTTTCTATTGTATTTACTTTATAAACATCTGAATTTTCAGAGTATCTAAAATTAACATTTACATTTTTTAATGTTCTGTTATAAGGTTTTATTTCTTCTTCTAATTTTAGAAGAAACTTTTTTAATTTATTTGCATTCATAGTTTTAGTTGTTTTTATTTAGTTGATGATAGCTTTTTTCTGTTATCCTTTTCATAAACTTCTGTTGATCTGTTATATAATATTTATTATCTTCTTCGATAGTATATAACATCTTTGTTATTAGTGTAGTTATTTTCATATTATTGTTTTTTTTGTTTAACTCCTAAAAAATCTGCCCAACCTTTAAATTCATCTATATAGGCTCGGTGGGGTTTCTTCGGTAAATAACCACCCTCGATTTCTTTTACTTCTATATCATCTCCTTCTTTCCAAGAATCAATGATGGGTTTCTCAAGTGTATAATCTATATAAAAGTAAACATCATCTATTTTTATATAAGCACACCTTTTGTTTATTTGTTTTATGTCCATAATTAAAATATTAATCTTTCTAATCTTTGCATTTGTTTATTAAGTTCAATCCTTTTATTAGGATCTTTTTCTAAAGCATACGTTAATTTCATATTACTTAATTTAGTATATAATATATGTCTATTAATGTTTTTCATATTATTTGTTTTTGTTTATTAAGTTAGGTAGTCCATTAAAGGTTTGGTATTCAATATCTAAATCCAAAGGAATACCACAATCATAACCTTCGCATCTTATATTATTAATGTGGTTAAGGTGTCCACAAAAGCTGCATTCTAATTGCTTGTTGTTCATATTAATTGTTTTAATGTTATACAAATATAAAGCATAATATTTTTAATAAACAAATAATTAACAATAAATCTTTACAATAATATTTTTTAATATCAAAGTGTAAAATAAAATTATATATAAAATATCAGTTAAATATTAGCAGTATGAAAACAAAAAGTACAATCTATGCAACAAAATTTTATATGGTGGGCAAAGTGGTTTGCAAACAACCTACTGCGTTTAACGATTAGACAAAGTAAATACCTACTGCGTTTAATGACTAGATATCCAAACAGAATATATTTTGAATCTATTGGACTTGGTATCCTTTTTACTATATCAAGTTTCTTTTTCGTTTATATGTTCACTCTGGTTGTAATAGCAATAAGATTCTAAACCTACTGCGTTTAAGAACCTACTGCGTTTAAGAATTATCTGATAACGTAAACACCTTTGTTGGCATTAGCTAAAAAGTATTGAACACAATAACGAAGTGAATCTAATTGATGATTCCATTTATCTATTGGTCTTGTGTTTCTTTCGTGCCATACATAATTGTTAAGCTCTTTAACAAGCTCTGTACTATCTGGATCTATTATTAAATCAAAGTCTTGGATAAGAGCTATCCCTGTTAGTATAGACCCACTGCGTTTAATAGTAGGTTTTAGATTACAATATTCTTGTAGCTCTGATATAAGTCTAGGTTCTGCCGAATCACATATAATTAAATCTTCTCCTGCATATCTTCTGTTGTTCTCTCCTATTTCTTTTGTAGAAAGACCTGGCTTTGCATACATTGTTTTAACCCATATCTTTTTACTTTCTTTATGTACACCTACTTTAATTAAAACTGTAGGGTCAACAGAAAAACCAAAGTCTTGACCATAGATTTTTTCTACTCCATCATTAAACATACCTACTGTCCAATTAGTAAAGATGACTCCTTCTGCTTTATCCATCCATCCACCAAGTATCTGGTGATTATATCTATCTGGTCTTCTGCGTCTTATATCTTCCAACTGCAATAGAAATGAATCTGATAAGTTTTCTATGTTATCTTTAAACGTAGTATGTATATAAGTTACGTTATCTACAAAATCATTAGTGCCAGGATTAACTCCTTTACCTGCAAAGAATCTTTGATATATCCAATGCTCCTTTGTTGTAGGGTTTAATATCATCATAACCCTATTAGGTTTAGACTTACTTCTTACTGACTGATCTATCTTATCAAAGTCTTCTTCCTTGATTAATTCTTCTGCCTCATCTAATACCCAAGTAGTAATCCCACTAATCGACTTTAGTGCAGCAGTTTGATTCCCTGCTGATGTACGGATACCTTTAAACAGTATTGAGCTTCCAGTACTTATGTTTAAGATTTCATCTTTAGTAATACGAAAATGTTCCATAATACCATACAGTTCTAACTTTTCCAAGAACTCTGGGATAATTGAGTTAGCGGCACTTATCATAGTATACCTAGTGAATAGTATCTTGTGTCCCTGTTCAAACGTTAGAAAGGCTAAAAAGGTGGTTATAGCAAATGACTTACCACTTCCTCTACCTCCTGTTATAACAAAGTATCTTGAGTCGTTACCTAATGAATTGTATTTACTATTGAGTACTGGTTTCTTCATCATCATCAAGTTCTATAGTATTATCTTCTTCTTGAGTTCCAGTAAATAGATTCTTAATATTGATGTTAACCTTCTGTTGTTTCTCTTCAGGTTTATCAAGTGGCTTACCATATTTATATTCAAATAGTAATTTAAGATGTGGGAAAGATTGTTTAGCTTGCTGGGCTAATGATTCCCAAGCTTCTTCTTCTGATCCGAATACTTTAGCCATTGCGTTAAGTGCGTAGATTCCGACCCGTTTTCGCTTGGCATCGTTAAGAGCAGCAGAAGATGTGGGTCGTACAACAGGCACGTTTCTAACGCCTGGTTTTCGTCCATTGTTTCTTCGTCCATCACTATCTTTGACATATTTATATTGTTTTGGTTTTCTCCCCATTTTTTTCGTACAAAAATTTATATATATTCCAAATTGCATCTGACCACTCTTTGTCAGTATATACTTTAGTTCCTCTTTTTACTACTCCTTTAAAATCTACTACAAGATTAAACTTAATACATTTACCTACACATCCTGGAAGAGGCTCTGGATATATTTTATATCCTTTTTCTAAACACCATCTTGCAGCAGCTTGATTATACAAACCACCATAAGGAGGTAAGCTCCATTTCTTATTATGTTCATCTATCTGTTCTTTAGTCCTCTTGCGTTTCATAAATTAAATCATACTTTCTTTGTAACTCCTGATAATCTTCAATGAGTTTGTTATACTTTATTTTATAATAATTATCTTCATTATACTTTTTAAGATCTCCTTCGTTTTCTAACAGCAACCTATTTCTAATCTTACTGTATGAGCTTAATATTGTATCCTTATGTAAAGCCATAACATCAAATACAAATAATCCGTGAAGAACTGATGCGTGATCTCTTCTAACAGATTTACCTATTGATGATAATGTAGCGTGTGAAAACTCTCTACATAATTTAAAGTATATTGCTCTTGCGTAAACATACTCTCTTTTTCTTGTGTTCCTTGATAAACTTAATCCAAGTTCTTTTGAAACAGCGTGTGATATTTGTGATATACTAATATTCGATTTCTTGTCCATTTTGTTCTAGTTCTATTTTAATTTCACTATAAGTCTTTTTTTCTGCATAAAGCAATGCTTGTTTAATTCCCTCGCATAACTCATACATTTCTTTTGATTCAAACTCAAACATATCTTCAATCAATTCTTCATACGTCACTCCCATTAAAAGATCCTTGAGTGTTAAGTAATAACTCTTTTCTATCTTCTGTTTATATATATCCCTTTCTAACGTATTCATTAACATTTTCAGTCTTATCGTAAAAGTACTTTCTGTAGTTATTACAAGCAACCTCAACTTTTTTCTTACCTCTTTCTAACGCTTCTTCACTACACTCATAAATCCCAATCTCACCAGTCCCCTTATCTATAACTAAAAATGTAAAGTTTTGTACATTAAAGAGTTCCATATATATATAAGCCTGAACGTCATAGTGCCATTTATGTCTAGCTGTATACACCCAAGAACCTATATCGTTTGTAGTCTTTACATCTACGATTCTATCTGTTGTTAAGTAATCTGCTTTACCACGAAAAGGAAAATCATTTATCTCTCCTATACCAGGAAGCTCTGCAGATCCACCTCTAAGTAATTCGCTTGCGTGATAGTTAGACTCTAAACATTTAACAAGATATTGAAAGTAAGAAAACTCTTTCTTAAGCATTACTTCCATTCCTGGATTTTCTGCTTTAGCATCCTTATACTTATTTGTACTCCTTGTACTTGCATCTACAAATATATATCTCTCTGGTATCTTCTCGTATTCTAATACCAAAGTATGAAATAGTCTACCCTCTCTTAATGCTGGTACATTGCTATTGTCTTTCGCTAAGTAGCTTTTATATTTAACAGGAGATTCATATAAACTTTTTATACTACTTGAAGATAGAGCTGCTTCACCAAGATAACCATAGTAAAAACTATCGTCATCCATTCTGTCTAACAAATCTTTCTTCTCCCATTCCTTACCGTCTAATAATCTAATCATAGTGCAAATATAATAAACATTTAGTTAACATCAAAACTATTTGGTATTTTCTATATAATCTTCTAATGCAGCTAAAGCTCTCCAAGCTACTTTTCCTAGATGAAGTAATCCGTCATCATCTATTTTATCAGCATCTATTAGATGTCTTGTCAGTGCGTCTAAATGATCCTTACTCTTGCTCTTATCCCAATGAAGTGGTTTGTCAGGATGATGTTGATTGTTTCCTGCCAAACTAACTTTACTTACATATTTAAGTGCATTAGGAAAATACTTTAATACACCTGAATAAACAGGCATACTTTTTCTTTGTGTGTGTTTATCTTTACTCATCTATAATATCAAATATATTTAATTGGTTTCTTATTTGTGTGTAATGTTCTGGTGGGTAATCTTTTTTATTCTTGTTGTTAATGTCCCATCTTTTTTTTACGTTTTCACTTGGCGTAACCCACTCTAAATTACCTACAAAATTATTAAGACAGTTCCCGTCTATATGATTTACTTGACTGTATTTATTGAAATTTTCATTTAGGATAAAAGTATGAGCAACCAGTTTATGAATCAAACAACTTATGTGATTTGAATATAAGTCTTTTGTCGCAAAATCGTTTGTTAATCCAACCTCGTAGTATCCAGACTTATTTGGACGAACAGGTTTTAACATCTTGTTTTTTCTTAAAGATCTAATCTGCCCATATTTATTAATTCTATAGTTAGGAAACTTAATAGGTTTTGGATCAGACCTTCTTTGATAAATAGGGATATGCCAAGTGTCTTTACTCATAATACTTCAGCACCATAAACAGGCAGCATAGCTATCTCTTTTGGTATCTTGTTTGTGTTAGAAAAATCTGTTGTTTTAGGTAAATACTTTTCAAACCATTGTGGATTCTGAAAGAATAGATTCCATCTATAGATACCTTTAGGTGTTGAGTTTATATATATAGGAGTATCAAAATTATCTGTAGCCTTGTCCCATAAAGCAAAAAACTTTATCTTTTCTATAACCAACTCGTCATAATGTTTCTTTCTACATTTAAGTTCTATCCTGTGCTGTGTTGCAGGACTATAACAATCCCATCTGCTGATAGGACTTGTACTCATAAGAAGATCAGGATACACTGAATTTCTTAAGTATTCAAATAAATCTTTTTCAACCATTATACTCATCAAACAAAGATTTTAACTTATTTAGTTTACCAGCAAAACAACTTCCACAACTTGTCATCTTATCATTGTAATTAAATACTCTATTATATATAGTAAGTAATTGTCTTTGCTCTTCACCTGTAACTTTACTTTTGTTTGCATCATAAAAGTCAGATAAAAAAGAGTGTTCTTCCTGTGTTAAACAATTAGGTTTGTTATAGGGAAACATTTTATTTAATGTCTCTTTTCTTTTATCACATCCACAATCTTTTCCAAGTGCATCAAACACTCCATCAACTGCAGCTTTAATTCCTGTAGCTTTAGTAATCTTTTCTACAGTATCACCAACTCCACCAGATTGCTTCTCATATTTAGCAACCCACTGTTTGTAGTTCTTAGTCCTTTTATCGTTTGGTTTTGGAGGAATTTTATTCATTGTCGTCTAATTTAATTAAGTGGAAGTCTCCATTAAGATAGTCTTGGAAATCTTCTGAAAACTTCGTGGTTAGTATTTGTTTGTAGTTCTTACAACTATTAAATATAGATGTAACACTTATGTTGGTTTCTTTAGATAGCTTACGCATACTTATATCAGTTTCGTAATATATCTTAAATAGTTTTTGGTCATACCATCTATCCCAGCTACCAACTTCTTTCTGTATCATATCAATAATTTTCTCTTCAGCTTTCTGTTTCTTAATCTCTGATTCTAATTGAAGTTCTGTTGTTGGTTCTACTATTTCATAAGAAACTTCTATGTCATCAATCCTAACCATCTTATGTTTATTCCTTTGTTTTAAATAATCATTATATAAATTCTTAATCGTTATATATACATAAAATTTATTTACATCCTTTTCATTGTACATAATCTTATCAGGATTTTTAACATACTTATTTAAACGCAAGTACATTTCCTGAACAAAGTCTTCTACTATATGAGATGGTATTCCCATAGAAAGTCCCATAGAAATCCAAAGCTTGTGATATTTAGATAATAATTCTATCATTTAATAATAAAGAAATGTATAAAGATAAAACCAACACACACCCTTAACAAGTCTGCTGTAGTTTCATATTCAGGTATTTCTATATCCTCAACGTAATCTATTCCTACTAAAAAACCTTTAATAAATTCTAACTGTACATTCATAGTTTAATATTCAAATTCAACTCTTATTTTATCTGCTTCTCCATAAAACTTTGTCATACCATTTATCTCAACTATATTTTGATCCTGTTCATATACAAGACCCTCTAAAGAATCAAAGAAAGCTTTATTTAAGTTATCCTGTAAATCAGGCTTTGTTGTCTTAAATGTCTTTACTCTTTTCTTTTTAGAGAAACTCTTTGGATAAGCATATATATATTCTATATAATTAACTTTAATTTCTGATCCTGCTGTAATTATATAAAAATCTTTAGGAAGTTGTTCAGTAACTAATCTTTGTAAATAAGCTTGATAGTCTTTCACCTTTTTAGGTTTATACTTAATGCCATTCCTACCAATCTTAAATGATTGATGAGCAAGAGGTCTTATGTTTAAACTAAATTTTAATTTCACGAGTGTATAAAATCATTAATACCATCAGGCATTTTACATACTTGAGGTAATCCTTTTTTAACTTCAAACGAAAAAGTTTCAAAGGAATAACCTCTACTTCTTTTACAGTCAACAACAACCACATTAGGGTCACCATCAACAGGTGCTACTGTAATTTGTGTCTCTGTCTTTTTCTCTAAGAAAGAACCTAAATGTCCTGTAGCTTTAGAGTTATAAAAGTTAGAGTGTATTACTGTTATAATATGTATATTATAATCTAAAGTCCACTTCATTAAATAATGTATTACATTGTTAGATTTTTCTATATCATTAATATCATTTAATAAATCTGCTATTCCATCAATAATTACAAGACCTACATTTTCTGTTACAGATAAATGCCAATCTATAAAATCAAGCCTATCCTCTGGACTAAATTGTCTTAATGCATATGTGTAATAATCACTAACATCTTTAGCCATTCTATGTACTCTCTTAAATGTCTTTTGTGCGTGGTAACGACTTTGTTCTGTGTCGTAGTGTATTACCTTCTTGTCTCCTTTAAAGCCCTTTAAATCGCCTACAAATACATCGTGTGATCCTAAGTAAGCAGAAGCAAGTAATGATACTAAAAAGGTCTTCTTACTTTTAGGTCCTGCTGATATAAAACTAAAATTACCATATGTACCCATAGGAATATTTTCACCATTAGACAACTTACCTTTTGATATAGCAACTGGTGGTTCAGGTATTTCTTCTTTAGCATCTACATAACTCTGTTTAAGTATTTGCTCAAACCTTATGTTCTGCTGTAATTTCTCTTGTGTCATTAACGTACCCATTACAAATAAAAAAAGGGAGCCGAAGCTCCCTGTAACTTAAAACGGTAAGTCATCTGTAGCATTGTTAGAGCCAACTTGCTCTGCTTGCTTTTCTGCTACTTTACACTCGCCATTAGTCCATACAATTCTACCATTCCCCATATAGGTTCTTGGTTTCTTAGACTCTCTCTCTTCTTTAGTCTGTTCTTCCCATATCGCTATGTTCTGACCAAATTGATTAGTGTCATCGTTTAATCCGATAGTAAAGTTTTTATATTTACCCTTGCTATCTTTAATTCCAATTGTTCCAATTGCTGCCATAGTATTTATATTTGTGCCGTTAAGGCTTTTTCTATTTGTTTAGTTAGACGATATTTTTTTTCAACATCAGTCATTTTCCCACCATCTTTTACGAATTTAGCTACTTTAATAAAAGCAACACTATCTTCCTTTAAAAGAGGTTTTTTGTCAACTACGGATTTTTCTTTTTCACCGTGAGTATTCATTGCATCAGCATCTTTAGTATCATCAATTAATAGTAAATTACCGATAGCATACTTTTTAGCATAAGAAGATGCAGCTCCTGTTCTTTGAGGATCTTGCATACCTTTTGCGTTGAAGTCAATTATTGCTTGTGCAGTTGACTCTATTTGCATAGTAGGATCTGTACAATCAATCATTTTAGCTGTTGACTCTATATAAGCCTTTCCAGCTATTTCTTTAAGCTCATCGCTTATCTTAAAAACAACTTTGTGCTTTTTAGATATAGGCTTAACTGCCTCTAGTATATCTTCTGCACTTCTATAGTTGTAGTTTCCAAAGTTATTTCTTTGGTTCTTTGGAGCTTTAAGCTCTGTCTGTATTAATAAAAGTTTATTTGTTATATTCATAATTGTTTAACTATAGTGTAAATATAAACAAAAAATATTAATAAAAAAAAAGAGGGTTAATTAAAACCCCCTTAAGAAACAAAAAAACAATTAATAAAACACTAATAAAGCCAGATAGCATTAGGTTTTTGGTCATCATTATCTACGTGAATAAAAGTTTTAGCAATACCAAATCTTTGAAATCCAACCATAGATAAAGCTTCTATTATTTTAAGTCTTTTATTGGTGTGTGTACAGTGAATATCTGCAGCTCTTCCTATTAAATGTGAACTAGCAGTACCACCCCCTACCTTCCTATTATGTTCAGGTGTTCTATAACCTGAATTTATTTTAAATTGTATTCCTGCAATATCTCTTGCTTCGTCTAAACATTCAACAAACTCCCGATCCATATATTTCTCTCCACTACCTGGAGAATCAGGAGAGTCAAACTCATCATATGTAAAATGTTTTAATTCCATATTGTAAAGTTATAAAATATTTTTACATTTGCAAAACGTAGCTGTAAATCTACGATAAAAATTACTAAACTTCAATAGGAATATTGTTGGGTCAGATAACATTATAGTTTCTTTTTTCTATAAGGGCTTTTTCTTTTCTTTCTTTTTACCCTTTTTCTTTCTTTTCTTTTAATCTATCTATTCTTACCTTGTCCTATATATTTCTTTTTATAGCCTGTTTGACCTTTAGAAGCATTTTTAGAATGTACTCCTGGTCTCTTCTTCTTTTTAGGAGGAATATATATTGATACTTTAGCTTTCTTTGGCATTACTTACAAATGCAATAGTTGCAGTTACACATATTAATTACTTTTATTATTAAATTTTTCAAAGGTACGCATACCACCTAACCCTAACATACCAATTAATACTGTCATTAAATGTTCCATCTGTAAAGCTGGAGGTACTTGTTCTGGTCCTATAAACCATATTAATAAATCTCTTAATACAAAGTTATAGGCTAAAGCTACTCCACATACCCAACCAATAAAAGGTCTCCAACCAGCAACAAATATCGTTCTATGTTGAGCTTCTATTTTATTAATTTCTCCTTGTAATTCAATAAGCTTTTGCGGATCTATTTCTTTTCCTTTTAATAGCTCTCTAATTTCTAACCCTAAACCACTGACATTATCTTTTTTAGATATACCTAGTATGTTTAATAATGCCTTTAACATTATAGTCCTGTCTTAAATAATAGTTTCTTAATGATGTTATTCCAACTGGTCTTAAACCAATTGTTAAATGTTCTAAATTGCTGTGCTAACCACTCAAATATTCTTACCATAATTAGTTGTTTAATATAAATCTTAATTCTGTTTGAAACTCTCTTTGTTCTATCTTTAATTGTTCTACTTCATCTTCTACTGCTCTTGTGTTAGGAAAACAGTACTCTTGTTGGTTGTGTGATGTTTTTCTTGCTAATGTTGCTACTTCTTCTATTTTAGCATTTAAATTATAATATGAACCAGCCATTGATACAACAAGTGAAACTAGCATTACTACTTGTCCTATGTTGATTGAAAAATCTGCTTTACCATTTCCATTAATATCAATCTTTGCCATTATCTAATAGTTGTACTATTTTAATTATTGTATAGATTAGAGTTGCCACTATTAAGAGTCCTTGTAGTACTGCGTTTATTTCTGCTATTGTTATTATATAAACTGCTACTCCTAATATTGTTGGTTCAAATCCATTCATTTTAATTTATTTTAAATGCCATATATATATAAGTTCTACCATTAGCATCATAATCTACATAGCTGTTTGCTGTTACTGATGAATCTAAATAAAACCCTGTTGATGTATATTTAATTGGTGTACTATTAAAACCTGCATCTGCTGAACTATCATTTGCTCTTAACCTATAAGCACCATTGGTTCCATAAACCCTTAAACTATCGTGTATTTCCCAATTTGTAGTTCCGTGAGATGTACATTTAACCATTACAAAGTCAGGTCTAAATCCTGTTGTTACAGTTACATTTCCTGATGCAATCCCAGTATAACTTCCAATCTTGCTATATCCACTTACTGAATGGAAACAGTAGGAAATAAACTCATCACCTGAACCTCCAATACCTGCTCCTGAATCACTATCTACAGTAAATACTGTTGATGTTGGTGCTGTATCTCCAAATGGGGTATTATTAAAACCATCTGCTTCGGCATCAGTTCTGTTTAAACCTAAAAATTTATCCCATCCTATTTCAGTTGCTCCTGTAACCCAAAAATCCCAAGAATTACTTCCTGATAATCGTTTATTAATTATTAACTCTGGTGCAGCTGAAAGTCCGTGTCCTAAAGTAGATGTGCCTCCTGACCCAGTCCATTTCACAATACTGAACCCAGCATTAGCATTTGCACTAACTATAGAATCTATACTACCTTCTGTGTTTATTGTCGGTTCGTTATCATCAGCTTTCCAAG
>JAAHTH010000269.1_pt1 | contig 33745 bp, 25 predicted proteins | sample 6116091 | NCBI WGS metagenome assembly JAAHTH01 (sample SAMN13939990, study PRJNA603662) | sponge metagenome | isolation source: marine sponge | host: Mycale hentscheli | place: New Zealand | collected 2006
ACCATCTACATGAGAACCATCTACATGAGAACCATCTACATGAGAACCATCTACATGAGAACCATCTACAGGAGTGGCCTCTTCTCCTGTGTCTTCAGCACTCCCCTTTGGTGCTGCCATATTTTTACTAGAAAATTTAAGTAGAGCCAAAAACTGTTGGGCACCCATTTCATTTATTATTTCAGTAAAACATATAGGCTTGCGATCCAAACCCATAGCGTTACCCATTTTTCCCTTTAGTTCCTTAGGTAATTTTACTTTTTCACACGTTGTCTTGGTATAAGCATATGGGTCTTTAGGATCCGGTTTAAATCCTTCTGGTGGAGCATCCATATCTAATAAAGGAGATTCTCCTGGTATATTCTTAGGTTTTTTAATATATGTTAGGCCTTCTCCGGTATCTAGATTTACCCTTGACTTAGGTCTTTGTGAAATTGTCTCTAGGCCTTTACTTACATCAGCTATTGTTTGTTGGGCTTGACCACTTACTGCTGAGGCACTTTGAGGAGGAGGAGTTACATCACTTTTTAATTGTTTAACAGACTTTGCTGGATTTGCCGGCTTTGCTGGCTTTGCTGGATTTGCCGGCTTTGCTGACTTTTTTGACTTTGCTGTATATTTTGCTCCTGGCCTTACTGTATCTTTTGCCGCTGCTTTTGCCGCTGACTTTTTCTCTGGGCTAATTTTTTGCTCGCCCTTACGCTTTTCCTGAATCTGCTTCAAAACCTGATTCGACTGCTTCTTGGCCGCCGCCAGAGCCACGGCAGCCTCCTCCTCCTCCGCCTGCAACTTCTTATCTTCGGGTGATAGGGGCTGTGTTTTGGAAGCCGGTTTAGCAGAGTCAGCAGGAGCGTTCTTCTTCATGTGAGCGGCCGCAATGAGTCCCTCTTGCTCCCCCGCCTTCTTCACCAGGTGTTGAACCAGCTCCTTATCTTCGGGTGATAGGGGCTGTGTTTTGGAAGCCGGCTTAGTTGCGGAAGAGCTCATGCTTAACTCTTTGCTTTTTTCTTCAAGTTCACCCAGCTCCAATCCGGGCTGCTGCAGCCATTCCTTACCTTCCTCACCACCTTTTTTTTTTATGTATATTCTAAGCCTTTTATTATATTCATTATCTGGTTCATCGGGCTTTCGGGAAGGCGGGTCAGCAGGAGCATCAGGCTCAGCAGCAGACTTAGCAGCAGGCTCAGCAGCAGGCTCAGCAGCAGGCTCAGCAGCAGGCTCAGCAGCAGGCTCAGCAGTAGTGTCCTTAGCAGCAGTAGGTTTATCAGGCTTTACTTCTGTAGTAGCTGCAGTAGACATGCCTGTTTTTTCTTTGGCTAAACGTTGACTAATTTTAGCATTGACTACATCCAGACGTTTCTTATCTTCGGCTGACCGCTCACCAGGCTCAGCAGCAGGCTCAGCAGCAGGCTTAGCAGCAGGCTTAGCAGCAGGCTCAGCAGCAGACTCAGCAGGAGCAGGAGCAGTAGCGCCCTTCTTAGCAGACTTATCCGTGGCAGCTGCAAAAGAATCAATGGCACCATCAAGATTTCCACCGTGGTCATCCAGGGCCTTCTGAGCCTGCTCGTGCGAGGCGCCCATGCCCACCAGGGCTGCAATCTTATCCTCGTTCGTCATCGGCTCCTCACTATCCTTCTTTAGCGGAGGAGTAGCTTTTACTGTGGTATCTGCAGGCTCAGCAGTAGCAGACTCAGCAGCAGCAGACTCAGCAGCAGCAGCAGGCTCAGCAGCAGCAGGCTTAGCAGTAGCTATTCCTTTAAGTTTCTTCAATGCTTCAGTTAATGTTTCTATATTATCAACAACAAAGTTATCGTCTATTTTGTCTGTTTCTACTTTTTTCTCAGTGGCTACATTTTCAAGAGCCCTAAGATAATCCTGATCACGCGCATCTTGTAATTGTGTATCTCCTGTTAATAATTTACGGAATAAGGCCATTTGATTTCCCAACTTCATCATACGTTCAGGTAATGCATCTTGTAAGGCCTTGGCTGTTGCTAAATTTAATAGAAATTTGTTAACATCATCCATATTTAAGCTCTTCTTCTTACTCCACCAAGTTTCTATATTTGTTTGTAATTCAGGATCATTTTTAACAAGCTCTTCAATTCCCGACTTGTCAGCCAATTTTGCCAATATCTTTTTATCAATGTTATTTTTTTGTGCTAGTTGCAACATACTATCTATCGTTTTTTGAACATTTTCAGGTAAGGATGCTTTTCCTCCTTCTACTGGCTGCATATTGTATTTAACTATAGTTGCAATAGTTTTAAGGTCACTATATGATGAGTCATTGCTTAAATATTCCTTTTCAGAACTTTCAGTGTCAACATGTAAATATTCATAATGAGATGATGGAATATCCATTTCATTGCCTCTAGTCATTAATGCGGGTGTAGAATAGTATAAATAAATTATAGGTAATTTATCAACATCATCAACACCGTCCACACCCCCTAGAGGTGTAAATGTTTGTGCAACTGTTATCATATTTGATTGTTATGTGCTATATTGTTTTGCTTCATTATTATCTTGTGGAATAGGATCAAGAGGTCTTAATGGACATAACAATGAAATTCTGCATTTAAGAATGTTGCAAAATAAATCCATATGTTCGGCTGCACCCCAATCTGGTATATTATTTTGACGTCCCTCTTCTATTTTTCCCCATTCATAATTGCCAGGTGTAGCGATTGACTTACCAAATATACCCCCATTATATAATATGTTATCTGCAATAGTTCCTGTTATTAATGACTGCTCCGGGACATTCCAAGTATTAAGAGGACCGTCTCTTTGATACTTGGTATGTAAACCACTTTGAACTGCTTTTACAAATGGAATTTTATTAAAATCTTCTACTGTAATTTTATCGTCTGCGGCAATTTGAAGTGCTGGAACACTAGTTTTGATAAATGAGAACTCTGCATCAGGAGCACTAAAATCTTCTTCCGTTAATACTTTTTCTTTTATTAATCTTTGTCTAGTTTCATAGTCATAAAATCCCATACTAATTAGTATTTGTCGGAAACCAGGTATTCTTAACACTGTATTAGTGCCTTCTTGAGTCTTTATATAAGATGCTAGTAATAGTCTTACTTGCTCCTGTGCTTTTTGACATGATTTAAATGATTCTTCACTATCAGTCTGCACCAGGGTAGGAGGAGTAGATGTCATATTTGTGATACATTTCGGAAATTGCGAGGATTTTTTCGTTGGAAATAATTTTTCTAATGCAGTAACTAGAGAGTAGTATAGACAATCACCTCCTCCTGGATTTTTCACTATTGTATAGTCACTTTTTTTAAAAAACGGGTAACCATCTACTGTGCCTGATGGTTGATTTGCGGTAGGAGCAACTACATATTCCTTTAGTTGTTTAACATAAGGAGAGGAACCAACGTATTGTAACCTTAACCTACTATATAAAGACTCAGTCTCAATGCCATCTTCTTTTCTTAAAGCTTCTATCGCTACAGCACTCGGGATGTTTCCTAATCCACCCTTTTGATATTTCGCAGTTTTATGCCTTCTAGAGACAGATCCAGTTCTTAAATTCTTAGAAGGTCTGTTATTTAGACTTCTGTTTATTTTTTTCCCTTTTGACGTTTTAGCATTTCTCTTTCTAGACTGATTCTTAGTTTCTAATAGCTTCTTTAGTTTTTTTTTGTTAATAATCATTAATATATTTTAATATTATTATTTTTAATATTAAAATATAAATATATTTATATTAATGCCTTGTCCAAAACCAACATCGCCAATAAATTTATCTCAACATGTATTAAATTCAATTACAAGTTGTAATTATAAATGTTTTTATCAATATAATTATGGAAATGTAACACCGGTTAATGTTGAAAATAAAGATACGTATCTGAAGATAGAGTATAGTAGTGCATTAACAACAGCACCAGTAAAATATAACTCAACCGATTATTCAGTAATAGAATTGCGAGTCTATCATCCATCACTGCATAAATATGAAGGTGTAAATGTCGGAGCAGAACTAGTAATTGCACACGGTAAATGTCAGCCGAATGAAACAACTTCATGCTCACCAACATTATTTGTATGTATTCCATTAGTGCAAAAAAGTTCATTTAATTCAACCATATCAACAATAATTCAAGATGGATTACAACAGGCAGTAAATAATGGAGAGAATGGCGTGATTCAGACCCTTCCAAGGCCATTTAATATTAATAACATATTACCCAAAACAAATGTTAAAGGAGAAACAGTTCCATTTTATTCATATCAAGGGTCTGCGCTATATGGTACATGTCAAACTAAGACTGATATATTAGTATATGGAAAACCACATGCTCTGGGAATATCTAAAGGAGCTCTAGATGCACTTGATAAAGTAAAGAATACAGTTATAACCTATAATGAAAACCGTAGTCCGATGGATGTCTTTGTAAATACAGCGGGCGCCATATCATCAATAACAACTTCAAGTAATGATATATATATAGATTGTCAGCCAACAGATTCTGAAGGCAATATTTTAGTATCAGCTGATGAAAATTACCTGCAAAATTCATCAGGCTTAGATCCATCGTCAAAATTAGGATTTCTTGATTCTATATTTGGGGCAGATAACTCTGCTGCAGTTAAAGAATATATAGTAGGAGCTATTTTTGTAATATTAATGTTTACAATAATTCAAGATGTGATATTTAAAGGACAATTTACCAATATTAAAGTATGGGCTAAAATATTAATTTTAATATTCATAGCTGTTAAGATGGGTCCAGAACCACCTGAAAATGCAGGACCCTTTGTTACCGGTGCATCTTTTGATGCTTCAGATCCAGATGCATCAATGGCAGGTTTGAATGCATCAGGTGCATTTGGTCAAGGTGCAGGTGGTATTTTAGGGAGCAAAGGTACTGCAGTAGCTGGAGCAGCAGGCGATACAGCTAAGAGCACGCAATAAATTATAATGATGATGCTCCATGCAAAACATCAGCCACAGGTTTATATTCAGCAGGTGTTGTTAATGGTTCACCTACTAGTGGAACCATATTTTTAACAGTTTGTTCTTCTAAATTACCTTGATTAGGTGGTTGAACATTTTTCATTACTTTTTCTTTAACGTTTTCGGATGGAAGATGATTTTTAACATCAATAGCGGCAATACCATGACCGGCCCTGCGAATAAGTTCATAAGCGACTATTAATCCTAATATACCAACCATTGGTTGAGTATGATAGAATAAGGATAATGCAATAACCAAAACTACAGCATTACCTACATTGGTATTAATCATTTTAGCTAAATTTTGAGGCATATCAACATTAAAAAGTATATAAAAAATAAATAAAAGTGCTAATAAGAACTGAGGCTGATTTTCAATCATCATCATTTTTTTTAAATTTTCCATATATCATATTACTATATTTTATTCCTTATAATATAGTAAATCTACCTAAATAAAATAATTTATTATATTTTAGTATGACGGTAACCACAACATATTTGGGAGAGAAAGGATATTCAATTTATAAAGAAGAAATGAGTATAAATGAACAACAGTTTATAAGAGATGAATTAACAGTTAAACCATATTTACCTGGTTCTCCGATTAAATTAGAAGCTTTTCCAATTTATAGGGAATCTCCAAAAAAATTTTATATACCTAGATTTTTTGGAAATAAAACATATGGTGTTCCAAATGAATTAAAAATAAGCGAGGGTGATGATATTGATATAACATTTCAAGGTGAAATGAGAGATTATCAGGTCAATATTGTTAATACTTACATGAAACATGTAAAAGATGAAGAAGGAGGAGGACTACTTGAAATTCCATGCGGACGAGGAAAAACAATCATGGCATTAAATATAATTGCCAAACTCAAAAAGAAAACACTAGTAATAGTTCACAAGGGATTTTTATTAAATCAGTGGATAGAGAGAATAGAAACATTTCTACCAGATGCAAAAGTTGGCAAAATTCAAGGTCCGGTTGTTGATATTGAAGGTAAAGATATAGTTATTGGAATGTTACAATCTCTCTCCATGAAAGAATATCCAAAAAATATGTTTTCTTGTTTTGGATTAACAATATGTGATGAATGTCATCATATCGCTGCTGAAGTATTTGTTCGTTCGCTATTCAATATTGTTACGCCATACACATTAGGTCTATCTGCAACAATGCAAAGGAAAGATGGTCTAACAAAGGTTTTCAAGTTATTTTTAGGCGATATAATTTATACTGAGAAGAGAGATAAGACAGATCACGTTGAAGTGCGTGCAATTCATTATAATAATAATGATGATGAATTTTCTGATGTTAAGTATGATTATAGAGGTAACCCTCAATATAGCACAATGATAACTAAATTATGTAATTTTAATCATAGAAGCGAGTTTATTATAAAAGTATTAACAGACTTATTAGAAGAAAATATTAATCAACAAATCATGATAATAGCACATAATAAAGCTCTTCTAAGTTATCTACATGATGCTATTGAACATAGACATATCGCGCCAGTTGGATTTTATATCGGAGGCATGAAAGAAAAGCATTTAAAAGAAAGTGAAGTGAAAAAGGTGATATTGGCAACTTATGCAATGGCAGCAGAGGCACTAGATATTAAAACTCTCTCTACATTAATAATGGCAACACCAAAAACTGATGTTACTCAAGCAGTTGGACGAATTTTAAGGACAAAGGATCATAAACCACTAGTAATTGATATAGTTGATCAACATGATTTATTTAAAAAACAATGGAATAAGCGACGATTATTTTATACAAAACAAGATTATAAAATAATATCAACTAGTAGTGAAAAATATGACGAAAAACAGTGGACAACCGTCTACGAACCTGGTTCTAAAAAATCTAAAAAAACTAAAGAAGCATGCGAGGACAGTGGTTTAATTGGTAAGTGTATAATTAAACTTTAGGAGCTGTGGAACATGTTTTATATCCATTAATAGGTATAGGATTTGCAAACATTCCTCCAACCCCAGAGTCAGGGCTTATAGTATAACCCTTATTTGTATTAAATCCGGGCTGTGCTTTAGTATTTAAATTAGGGTTTCCTGCTGACAATATCCTATTATCATTAGAAGGGAATGGTGCACTTCCGCCCATCTGAAATGGAAGTCCTAATTTACGGCTTCCTTGTGCATAATTTTGTCTATGTCCCTTGCGATTAAAATACTTATGACCTAACTTAGTCGTAAAATCCTTGAGACCTTTCATTGAACGACTAGCCTTACCTTTCTTAGGATGAGAATACCCTTTCTTACCTACACCTCCTGATTTTTTATAGGGATGTCTTACCTTGCGGCTCCCCTGAGCGCGCTTTTGCCTGTGTCCTCTACGATTAAAATATTTATGACCTTTCTTAGTCGTAAAATCTTTGCGACCCTTCTTGGTGCGACTAGCCTTACCTTTCTTAGGATGAGAATACCCTTTTTTACCGCGACCACCCTTTAAAGTTTTAGCGCTACTAGAAAAGGCAGGGCTTCTCCCTACGGGACCTTTAAGTGATGCATTAGGTTGTTTAACAAAATTAAACGGTAATTTTTGTTCAATCTTTAAAGTTGTTCCATTTACACCGGCATCTTGCAGCATTTTAGTTGTATAAGAATTTCCAACATGAAGATCTCCAGTTCCACCCACCTGAGGTGGAATTAAAGCTGCGTTACCTGCGTATTGACCTTTTGCGGCTAAAACGGCAGAATTTGTCCCACCAAAACCATGACCAGCAACTTGTGCGGTATTACCTGTCATAATACCGCTTCCTAATCTTCCTTTTCCGGGACAAGAACACCCCGTGCATAATGATTTTGCAATTCCAGACATATATATATATATAATGTTAATTTTTTTTTTCAAGAAATTTAATATCTTTTAAGGGTGTTGTTTTTTCTCCTTTGAGAATTTCCATAGGAATCCATTTTTTAAACTTATGTGAATAATCACAACGCATTAATACACGTTTTTGCAAATTAACAAATTTATCTTCTTCAATATTTTCAAATTCATCTTCATCGTCACTTTCTTCTAATTTATCTAAATCATTATTTTCCTTGATAGTTCTAAATATATTATTCATCATAACACTTGCTTTATAGCTTGGAATAAGTGCAATTCCGTAAAATGTATTTTTATCTTGTGGTGTGTAACAATATAAATTATAGATATCATTCTGTTTGTCTGCATCTATTGTGAATATAGCAGAAACAACCTCTCGTTGTTTTTTATGAATAAAGTTAATATATTCGTTATTATTAAAATACCTAGATTGAATGCAATATATAGGATATGACAGATTATCTATGGTTGTAATAAGTTTATTATAGTTGGAATTAAATGGAACCATAGAAAATACTATACAATTTTTATTAAATGCAACAGTTTTTGTATCATTATTAAAAAAATTATAAAGCTTATTTAATCTTTCATTCCATGCATTATGCTCAATTGATTTTCCTTTGTAAAAATAAATATCTTCAATAGCAAAAAAGTCATGCTGATTTTGATTTACTATGGTTCCAAAAAGCAATGTTCCATATGAAAGATCTGAATGAAAACAACAAGGGACTATTTTAATTGATGATATACTTAAATTTTTAGATAATTCAATAATAAAACATACATTCTTGTTCTTATAATATGTAAACCATGCAAAATATTTTTTGCCCATAGGTATAGCATAATAAATATCTGAATCATGAACTTTCTTATAACTATGCTTTTCATAAGAAAGTTCAATAGGAGGGAACCTTTTTAAAAGTTTGGTGACGTCATAATCTCGCAAATACATTTATAGTAATATACATATTCTTTTTAAATGCATTAAAAACTGCTATACTGTAGAGATTCTTGATTGGCAAAATCAATGGTTGTATTTTTCTTAAGTTCACTATTTAAGAAATTTTTTAATTCTACTTTCATGTTACTATTTTGTTCATCTGTTATTTTTTCACTTTTAGAATTATTGATTGTATTTTTTTTTGTTTCGGCAACATAATTCATTTTTTTTAAAATTTCATCATATTTATGATGTGGTTGATTAACTAAATCTTTTATTTTCGGTGTTGTTAAGTTTTTGATAAAAAAATCATATAAATGATGAACTAAATAAATCAATACCAAGGATATAATAGCTATTTTAATTATCCAAGAATACATAATATTAATTGATATTTGTTAAGAGAGAAATTAACGTAAGAAAATCTTGATGATAATGATCATTTTCTAAATTTTCAGTTGTTTCAATATATGCATCTATAATATTACCACCCTTTTTATGCAAGGTTAATGCTAATTTAGATTGTCTCCTTAATAAATAGATTTCTTTTGTATAATTATCAAGAATATAATCAGGGGGGATTTGATACACAACTTGATTTTTTACCATTTTTGATTTATCTAAAATTAAATCTATATCTAAATCTCTCAATTGTTTTTTTTCTATATCATGATCCTTAATTTCTAATTGAAAAAGTTTATCATTGATATTTTCAAAAATACCATCTAATGTATAAAAAATACTTACATCCGTCTTCTTATCAAAATAATGTTGTATATTATTAGTGTTTACCTTTTCAGGGATAAGTCCATCTATGTATATTTTCATTTATAATTAATATTATAAACCATTTAAACCCATTAAATAAATATTCAAGTATAATGCAAGTTTATTCAGGTTTGGTTATTTTAAAAAATGGAGATATTAAAGAAACAAATATTAAATCAACAGAAATTGATGAATTGTATAAAAAATGTAATTTTCGTAAAAGTGAAGGATTTGATCAACAATGTGAATGGAATGTAAAAATAAACAAATTATCGCATAATATTAGAGTATATGGTCGTAAAACAGGTAAAAGTGGAAATGAAAATAAGTATGAATTTCCTCCACCTATTGATACGACATTGTTTTATGGTAATATGTTAGTAATGAATTATAGTGAAGGATCGCCATCAAATTTAAGCAGTGATATGTGGAAAAAAATATATGAAAAATTATTTGGAGGATTTGAAAACCTAGATGACACTAAGGAAGAGGATGAAAATGAAGTAGATGAATTAGAAAATATCCCTAAGAAGTTCAAAACAAAGAATGGTTATCTTAAGGATGGCTTCGTTGTAGATGAAACTGAAAAAATTTCAAACCCCTCAAATGATGAAGACGAAGAAGATGAATATGATGATGCAGATGAAGAGGACGAAGAAGATGAAGATGAAGATGAAGATCTTATAAATCCTTCATTGAATAGTAGTTCTGAATTGGAAGAAGAAGAATATGATTATAGTGATGATGAAATATAAAATTGATTTAAAAATATTACTAAGAATAATAGTAAATGAGAGTAGTAAAGGACGCAGCGGCCTTTAGAACCAATGTTAAAAACCAACTTACAAAATTATTCGATGGATTTAAAATTCATGGAATAAATTTAGAAAAAGGAATATACAATTATGCAATTCAAGAAGCTGTTAGAAAGAACCTTGTAAAAAAGTGGGATAATCCATACTTTGTTCTTTTGTATATTGATAAACTTAAAACCGTAGTTTTCAATATCAAAACATATCCACATATTAAAAAATCAGTGGAAGATAAAACATATAAGGCTCATGAGATTGCAATGATGATGCATCAAGAACTTGTTCCACAATGTTGGGATGAACTTTTAGAGAAAAAACGTAAGCGCGATCAGAATATTTATGATGATAATGAAGAGGTTGAGGATGGTGAATTTACATGTCCTAATCCAAAATGCAGATCAAAAAAATGTAAATATTTTCAGATGCAAACAAGATCTGCTGATGAACCTATGACTGTATTTGTTCAATGCACAAAATGCGGTAAACGATGGAAAACTAGTTAATTAATTTACATTAATCAATTCAAGGTCTTGCAATCTCCAATATTCAGACCCTCCACCTGGTAGTGGTCTTCGCAAAATATATGGTATTTTTTTTTGATCTAATTCCATTTGTGCAATTAAATATCCATCAATAATATTTGGCGGAACTTTAACAAATGGTGTAGCACCTTTATTCAACTGAACAGTGCGTTGTCCTAAAATGCGTGTTTTTTCAAATTTATCCAACCATGGAATTGTCTTATGTAAAGCATCAACAATAATACCATCTTCATCTCTTACAACTCTACAGAGAGCGGCTATTTCATTATAATTAATTGCTTTAGACTCAGGATGAAAGTTAGCTAGGTAATTATCTTTTAAATCATTATCAAATTTTTGTAGATAATCAATATCTTCATCATCCTCTTCTTCTTCATCATCAGAGTCATCACTAATATCTTCATCAGGATCTAATACTATATCAGGTTGTTCCATTTTTGGAATAATTGTTTCAGGTAGGGTTTCACTTGCAATAGAGCTTGATGGTAGAGTTTTACCTAGAGTTATAGGTGGTTTAATAGCACTTTCATCCTCCTCTTCTTCATCATCATCTTCATCAAAATCGGATTCAACATCATCTTGTAAATTAAGCTTGACAGCACCAGTTTGTTGTTCATCTTCACTTTCACCGGCAGAAAGGGATTCTTCAAGGTCACTCATTATATTATATATTATAATGTTTTTATTATTTCAATTTTATAAATAAAATATTATTTCGTAAATAAAAATAATATTTTGTCTGCAAAGATAGCCTTATTTTTATCTAATAATTATATTACTTTTGCTCATCTGTTTTCCATGTTGTATCACAAACAGAGCATAGATATACATATTTCATGCTACTATCATCGTAACGAATATAAATCACGTCTGGTGAAGCATCACCCTTGTGCGTAGCACATTCAGGATTTGGGCATGGAATATTAGTCAATCTAGGCAATGTTGGATTAAGTTTTGTATATTCATTGATAATATGAGAATATTTTTGTTCTCCCTTCTTAAATGATGTTTTACATACACAAATATTACTTTTATTTATCATATTGTCTTCATGACCACAATTCCTGCAATAATATATCAGGGTATTTTCATCTTCTCCGGAAACCCTAATATAATACATGTTATTGCACTGGCTACAGAAATGCATTGTTTATAATATATATATAATTATTATTTATTTCAATTTTCTTGCTTTATTATTTTATTAGTCTTATTTTTTGGTTTCTTGTTGAGCTTTACATGAATTGTTTTAATATCTTTTAAATGGGTTTTGTAATTTATGTTTACACTTAAGCTATATAAATTAGTGCAAACTCCAAATTCTTGTGGATATTCTTCTTCTAAAAGGGTGATTTTTTCAATAATTCTATCATAATTTTTATTAAAATTTTCTAATATGATATTGTAAAAATGATGAAACTTATTTGGTAAGGTTCCATTAGTTTTATTAAGCATTTTCAAAATAGCAATTTCATAATTTTTATATGTAATAATTTTATTATATTTATTAAAGTCCATATGATTTTCTGTTACACCAGGTTCATTTAATAACGGTTTATCTGTGAGTATAGAAGCTAATGTAACTAAAACAGAACTTATGGTCTGACATGCGGACCATCCTTCTCCCCTCCATGTATTTAATAGGGAAAGACATACCTTTCCATTTCTGTATAAATTAGGATTGAATCTAACATGTCCGTCTCCAGTGCAAAACTTAAATACCGGGGGGGCATGAGGATAATTATCAGGATACGTAATATCAAATAAATATGCACCCGAATCATATAATGAACCCTCTGGACCAAATACTATAGCATACCCTTTTAATATATCATTTTCATCATGTTTATAATAAATTCCTTGAGAATCTAGGGGGTTTTTATAAATATTTTTAACATCATTAAGTAACCGCTTAGTGGTAGCAGAAGTTAAAAACGTCTTTTCAGGATTTTTATTTTTTTCGGACATTTAATTAATACTATAAGTGAGTTATTTTTATATCCATATCAAAATCATTAACATTAGATTTTATTTATTGTAAAAAATTGAGATAAAAATTCTCCACTATATATATTCAAATGACAACAACCACTGGAACATTTCCTGACTTTTTAAAACGACACCTTATACCACGTGGTGAAAAAAAAACTATTACTCATACAAGAATTGGATATGAAGGACCGCTTGGTCCAAAGATTTGGGGCGGAGCTTATCATATTCCACCTGAAGATATGAGTGATTTCTATAAATTGTATCACCAACATATATTTACAAATAGGAAAGAAGAATATCTTACAGAAGCACAACTGAAGGATACAGGAACCGGGCCAATTTTAATTGATATTGATTTTAGATATGATGCTAGTGTTACAAAACGTCAGCATACAAATGACCATATTCTTGATCTTCTTTATCTTTATATGGAAGGTATCAAAAAATTACTTGTTCTTAAAAATGAAGAATTTCCAATTTACGTTCTAGAAAAGGAAAAAGTTAATATTCTTTCAGATGGCTCACTTACTAAAGATGGCATTCATATTATTATCGGTATTCAAATGGATCATACACTGCAAACAATGTTGAGAGAAATGATTCTTGCAGATATTGGAACTACATGGAGCGATATTAACGATATTATTATTAATGAAGATGGATGGAATGGAGTATTGGATGATGGTATCAGCAACGGATATACTAACTGGCAGCTTATTTGTTCTAGAAAACCTCATAATCAGGCATATCAGCTTACACAATATCATCTATTTACATTTGATGAAGAAACTAGTGAATTTGAGTCAGATGGAACTACAACGGTTAAATCATTTAATATGAAAACTGATATGTATAAACTATCTGCTAGATATGATAAACATCCCAAATTTGCAATCAATGATTTTGCAAAAGAAGACTATAATAGACGTAAAGGTAAAGGATCTAATAATAATTCAGCTGCAAAATCCAAAATCAGAATTTCAACTGATTTTAGGCCAGAAAAATTTACTAGTATTGAACAAATTGAAGCTTGGTGTGATAAGCTATTCAATGAACTTAGTATTGAAGAATATATCATTAAAGAGACACATGATTATACAATGATACTAGATCAAAAGTTTTATGATCCATACCATGAATGGCTTAAAGTAGGTATGGCTCTAAGAGAAACCAGTACTAAACTATTCCCTACGTGGTTATTGTTTAGCGCAAAATCGGCTAAATTCAAGTTTGAGTATATTCCTGATATGTGGAAAAAATGGCAAGAATTTGCTGATCATAGAACTGATAATCCAGTTTCAGTTGGATCTATTAGATATTGGGCTAGACAGTGTGATGAGAAAAAATTCATGGAAGTCAGAGACAAAACGGTTGATCATCATATTAATGAGACAATTAAACAATATACAGATTATGATGTTGCATCAGTTTTGCATGCACTTTACAAAGACAGATTTATTTGTGCAAGTATTAAAAATAATATTTGGTATGAATTTAAGGATCATAGATGGCATGAAATTGACTCTGGTGTTTACTTGAGACAAAAAATGTCTAAAGAACTACATCCTTTGTATGTTCTAAAAGCGCATAATCTTACACAAACTATTGTTAACGGAGAAGCTGCTGATACTCAACATCTTTGTCCGCTTGCGCGGAAGACAGCTGAAATCTGTAATAAGCTAAAACAAACTACAACCAAGAACAATATTATGAAGGAAGCAAAAGAAATCTTTTATGACAACAAGTTTCTTGAAAAAATAGATACAAACCCATATTTGATTTGTTTTACAAATGGCGTTTATGACTTTAAAGAAAGGGAATTTCGTGATGGACGTCCTGAGGATTATTGTGGTATTTGCACAAAAAATGCTTATCAACCTCTGAAGTATTATGAAGAAAAATGTCCTGATATTATTGCTAATATTAAAGAATTTATTAAGATGTTGTTTCCTGTTGATGAACTCAGAGAGTACATGTGGCAACATTTAGCATCGGCGTTAATTGGAACAAATAGCAATCAAACATTTAATATTTATACAGGAACTGGTGCAAATGGTAAATCTAAATTGGTTGAATTGATGGAACAGGTTCTGGGAGACTATAAAGGAACTGTACCCGTAACACTTATCACTCAGAAACGTAATACAATTGGCAGTACATCTTCAGAAGTTGCTCAACTTATTGGTAAACGGTTGGCAGTAATGCAAGAGCCTTCAAAGGGAGACCGCATCAATGAAGGTATTATGAAAGAAATCACTGGCAGTGATAAAATTCAAGCAAGAGCTCTATTCAAAGACTCTATTGAGTTTAGACCACAATTCAATCTTGTTGTTTGCACAAATGAATTATTTGATATCCCTGCAAGTGATGATGGTACATGGCGTAGAATCAGAGTGGTAGATTACATGTCCAAATTTATTGATAAGCCATATGAAACTCCTGAATTTCCTAGAGAAGATTATCCATATCAGTATGAAGTTGATCGTCATATTGATGAAAAATTCCAAATATGGTGTGAACCTCTAGCATCAATGTTAATTGATATTGCTGCTGAAACTCAAGGTGTTGTAACGGATTGTGATATTGTAAAAGCTAAGGGACAGAAATACCGTGAGGGTCAAGACTATTTGTCTGCATTTATCAAGGAAAGGATTATTAAAAGTCCGGGTGATAAACTTATGAAAACAGTTCTTCATCGCGCTTTCAAAGAATGGTATGTTGAACAAATTGGTAAAAATGTTCCAAAGGGACGAGAATTGGATGGTTTCATGGAAAAGAAATTTGGCTTATACAAAAATGGTTATCAAAATATTCGTATTATGACTGATTCAGATGATATATCAGGGAATATTATTTAATTGAAAATATAAATAAACTATAAATATAAAATAAAGTAAAATATTTTATATTTTTTATAAGGTCATATAGACATCTCTTGGAGATTTTTTATACAGGAAATTAATGATTATTAATATACCATCTGATACCAAACCCATTAACTTAGGATATAAAGCCATAAATCCATAATAACCAATTAACGTTACCCATTTGTTATGAGTTGTAAAATTATTACGATATTGGAATAATATAACCACGTATGTTAAATATACAATAACATATATTATTAAAAGTATAAATGTATACCATCTTATATTTTCTAATGCATTAGATTCATAATATGTCTTTCTCTCATCTGTTAAATTTTTGGTTACTTTTTTATCTATTTCATCTTTAATTTTATCATTCTGCGCGCTATACGATGTTTTTAATACATCAATGTTATCATTATATGTTACAGTGCTATCATATGTATAAATTAATGATTTGGTCCTTTCACTTAAGCTTTCAAATTTTTTTTCAAAATTATCAATATGTGGCTTTGCCTCTTGTTCATAATGTAATGTTTGCTTATCCTGCATTTTACTTGGTGAGCCATATAAAAGTTCACTGTATCTTTTCAAACTATTTTGATATAAATTACTAGCAATTTGCTCAAGATTCTTAGATTTAATTAAATCATTTGCTATTTTGATCTTTTTCTTTCTATCTATACATTTGTCACCTCCTGGTTCGCCAGGTTTACATAATCTATTGTTTTCTTGATTTATTAAATAATCGTCATATACTCCTTTTGTTATACCTACATCTGTTAATAATTTTTGGGAATTACTTGCAGAAGGCCATCCTGCTAAACTCTGCGTTCTATACTTCTTAATAGTTGCATCAATACTATCATCAGAATTATTATTTATATCACCCATTGATATAAATAACCTAGAAATTAAAATCCTTCAAAAGATATTATTTCTGTGTTATTACCTCCACACATATTATTTTGTAAAGTATCCATATCACAAATAACTGTTGCCTTATTTGTTGCTTTTGCTGAGAGTGAACTACCACCGTTAAATGCATATGTTGGCGCAGGCTTTGGCATTCTAGGCACAGGGGCAGGATTTAACAAGTTGATGTTAGAGAATCCATCTTTTTTTGAAGAATCATCCATAGACGCTTGTTGACCTGTATGAACTGGTCCTACATGTTGGCCATTGGGTAATACACATCTTTTCTTTTTCTTATCATATTTAATTCCATGAGTTTCACAACATTGAGCACCGATACATCCTAATCCTAAAGATTTTTCTAATTGTTTCGTAAGATAATCTTTGGGGAAAATCTCACCCATGTGTTTTTTATTATATGCTATAATACGATCCTTACTAGCAGCATCTCTAAAATTGTATTCATCATAGTTCATATTATCACGATAACCTATATCTAACAAATTTCTAAAAACTAAAATTATTGTTACAACTAATGATATTATTACCCCCCAAGCTCTTATCTTTTTTGATATCATATTGTATCTAAATAAAATAGCTATTACCAAAAATGGAACACATGAAAATGCTAAAATTTTCATTAAATGAGCATGAGCCTTGTATCGTTTTCCGTAATAAGTATTTATTTCAACTAAACGCATTTGGTTGTGTTTAGCCTCTTCTAAGTTATCCGCCTTTTGTTGAATATTTACTAATTCACTAGACATAACATCAGAAAGGGTTTTTTGATTGACTAAATCTGCACGTGTTTCACTGACAGTGGTTTGTAAATCTACATATGCATTACCTAATTGTTTGTATAATGCACTACGATTTTCTCCTAAATTTTTTAATTGAGTTAAAACATCATTTTGAATTTTTTCAATTGTAGTTAATGATACTTCTAATTGAGATTTCACATTGCCTTCAGAATTTTCTGCCTGAGATTTAATGACATTTATTTGTGAAGCTAAATCTTCCAAATTCATGTATAGATCCTCCTCTTGTTTATCCAATTGTTTAATATCATTAAGTATCTGAACTCTTCTTGAATTTACACTATCTGATTGTGCATTTACAGCATCTTTACTCATTACCAATTCATTTGGATTAAATCTTCCCTCGACGTCAGTAGACATTTATTATATATTATAAAGATATATAATAAATATTAATTTTTTTTATGCATATTATTACTTTCTTCTAATAGCTAAAATACCCAACATTATACTTATTGCAACTATACCCCATACTATATAACGGTAATTTTGATGAACCAGTTTTAGATCTGAATCTGTTCTCATTGCTCCAGATAAATGATCTTTCTCAATATCTTCCATAATTTTTAGATATTGATGATAATTTTCGGAATCTTCTCCAAATCTATTTTTTTGATTAATTAACTTATTAATTAATAAGTCTTGAGTGCTTTGTAAACTATTAATATTATTTTGCATATTACGACCCGCTGTATTACGTAATTTTTTAACATCATCAAACATTTTTTGACGCATATCATCGGTATTTCTGGCAAATGTGCATTTTGCCGGTTGACCTGAGCCACCTGAGCCACCTATTTGTTCTGTTACATCACTTATCGTTCCCGGAATCACCATTGTAGAGCAATTTGCAGTTGAATCTTTAATTGGAGATACTCTTACATATAAGAGAGAGCTTGCATCTTTTAATACTTGAGGTGGATATAACTTGACTAAGTCACTATTTTTCTTAGATGGAGCAAAGCCCTTATCATATAGGTTTACAGTTCGCTTCAATAAATCTAATGTATATGCTTGAACTTGTTTTGTTATTCCTTTATTACGTATTGTTTGATTTATCCATTTTTCAATTCTCTCTTTTGATGTTATTTCACTTGTCGGTATTGTCATTATATTAAATGGTTTTCCGCCTATTCCATATCGCCCTATATATACATAACGACCCTGACTAAAATCTACATTATCCGGTGATATATAATAACTTTGATTAAATTCGTCTATATAGAAAGTATCGTATAAATGATTATTGTTTGCATAACTGTTTGTATACGATGATACATATCCTGCCACATTTGAATATTTTGATCCAATAGTTGTGTTTGAAGGCTTTATTTCATATTTATTAGACTTAAAATCATAACTCATTATACCACCTGCCTTATCGCCGCATGCTATTACACTATATTGAATTACGCCTATACATTTGGTTTGAGCTGTTACATTTGTTGTGTATCCTCTGCATCCTGAAACCGATAAATCCTTTAATTTACCAATCAATCCATAAGATACTAATAATTGCTGCCATAATGATTTTGGATCTTCATTTACCTTTTTAATGTAAAATCTAAATCTACCATTATTTGAGGTTATAAAATCACCTATACCTAGGAAGTTATTTCTACCTGTTTCTATATAATTTCTCTTTTCTCTCCATTTTGGAATTACCGGGGCATCTTGGATTTCTTGAATTGGATCTGTTGCCCATATTACACTTCCAGATCCACCCCCTTCATCGTTTCCTGAATCCTGCCAACCATCTGATGGTCTTTTATACAATTTTAATTGACCTGTATCTGTAATATATAATCTCATATCGCATATTTTATATAATTCACATTCTAATTCTATTGAACCATCACTTAACTTAAACGCCTGCGTTACATTTTTTGTTGAATTCCCACATTTCTTATAAGTAATCATTACCTTTGAAGAATTAAATATATAATTAAAGCTTGGATTTGACCAAAGTGCAGGAATTTTATATCTTATTTGATTTTTTATTTTATTAATATCTAATGTGACACTTCCTGTTTCACTATCCGGTCGCAAGTTGGAGCGACTAGGATAATTAATTGCAATACCTGCCATTTGTTGGACAAGTTTTCTTAGTTCAACATCTAATGTACCCATTACTGATGACTCCGTTGAAAACCCAGATATTTTAATTGAATTTACATCTATTTTCATTTGACCTAATGTTTTACATCTTGGATCTAATCCAGAATTATTAATCTCTGTCGCTATATAGCTAATTAAAGCTCCCTTTACTGTATCACATACATATTCTTGAGAACCTGATGCAGAACATAAATAGCCATTTCTGGTTAATGTGACTCCTGAACCTGTGCTTGAAAAAAGAGTTGTGTTTGAACAACCACTCATAAATGGTGCATCAGCTATTACATAAGGGTTTGGATTTTTCTTACCTGATGTAACACCTTTTTTAACATACCAGCATGTATTTGGTAATAATACAGATAATGATCCACCTTCCTTTGCTTCATAACTACCTACTGGAACATCATCTGGTTTTAAATACAAAATTTTTGTTTTCACTGTATAGGTTACTATTTGACCTTGACCTGGTTTTGTCAATGTTTGTAATATATTTGCCTCTGGTGTTTTATTCCATCCAGATACTAATCCTTCTTTCAACGCACCCCCTTCCAAATAAGCGGCTTTTTTCTCAGGGGGTAGATTATCTACTACCTTCTTTTTTGCCTCTTTATAACTAGTAACACCTAACCTAACATTTGTGTTAATTGGATCACACATTTTATAATATGGCTTAAACTTACCATATTCTACAAAATTATTATATGTGGGACCTGTATCTTTCATTTTTTTAGTATAAACAAATGCAACAGGAACATCAGATGTTCCTTCAACTGTTGCCGTTATAAAAAATCCACCTTGTAATTTAGGTAGATCTACCAATGCACGATACCATTCTTTTTGAGAACCAAAATAATTCATATAATCTTCCCTACAAGAACCACGTGGCTTTGGCTTTTGAAAGCCATGGTGGCATCCTGCCCAATCTCTTTGTTTGTTGCATTTAAGTTTACCAATACCACAATTTGGATCATTTCCACAACAGAGATTTTTACCTCTTTTTCCTTTATTAGTTAAATCACACCAATTATACATATCAGCAAGCACAGTTGCTTTAGATTGTGTTGCCCACCAACCTCCCGCATTCTTCTTATCAGGATTTGGACATCCAGTCTCATTAAATGTCTGTATCATTTTCTCCGGCGTGGTCTTATTACCACAGTCTGCTCCATGTGAAACTTCCTCTTGCCATTTGCAAAGCCATCCATTGCGGCTGGTATCCCCGCAAGCCTCTTTGGACTGGGCTTGGTAGCAGCTATCCGTCCTCTCAGTTCCACATATCTTAACGGGATTGCACCCAGACCCCGAAGTAGTACCTTTGATGCGGCACCACGAGCCGCAGGGGCCACCACCGGCATCAGCAAATCTCTTCTCGTTATAACACACCTTGGGTCCTGGGGAATAGAACTTGTAGTTTGGGTCCGTGCACAGATCCGTGCGGTTTGGCACGCACTTACCACCCACAGTTATTCCCGTGTCCAAAAGATTCTCCATCTGAGAATATGAAGTTTTCCAATCATATGCTGGACTATTATATTTTGCTTCTGTTATCATTGGAGCTCCTGATTTGGTTAACATACCTCTAAACGTATTCCAATCTGGCTTATTTCGTGGAACATTATGAATTCCGTCCAAACAATTAGGTATTGTTGATACACCCACTTTTTCCTTTTTAAGTTGCCCATTTGTATCATAATACTCTAACTCATATTCAAATATATTATATTTTTCTATCTCACTTGGAGAGAAATCTGTTACTTTTACAAGATCATTAATAAAATAACCTGGTTTATCGAATTGAACAATTTTTATCACACATCCAGGTGCTTCAAGTGGTTTAGTTGCCCAAGGCGCAACTTTGTTCATATCACCATCAAATGTTTCAAATACTCCTCCTGTAGGTGCTTGAGCTGCTTTTTTAATGTCTTTATTAGGTAGAGGATTATCTGTTTCTAATGATAGGCATCTATTCCACCAATTTTCCGGATCAGCGTTTGGATTAACGTTAACAGTGCCGACTGGACAGAATTTCCATCCTGTATTTGATATACTGCCATCTGGTGATATACTGAAACCATTTGTGTCTATGTATTCGCGTGCCAAGTTTACATCTCTCTCTACATGACTGTGGTGGACTGTCTGGCGATTCTTTTCATACATCCTGAAATTACGCCAAACGCCCCACGGATTATCTATTGAAACACGTCCAGCCCCACGGATTTCATAATTACCTCCACAAAGGTTTCCTTGTTTTTGTATATATTTACAACTAGCATTATTATTACATGCATTTTTAGCTGCACCCAAAGATGAATAAATATATGGACAACGACTACCCCCTCCACTTAACAATGAACCACCATTTACTGATTGCGGAAAATGGCCAGAAAAACCCCCATAGCGTTTGGATAACATAGTATAGTTGTAGTTGTAAGTGTCTCTGTCCTGAACAGTTCTATATGTATATTTCTTACCATATTCAGGTCTCCCTTCTCCACCTATGTAAGCTGCTTTTATTTGACCATCTGGTGTTACATCCCATCCTATGTCAGTCCTTGAAGAATGTGGATTTGATAAACCATAATTAGTTCCATTAGCTGCATTCGGAAGCTTACTAGATACACAACTATCTTTTCCAAGACCACAACCGCTAGTTCGCGATTTTTTACAATTAGGACAGTAGATATCCCTTCCTATAAATTCCGAACCTCTAGGTATCTTTGCTAATATTTCCGCCAATTGAGGAGCGCTGCTAGAGAAGTTAGAAAAATTATACGGTGGATATTGATTAGCAAATCCTTCCACATCTTTAGGTTTTTCACCATCTTGTGAATAACATAATCCATATTGTTTTTGATTATCATTCCACTTACACCACTGAGATGAGGTCTCCTTGCAGTTTGCTTCGTTTAAGCCGGCACAACCGGCCACCCTCCACGCAGTACTTGCCGAGGTTGCTCGCGAGGCAATACATGTTCCAGGTCCACCAGTTTTTGGTAAAGGATTACTTTTTCCGTCTACAAATCCGGGTTTTTCACCTTGAGGTCTAATACCAGAAGTATTAAAGAATAATTGATCTCCTTCTACGTAACAACCTGATGGCTTACCAGCATCATCTATAGTTTTCATAGTTGTCATAGGGGTTTCTAATTGTTGACCCCCAAAGCGGCATTTTTCTGCGGAATAGATATCAGACTCCGTTCCAGGACCACATCCAGCTAATACATTATGTGCGGTGTATTTGCTGGGATCATCTACAGTTGTTTGACCTCCTTCTATCTTGGGTTTATTGTTAACAACACCAGTAGAACTTATAGCATTAACACATCCTGTTGTAACGACACCACCTACATCGTCATTAAAATATAAAGTATTTGGAGCATCACAGAAATCGGCTCCCATACGCCATGATGGTGGGCTAGAACTATTATCATGAAATAAATAATATCTCGTATCTTCACCTTGGAAAAAAACGGGCCAAGCAATATATGTTTTTTCTACATCTATAGATGAACCCATTGATATTCCTAATTTACTTAGTGCCTCTTTCATTTGTGTTTCTATTTCTACTGCAATAGATGGATCAGTTGGATTAACCTGCCCTGTCCACATAAATTTAGATCCTACATGATCATTATTACCAATATTTTGACGAACCAATAATTCAGCCTTCATTGTTTTACTTCCACAATGATATTCTCCAGATAAATTTGTTCCATGAACTTTCTGCTGGCTTGATGGATTATGGATAACTACCAGTTTCCAATCTTCACCTGCTCCTAATGCAAATTCATTAGAACCTCTGCTTTCTGCAAAACTTTTACAACTATCAAAATCCCAATTATTCAATATTTCTAACTCTTTATATTCAGATCCATCGGCCTGCTCCCAACTACTTCCGTCAATGCCCATACTTTCCACACTTCCACATATATTATTAGGCATAAGTGAGTCTTTTTCAAATAATACCATTGAATCTGGAACTACTGTTGGTTTAGTAATAAAAATATTACTTGCTGCACCATCATTGCCGTCTAAAAATACATTTTTATTCAATTGATTTACCCTTGTAATATCATTATTATATTCACCTGGCATTACACCGTTATACATAAGATATTGTTTTGCTTTGTCATACGTGATTGGTTTGTTAGCAAAAAAGAATAATGGTCCTGGTTGAGGCATACTAGCACTGGCTGGTGGTGATCCAGAAAATACCGGATAAACTTGCTGTTTAATAGAAGATTGATTTTCACTTAACCATTTAAATTCTTTGATTTTTAATTCATTTGGTATAGTTATTACCATATTTTTTCCCTCTAAAAATTCAATTAATTTAGTAGATGTTGCTACTCCTCTATCTTTTAATTCAGCATTTGGATTTTGAATAACTCTAAATATATTTGCATTATTTATATAACCAAGTGTTCCTCCAGTGATTGGAAGGAAATTTAACTTTCCTTGACTATCACTACTTGCTGATATACCAGTTTGTAATAAGACAAACTTGTTTAAATACTTAGAATTATTACCAGTTGAACTATTTACAAGTGATAAATATCTAGTTTCTTCCCAGAATTGTTTATGTTTCATTCCTAATTCGCTAACGTCCTTTGAAAATTTATCCAAATCTTGTTTTGCACTATCAATTTCATCTTTTCCAAAACTACCTTCACTAGGTTTTGAGGACATTATTAATATAAATACATAATATATTTTTAATAATTATAATCATTATTCATTTAATTTATGCTAAAGCTAAATAATGATTATATTAAAATAAATTTGTTATCCATGATGTTATTAAGTAATGAAAATTATATAAAACATACAATATATACATACCTATTAGTAATAAAATAACCTTTGTAGGTGCTTTATTATGCATTACAACCACAGTAATACTTAATATTGCCATAAATATCCACGTTAGGTAGAATAAATTGTTTGATTGTAATCTTAATTTTACATCTGTAAAATCACCTAGATGTTTTTGATAATCCATTGCTGATATGTTAAATGAATCTTGATTTGCCTGGAGGTCATCGGATTTTTTAAATATTTGATCTACAGTTTTGTTTGAAGAATCTAAAAAAGAGTTATAACTTCCTTTAAATTCACTGCCATTTGTTATGCTATCCATTTGCATTAATATATCATCTAATCGTTTTTCCTTTTCAGAAATTTTCCCTTTTATTTGATTTCTTTTCAATTCTAAAGTATCTTTAATTTGAGAACTATTAGCTTGCACTATCAATTTATTTGTAGCATTTAATTCACTTTGTAGAGAATTTAAATTTGTTATTACATTACCATAATCAACCTGATGTTCCTTTAATTCTTTAATAAAATTATATTTTTCTTCCTCTTCATCCATATATTTCGGGTATTTATAGTCTTCAGTAGTATCTCTCTTTCTCATATTATCCATCTCATGATTGTATACTGTTTGTTTACAATTACTATTTGTCTCGCATTGTACCGCGCCATATTCTTTTTCACCATTAAATGAATCACCCATATAAATTATCTAAATATTATTATTTGACCATAGTATCTTCTTTAACAATTTATAAATATAAGCTATTATTTCAAGTATAGGATGGTATATCTTGGATAAAACATATAGAGAGAATGTCCCCATTAAAGCATAAGAAACAGGTTTTGATAACAAATTTGGTTTAATTATTAAAAATGCAAAACAAATAAATAATGTTAACCAAAATGTATATTTAAACGTATTGGATATAGATTCATCTTCTTTTGCTTTATTTTCTACTATTTTTTCTTCATAATCTCTCGCACTATTGTTAAAAGATATTACATTTGAATCTATTTCTTCCTGTGTTTTTCCTATTTTTCCTAGCTGATTTTTTGAAGACTCTATATTTAATCTAGCTGATTCCATCGCGCTTGATCTTTTGTTGAGAAGACTATTCATTTCAACTGACAAATACAATAATTCTCTTTCTTTTTCATTTCTTAATTTAATATATTCATTTTTATTCTTCATCATCTTTTTTCTAATTGGTGCAAAGTTTTTCGCACTTTTTTCCAATAAATCCTTTTGTTTTTTATCTATATCAATAGTTCCATCACAATAACCACTTGAATATTTTATAGCTTCTGGCGTTAAAACACTTTTATCCAATCCGTATGCACTATCTATTGCTTGATTCACTTTCGTAAAATCAAACATTGTTTTACCTATAACAGAATTAGGTTGACCGCACTTTATATTATCACCAACTTTGGTTTTTGGTATATTAAAACAATTACCCTTTACAATTTGAGTCCCTTTTTTAATATCACCTAAACGTATATCTATTGGAGAATTACCAAACATCATTTTTAAGTAACCAAGAACTCCTCCACCATGCTTTGATAATTCACTATTTATTTCATGATCCATTACTAAAAGTTTATTAACATCATTATATTTATTACCCTGTTCTAATTGTCTATTTAATGAATTTATTGCACCATCCATATCACCATATAGCCACATTCCACATTTAGTATCATCCTGACACATATTGCTACATTCTACTGAATCCTTCGCATAAAATGGTGTAATCTTATTAGTAGTTGCTACTGATCCAAAATTATCTAACATGTGTCTAACTGATGGATCAAAAAAATCTTCAAATTTTATTTGACTTTCCGAATTGTTGGATGAACAAACTCCAGGTGTATTCACACAAGTTCTTTTTGAACCTTCTAACGACATCAAAATACCCTTTCTTTGATACTTTTTTATTTGATCCATAGGTATTCCTTGATTAAAATTATGATTTAATTGATTCAATTCATTTAATTTTTGTTGATATTCTTTTTGTAAAGCTAATAATTTTATTATTGAATCATATTTTTTTGGACCATCATCTAAATATTTTTTTGAAGATTCATCGTATTCATTAAATGATCCTATATTTTTTAATATTTTTTCTTCAATAATCATGTATATAATTTACTTATAAAATATTGAACAAGTAAATTAAATTAAATTAAATTAAATGTAATGCTTTTGATTATTTAAATTATTCAAATAATACAATATTGAATATAATATAAATACAAGAAACAAAATAGCTATTACATTTGTTATTTTTCCACTAGATCTTGATGATATTCGCATTGTAACAAAAATGATTACAATAGCTACTAATATCCATACTATATATCTATAATATCTTGCATTTAATACTAACTTTGCATCATCATATTGACCTTCTATATCGTATAATTTATTAACATCATGGTGAACATCATTATTAGTTATGGCTAATGAATTGATATATTTTTTTTCATGTGTTTTTAATCTTTTTAATTTTCCCTCTAACTCATTATTTTCTCTATCTAAATCATTCATTTTGTTATTTATATCATCTAAAATAATATCGTTTTTTCTATTCATTTTTATAGCTGCTTTTGCTTCACTTTTTATTTGTTTACTTATTTTTTCATTTTGTTCTTTATTATTTTCTGTTTCTGATATATCACTCTTATTACTGCGTAATTTATCACTTATAGTTGCATTATTTAATGTAGATGTATCTAATGCTACTTGTTCTGTTTTTTTTTTAATATCTTTTGCAGTTTTATTTTCAACATCCTGATTCTCTTCAAAACCTTCCATTAATGGAAACATATTACCAACAGTATTAAAAGATTTTCTTAGTGCATCATATTCTTTTCCTTGATTTTCTACTGTAGATATTACATATTGCTCATTATTTGTCAAACTCCCATTATTTTTACTTTGGTCCTCAGATACCATATATATATATTTGTTAATATTATTTCATTTGTAGTTTTATAATATAGGTCATAATACCTATACCTCCTAAAAGATATATTATGCGAGCTATTTCATACCGATAACGTATTTTATAATCATGAATTAAGGTTGATCCTGCATAATTTTTATCCTGCAATACATTAGATTCTTCTAGATAATTTTTATATTTATCCTTAGAATCTGTAATTTTATTTACATCATTATGCATACTTTTATTTGTATTTTTGATATCAGCGCTTACCTGTAAAAAAATAGTATTTAACTGAGTCATATAAGAACTTATTTTATCTTCTATAATTGTTTGCGCTGCTTTATTTTTTCCAACCTTTGTTTCTGCATATGCTTCTGGATAGTGTTTTAAAGCATTTTCAAAATCTGCATGTATTGAATCTATTTTTTCCATGTAATGCTTGCTTTTATCTGTTAAAAAATCTTCCTCTTTTGGCATATATATTTAATACATATAAATTAAATTTTATTCATTAAATTATATGTATTGATTTAAATACAAATTCTATAAAACATGCTTGTAATTGCAGTTTTACTTGGTCTAAGAATGCTGCATATTTCTCCTGGTTTCAATATAATTGCTTGAGCTACCGGATCAAATCTTGAAATTTCAGGAATTTGAACAACCTCGTTTTGAATTTTATATGTTGACAAAAAGTCAGCTTTTTCATCTTGTGATAGTTTAATATGCTTTGGAACCTTATCATGATTCAAAATATTAAATTGCAATCGTTGAATATTATACAATATAATGAAAATACCTTCATTTTGCCAGAAATCTCGCATAATATTAATTAGTGTATCATTTGGTTCATCCTTAATAATTATAATAAGCGTATCGCCCTTTTTTAGAATTTTTTCTAAAGTATATAAATCATCTACATACTCCTGAATATATGATAGTCTAATTGTTTTATTTAGATGATATTTGATATAAACTTTTTCTCCTGACGTTTCATTTTCAACCAACATATCCAATTGTTTATTTTGCAGAAGTGTGCTCACCTCAGGAAGAGTAAAATCCTCATAATCTTCAATTGCAAAATCCTGTTCTTTTAAAAGCTCCAAAATAACTTGTCTTGATTTACTAACTGTTTGAACAAATTCACTTAAGCCCGCTGTCGTCATTAATATATCAATATATGATAATTATTTATTTCAATTTTATAATTTTTTAATAACAATTCTTTTTCCACCAGCAAAAGGATCTTCATCTTTTTTCTCTTCTTCTTCTTCAGGATCATTAGTGCTCAATACTTCTTTTAATCTCATTTCTTCCTCTGCAGGCGTTCGTTGGGTTTGTATGGCTTGTGAAGGAGGGATTGGAACTTGTTGAGGAGAAATAATTCCTTGAGACATTTGACCCATTGGCATAGTTGATACTAATGGCATCATAACTGCAGGCACTGCAATTTGAGGTGACATAACCTGTCCTTGTGGGCTGACTACAGGTGATACTTGTGGACTTACTACAGGAGAAGTTTGTCCGTATGTTGGTGTTGTTGATGAAAAGACCGTATCACCTGTTTGTGATTCTTGCATTGGTAATTTAAATACATCTTCATTTATTGTTGCAGCACTCGGTGGCGCAGCACTCGGTGGTGCATCACTTGGTGGTGTTGCAAATGGATCATCAAATGGATCATCAAATGGTATTTCTGTTGATTTTGCAGGTTCAAGTTCTAATCCTTTAGGCTCACTTGGTGGAGGTGCTGAACGATAATCCGGTCCACTATCTATACCAGAAATAGTAGGCGTTTGTATTGCCTGTCCTTCTTCCTTAGATATTCTTAATGCTTCTCTATTCAATTGAATAATTTCCTGTGCTGTAATTTCACTAACACTTAATGATTTATTAACATTATTAGAAAATGACAGGTTTGTCAATTGTTCAACATTATCTTCAGTAATTATTCTCATTTGAATATTCATTGTTAATAGCTCTTGCATTAATAATTTAAAGGCATATGGTATTCTAACAATACTAAATGAACGCCCATATTTGCTTACATTTTCAATATTCATAGTATCTTCTAGTGATTCATTGAATTTAATTGGTCCATCAACCATTGGACTTAAGAATAGATTTAACGTTTCATTATAAATAGCTATTGTTCCCGATTTATTACATACAGCCATGTAATATTCGTCACCTCTTACCATAAGTGATTCTTCCAAGAATTTAGCGGCGCCATGTGCAATTATACCATCCCTTTCCATTTCACCTATACGCAATCCACCATCATTAGCACGACCTTGAACTGTTTGTCTAGTTAATACCGTTCTTGGTCCTTGAGCACGATAATTTATTTTGTCTTTCACCATATGTTTTAATCTCATATAGTATGTTGGTCCCATAAAGATCTGCGTTTCCATTTGTTGACCAGTTTGTCCATTGTATAATAATTCATTACCAGTTGAATTATATCCTATGTTTGTAAGCAAATCTCCAAATATTTTGTGTTTTGGACCCTTATTACTGAATGCTGTGCAATCACCAAAGCCACCATACATCACGCATGCTTTACCCATTAATGTCTCAACTAACTGACCTATTGTCATACGAGAAGGCAGAGCGTGAGGATTAACTATTAGATCAGGCTTTACACCATCGGCAGTAAAAGGCATATCTTCTTCAGGTATGATTAATCCTATAGTGCCCTTCTGACCACACCTACTACAAAACTTATCGCCGATTGCTGGTATTCTCTCTTCTCTTATACGGACCTTTGCTAATCTGAAACCTTCTTCGCCGTCAGTAATAAACGATTTGTCTACAAATCCAAGCTGTCCTTTCTTAGGAAATACAGAACTATCCAGTGATTTACTTACGTCCGAAAGATTTGTAGTTACTTTACCAATAATTACCTTTTTATCATCTAATGGTGTATTTTCTTTAATTAATCCATATTTATTTAATACGCTATAATCATAACCTGGGCGCAAACCTACTGTTTCTTCACTTTCTATATTTGTAAAGTGCGAATCAACTGTATTACCTGCTACTTTTGAACTTTCTTCGCGACTTTCATACATATTAAAATATGTGGTTCTGAACATACCTCTTTTAATAGATCCTTCGTTGAATAATATTGCATCTTCTACATTATAACCTCCATAACACATAATTGCTACAATAGCATTCATGCCATAAGGATGTTGCTCTTCGTTTATATATTGTAGATATCTGCTTTTTACTAGTGGTATTTGTCCACAATTGAGAATCACGCCCATTTTATCAATTCTTGTTTGGTAATTTGAATGATATAGTGAAACAGCCTGCTTACTCTGTCCACATGAGAATAAATCACGCGGTAACTGATTATTCTCTGGAAATACAATTTGGTTACCCATCACACCAAATATTAATGACGGGTGTATCTCTAAATGTGTATATGGTTTGGCCCCAATGTTATCTATATTCATTGCTATAAGTGCAGATTCTTCCTCAGCTGAATCAATAAATTCAATAATTGCCTTCTTAGTTATTAAATCATCTTCTTTGATACCAGGATACAATTCTTCTGGTTCGTATATCTTGCATCCATCTACTTGAAATCTTTGGTCTTCTTTCTTTAGAAATCCTGTAATAAGTTCGTTCCACGTAAAATCACGATCTTTAATTATTTTTTCAAAAGGAGCATAACTAGGATTTTCGCCATTCATATAAAAAATAGGCCTCGTCAATCTTCCTGCATCTGTGTATATAAATATATCATTTGTAGTCATATTCCAATGACAACTTAAATAAACTGGTAACAATGCAAGATGTCTGAAAAACTTAATTTTTTTCATTACAAACTGTGGATTATCTAGAACGCCAACCCATGATCCATTAACAAAGATTTTAGTGCACTGTGATATATATTTTGTTGAACATTCTTCTAGTAATTTCATGCCTGTATTTATTCGCATCCAGTTTATCATCGGCACTCCTGAACAATTATTTGTAATTTGTGTCGCAATGGCCATATGTTTATGTAAACCTACATTACCACCATCAGGTGTATCAACTGGATCTATTATCCCCCACTGAGAATTATGCAATAAATGTGGCTTAACAATTTTTGCACTTGCCTCTAATGGTAAATTAATTTTTCTTAAATGAGAGATTGCAGAATTAAATGACAGTCTGTTTAAATCTTGAACAACGCCCGGTTTTTTTGTATGAGCTTCTGACCCCCAGTCTCCCTTGAATCCTTTTCTTATTCCTGTTTCAACAATTCTCTCTTTGAAAAATTCTCTATAATTATTTTCTATTAAACTTACAAAATTCTTCTGGTATTGATCAACGTGATAATAATACTCCTTATCTATTTTTAAATAAATATTCCTTTGCTGTAGCGTATAATATTCTTTAAATAGATCATATAACAATGTTCCTGGAACCTCTACTCTTTTATATTTGAAACTATCTCTGTCAGTCGGCTTTTGATTCTTTGTGAATACCATTAAAAGATTAAACACCATATATCCAACAAAGTAGGCCTTTTGTTCAAAATTTAATTCTCCTACATTTGGTAAGAAAAAATTCATTAGAATTTCCATTACATGTGGAACAGTTTTACCCTTTGTAAAAGTTGCGATGTATTTAAGCGCTACATCTTGGTTAAAAACCCTTCCAGCATCGTGAATTGATGGAATAAACAAATCTACATAATCACTATTTTTTTCTAGATCAAGCAAACAATACTCTATGATCTTTTTGTCTGATTCTATTCCCAATGCTCTCATCAAAATAAACAAAGGGATTGGTTTACGAACATTAGGAATATTAACTACAATTTGATTATTCGTTGATGATGGTGTAGGTGCTACAATTCTAATAGACATTGTTCTTATAGGTTTTGATGCATCTTCAGAAACAGATCTTATCTCAGCTGCATGACTATAAATATCATTTACACTATCTTTAACATAAAGCATATTATCTGCAAACTTTTCTTGACATATAATTGCCTTTTCTTTTCCATCTATAATAAAATAGCCTCCTCTGTCATTCTTGCATTCTCCCATATTAAATCTTATTTGCGGAGTTAATGTGTTTAAAATACAATATTTGGATTGTAACATAATTGGAAATCTTCCTAAAAAAATTTGATCAAGAGTCAAAGTATGTTCTAAAAATTCTCCGGTTTCACCCTTCATTTTGAATTCAACAACAACATCATAATGAATTGTTATTCCATAATTCATATTTCTTAATCTTGCTTCATTTGGATACATAAAATGTGCTTTTTCATCATCATATATAACTGGCTTACCATAATATAACAAATCACCTTCTTTACCTCCTAAATATAAATTACATTGTAGTCCGAATTCTTTTGTGTCAGGATCCTGCTGTTTCATAATCTTGATTGGATTTTTCTCTCTAAAAATTTGTTGAATTCCATTATTTAAAAAATCATCATAAGAACTTAATTGATGTTTAACTAAATTATGAGGATTGTCTCTGAAATATTTATCAATAATATTCCACGGGTCTTCCATTATATACTTTATTATATACTATTTTTAAATAATATATATCTTAATAATCATATCAAGATGTATATTTAATTATTATAATAGCAATAAGACGATAACTTATTTAAAGATTTTTATTTTACTATTTTCCATCTACAACATCCAAGGGTTTAAATTATAGACATCATTCAAGTAAATATCTTTAAATATAATACTTAAGCAAGGCCAAAATCTTTTAAAAAGGCACTGCCCCCTGCGCCTCAGCTTCCACCACTCTGGCGATGCTTTACACGGCGTGTCATACGCCTCTGGCGTTTTTTCCCTGATTTTGTCTTGCGTCTCTTTTGAGAACGACCTCTAGTTCGCATGCGCTTATGCTTCATTATAATATAAATTGATATAATTATATTATAATTTGGATATTTAACGTCTGCGTTTGCTAACGCCACATTTCTTCATAGAAATGGGTAGGCAGCAGCGACCAGATTTAAACTTGCGCTTTCTGTTGCCACGTCTCTTACGAGAATTGCAAGTCTTTGCTTTGAAACAGCACTTACCGTTTCCGCCGGTGAAGGCGACGGTAGCGCCACCCAGCAGGTAGGTGTTGCCGCCGCACTTCTTGCGCGTCCCAGCTCTTTTCTTTCCTGAACGCTTTCTGCTTTTTCTTCCTCCTGAACAACCAGTCATTATATATATAGTTGTGAAAAATTTTTACTTCAACTTAATAACCTTGGTTAATTCTAAAGCAGCTAAACCTCCGGCAACCTGGGCGATACTGTACGGGACAACCTCTGCCTCCCTAGGCCTTCCGGGGGGGGGGCCCGCAAAGGGGAAAGGCGGGGGGTGCAGG
>JAAHTH010000602.1_pt1 | contig 33631 bp, 15 predicted proteins | sample 6116091 | NCBI WGS metagenome assembly JAAHTH01 (sample SAMN13939990, study PRJNA603662) | sponge metagenome | isolation source: marine sponge | host: Mycale hentscheli | place: New Zealand | collected 2006
GTTTATATAACAATCTAAGTGAAACACAATTTAATAAAACATGGAACACCCTCAACGGTATGGTTGGTTTATTACACACCGACTATAACGTTGAGGATTTGTCATATGAGAAAGTGAGTGGAAACCCACCATGGGGAAGCGACGAACATTCTTGTTGACAGACTACATATACACTGATAGAATTGAACTGAAGGTTATTCAAAAACATGGCAAAAGGATTTACTGTAAAGGCAAAAACGCCTACTTCAAAGAAAGACGAATGGGACATTGCAGCAATTAAAGAACGTATGCGTGGGAAGACAATTGTATTTTGTCTACCAGGGCGTGGATGTTCTTTTATCTTTCTGAAGAACTTTGTACAACTGTGCTTTGATATGGTACAGAATGGGATGAGTATTCAGATTAGTCAAGACTACTCTTCTATGGTAAACTTTGCACGATGTAAATGTTTAGGTGCGAATGTATTACGTGGACCGAAGCAAATTCCATGGGATGGTAAACTAGAATATGATTATCAGTTATGGATTGACTCGGATATTGTCTTTGACACTAACAAGTTCTGGCAGTTATGTGATATGGCAATTGCAGAGGATGGAACAGAGAAAGAGATTGTTGGTGGATGGTATGCCACTGAAGATGGACACACAACATCTGTCGCACATTGGTTAGAGGAAGAAGAGTTCCGAACGAATGGTGGAGTCATGAATCATGAAACTGTTGATTCAATTAGCAAGCGCAAGAAACCATTCACCGTAGATTACACAGGTTTCGGATGGGTACTTATCAAGAAGGGAGTCTTTGAGAATCTAGAGTATCCATGGTTTGCACCAAAGATGCAAGTCTTTGAATCTGGTCAAGTACAAGACATGTGTGGTGAAGATGTTTCATTCTGTCTTGATGCAAAGGAAGAAGGATTCGAGATCTGGTGCGACCCACGGATTCGTGTTGGTCAAGAAAAAACTCGCGTTATTTAAATAGGAGATTATTATGGCAGTTCGGAAATCATTATCAGGTACAGAGTTTGTGGAGTCACATCCGAAGAACACTCGTCAAGGGAACGGTAAACATCCAAAGTACGCCGCGTCGTCTCGTAATGGAGCAAAGAAGCGTTATCGTGGACAGGGTAAATAGTACTAGTTGTTAATTAGACTATGCCTTGTTTGATTGCGAATCTACCGTCGTATGAAGTATGGGTAAGAAAAGAATATCTCACTGATCATCAAAGTGGTCATGGTGAATTTGTAAAGGGCGTCTGGGTATCGGTTAAATCGATACCTGGGCGTGCTTTTTATTTTGAAACGTATTTACCAGAGTATGCGGCAATGTACGATAAATTGCCCATCAGTGCGTTCGTATCGTCCCCAGAGATGCCTAAACCTGATATGCCACTACATAACCTACAATTTTGGAATTGTATGGATTATGGGGTCACTGTGGTGCAGAAGCAATTTGTAGGTAGTATGCATTATGAATGTTATACAAGAGACTATGGACCACAAACTGGAACATATATTTGTACAATTGATAATTATCATCAAGATCCAGATGCAATTGATTATGCAACAAGTGAAAATCCATCAGAACACAAGTCACATAACCTAATTGAACTAGATAATGGGCAGTTTGCATTGTATCCTAATAATAGGACACGAATTTATGATAATAGTTTGACACCAGAGGAACCAAAGATTCCAGATTTTAAAGTTTCGACTGTATATTATCAAGTTGAGAATGGTCATGATCGTGATGGACTTGGAAATGATGAAAATTATTTCTGGAAAACTGCAAAAGAACGTAAAGATATTGAAAATTCACCCGAAATCCCCGATTTTTAAACAAATGAACGATTTTTTAGACAACCTTGCTAATGATCAGCATCAAAAGATGCTTCGTGAGATTGCAAATGACAAATTAACACCTAAAAAAAGTGATAAAATTAAAGAAAGTGAGATCTTTAATCCAGAGAGTAATCCAGAACCACTTTTTGGTTGATAAATAATACATAATTGCTGTATTGTTGTGCCTTTAGAAAGGGTAAGTCAAGGGTTTAAAGATGTTAGTATGACATTTCAGAGAAATCCTCTGAATGATGATATCCTTACGCTTAAAAATGAAAGGGCAATTGCAAGATCTGTGCGTAATATCGTCTTTACAATACCAGGTGAGAAACCATTTGATGAAACTTTTGGATCAAGGATCACCGCATCCTTGTTTGAGAACATTGATGACCTAACAGGGGAGACCATCAAGGACGAAATAGAGTATTCAATCAATAGATTTGAACCAAGAGTAAATTTATATCGTGTAACTGCTACACCTGACCCTGAAAACAACTCATATGATGTCTCTGTCGCATACGAAATCATAGGAGCAGACGTTCCTCCACAGGAATTACAGTTTGTTTTGCAACCAACTAGGTAAAAATGGCACTAGTCAACTTTTCTAATCTGGATTTTGACCAGATTAAAACATCACTAAAGGATTATCTGAAGTCAAATTCAGATTTTACGGATTATGACTTCGAAGGATCTAATCTGGCAACGATTATTGATGTTTTAGCATATAATACTTACACATCTTCGTATAACGCAAACATGGTTGCGAACGAAGTGTTCATTGATAGTGCTACTCTACGTGAAAATGTAGTTTCTTTAGCAAGAAATATTGGATATGTTCCTCATTCAAAGAAAGCAGCAAGAGCAAATATTACTTTTGAAGTAGATACCTTAAATATTAGTCCAACTCCATCATCAATCACTCTTAAAAAGGGTGCTGTTGCTGCATCAACTGGTTCTGGGTCTTCACAATCGTTTGTTTTCTCGATTGTTGATGATATTACCGTTCCAGTTTTTAATCAGATAGCAACTTTTGTTAATATTCCGGTTTATCAAGGTACAGTTTTAACAAAAAACTTTACTTATACTTCTAGAAATCCAAATCAGAGATATGTTTTACCAAATACTGGTATTGATACTAATTTATTGAATATTTCTGTTAGAACTAACGAACAATCTACTTCAAAAGTAAAATATAATTTGCAAGATAGTTTATTTGAAGTTGGTTCTTCATCAAATATCTACTTTTTACAAGAAATTGAAGATGAAAGGTATGAAATTTTCTTTGGTGATGGTGTTTTTGGAAGAAAATTAGAAGAAGGCAATTTTATTACTGCAAATTATTTAATTACAAATGGTGATGCAGCAAATGGCGTCTCTAGTTTCACATTTTCTGGTAAATTAGTATATACAAGGAATGGTCAAGAGTATACTGTTACTTCTGGAATCTCTCTTTTAACCCCACAGTCGTTTGCAACTGGTGGAGAGAATATTGAAAGTGTAGAATCTGTTAAAAAGTTTGCACCAAGAATATATTCGACACAAAATCGTGCAGTAACGCCAAATGATTATGAAACTTTAATTCCAGCAAAGATTTATCCAAATACAGAATCTATTTCTGTGTTTGGTGGAGAAGAATTAGTTCCTCCACAGTATGGAAAAGTTTTTATTAGTATAAAACCAAGAACTGGCGACTTTCTTTCCAATTTAGCGAAAGAAGATGTTAAAATGAAGTTAAAAAAATATGCAGTTGCAGGAATTGTTCCTGAAATTCTTGATCTGAAGTATCTTTATCTTGAAGTTGACGCAAAAGTTTATTATAATTCAAATTTAGCACCATCTGGTGCATATGTTTCTAGTGTTGTTCAAAATAATGCTGAAAAATATGCAGAATCTACAGAAATGAACAAGTATGGTGCTAGATTTAAGTATAGTAAATTTTTGAAAGTAATTGATGACAGTCATGAGTCTGTAACATCAAACATTACTACTGTTAATATGAGAAGAGATCTCAAAGTAGTGTTAAATAGTTTTGCAGAGTATCAAATTGGTTTTGGTAATGCATTCTATATTCAAAATGAGGATGGATTTAATATTAAAACTACTTCGTTTAGAGTGAGTAACATTGCTGAAGAAGTGTACATCTCTGATGCTCCAAACCCAGGAGGCACTACAGGGTCTTTATTCCTGTTCACTCTTCCATCAGTTAATTCACAATCTCCAACGATTGTTAGAAGGAGTGTTGGTAGTGTTGATTATGCAAGAGGTATAATTACTATAAATCCAATCAACGTGGTAAGTGGTAAATTAAAAGATGGGCAGACAATAATTGAAATATCGATGACACCTGCTTCAAATGATGTTATTGGATTACAGGATCTTTATTTGCAACTAGATACTAGTAGCAGTAATTTTGAAACTGTTGTGGATGAAATTTCATCTGGATTAGATCCATCAGCATCTAATTATGTTGTATCTGCAAGTTATCCAACAGGAGCACTTGTTCGTGCTGGAGGAGCATCTTCTACGGCGTTAACTACTACAGCAACAAATCAGTCTGTATCAAGAACTGGATCTACAGTTTCCACTTCTGGATCTACATCTGGTTCTACATCATCAGGTTCCTCAGGTTCCTCAGGTTCATCAGGTTCATCCTACTAAGATCGTAAAAATATAAAATGACAGAGAAAAGAGTACAGTTAAACAGCGTTTTATCCCGTCAACTTCCAGCATATGTTAGGGATGAATTTCCTCTAATATCTGAGTTTTTAAAACAATATTATATTTCTCAGGAATATGAGGGTGGATCTCTTGACTTACTTCAAAATATTGATCAATATATTAAACTTGAAAATAATACCAATCTTTCAGAATCTGTTGTACTGAATACTGCATTATCTCCTCTTGATAGTACGATCTCTGTTAATGTATCACAGTCACAAAATGGAACAAAAGGATTTCCAGATTCATATGGAATCCTAAAAATTAACGAAGAAATAATTACATATACTGGAAAAACAGATAATTCGTTTACTGGATGTATACGTGGTTTTAGTGGAGTATCTTCTCTTAAACAGCAAACTAAACCAGAAACACTAGTATTTGAATCTACTACCGCAACATCACATCTTTCTGGATCTACCATAACAAACTTAAGTTGTTTGTTTTTGAAAGAGTTTTTAACTAAAATAAAAACTCAAATTCTTCCTGGACTTGAAGATAGAACACTTTCTACAGAAATAAATCAAGAAACTTTTCTAAAGCAATCCAAAGATTTTTATCTTTCTAAAGGAACGGATAGAGCGTTTGAAATTTTATTCAAAGCACTATACAATGATAACGTAAAACTTGTAAACCCAAGAGAATTTCTTTTTACTCCATCTAATGCTGGGTATCAAATTACTGATGATCTAATTTTAGAATCAGTTTCAGGCAATCCAGAGAATCTTCCAAATACCACATTATTTCAAGAAGAATATAATAGTACTATATTCAAATCATATGCTCCAATATCCTCAATTGAACCAATTTATGCTGGAGTAGGTAAAACTTTTTATAAAGCAAAACTAGATTCTGGATATAATAGAGATATTAGGGTTTCGGGTGCAACCTATGGAACTTTTTCAATAACACCAAAAACCCGATTGATTGGAACAGCATCTACGGGAGAATCTATTTTAAATGTAGATTCTACTGTTGGATTTGCAAAAACCGGTGAGGTACAAGTCAATTATAATAATAATACCACTGGAATTGCCACATATACCTCAAAAACATTAAATCAATTTTTTGGTGTTATTGGTATTGATGGTGTTCTTAATAATGCGTCTACAGTTGGAATTAATACTTTCCCATATGCGATAGAGCTAGATGGTCAATCTGAAATAAAAGTAAAAATTAATTCTATTATTGAAAAACTTTCATATCCAGAAAATGCATCAAAATATGGTATCGGTGACGTTGCACGGATAAAAACACTTGGTATCCACGAAAAAACTTTTAAAGGAAAGAATTGGGTTTACAACATATCTCCAATTTATAAAGTAAAGACTATAACTTTAGTAGACGCATCAGACTTTACTTATAAGGTAGAATTGGAAGTAAAGAGTTATTTTAATATTGGAGATAAAACAACTCTTTTAGGTTCAGATTCTACGGAGAAGCAATCTGTTATTGTAGATATACAATCTGATAAAATATTTTTAATTAGAGGACAAGGAGTACTTACAACTGACCTAACATATAATGTTAGAAGAGATTTAAACACAATTAGATCTAATTCATTTCCAAATTCTATCAGTTATCAAACTGATATTCAAAATGTTTATAAAGAAAAGAGTTTATCAAAATATCTAATTGCATCATCTTCTATTCCATTTTATAATGCACAACCGATTGATTCTACAGACGGAACTGTAATTTTTTCTGGAAGTTTTAATGCGGGAGATACTTTTGAAATTTCTCCAATTAATGACCATGGTTTTTATACTGGAGATGCAATTTATTATACCCCAGAAAAAGTTGATAAGAAGAAAGTTTCGGCAGCTGGAACTGTAGTTACTGAAAAGGTAGTTGAATCTTCACTCTTTTCAGAAGGTTTATATTTCATCAAAAGAATAAGTGACTCTACTGTAAAGTTTGCAAAAAGCAAAGCAGATATTAATAGTTCAAAATTTGTACTGTTAAACAGTTCTACTATAATTAAAAATAATAAGATTGCTCCATATTCATTTAATGGAAAAACTTTAGAATCACAAAAATTACTTAGGGAGATTGCAAATCCAGTCGGAGCAGGAACTAAAACAAAAACTGATCCTGGTTTTACTGGTGTTCTAATCAATGGTGTTGAATTACTAAACTATAAGTCAAATGAGTTTATAAATTATGGAGAAATAAAAAATATCAACGTCCTTTCAACTGGAAATGGTTTTGATATAATTAACCCTCCGTCTTTGATAATATCGGATTCTGTTGGAACTGCTGCCACAGGATATGTTGCTGTATCTGGTTCTCTTTCAGAAATTAGAATAGTTGATCGTGGATTTGATTATGAAGAAACTCCTAAAATTTCTATAAGTGGTGGAAACGGAAAGGATGCAAAAGCGTCTGTAATAATGACGCAAGTTCACAATAGTGTAAAATTTGTTTCTGAAAACGTAGGTTTAGGTGCAACTAATTCTACAATTGGATTTGGAACATATCACAAGTTCCGTAACGGTGAGCAAGTAATTTATAAAACGAATAATCAAACTAATGTTGGTGGTCTTACCACAAACACTCAATATTTTGTTGCAGTACAAGATAACATTTCAGTAAAATTGCATAATAATCTAAATGAGGTTATTGCTGGAGTAAACACTGTAACTTTATCGTCTGTTGGTGTGGGAAATCACATCTTAGAATCTGTAAATCTAAAATCAGTAGTTGATTCTATTAATGTTACCAATCCAGGATCAGGATATCAAAGTAAAGAAAAGACAACATCACCTATTGGGATTAACACTGCTATTGATGTTATTACAATCAGCAATCATGAGTATGAATCCGGCGAAATTATTAAGTATAGTTGTGTAGGAACTCCTGTAACAGGACTATCAACTAATACTGATTATTACGTCACTAAACTAGATGATGACAGATTTAAATTATCTGCAGTTGGAGCAGCTACATCAGATAAAGATGTATTTTATAAAACAAAAAGATATGTCGATTTAACTTCTATAGGTGTAGGAACTCATCATTTTAATTATCAAGATATTGAAATCTCATTAGTTGGAAAAGTAGGAATATCATCTATTGGCACAGAAACTTTTAAAGTAAAAGTTCAACCAATTTTTAAAGGAGAAATTACATCTATCCATTTAGAAAATAATGGAGTTGGATATGGATCATCGGAAATTATAAATTTTGAACGACTTCCTGACATTTCTGTAACTAGTGGAACTCTTGCTCAAGTTAAACCGGTAATAAATGCTGCTGGAACAATTACAGAAGTTCTTGTAGACAATAAAGGTAAAAATTATCTTTCTCCTCCAGATCTTGTGATTGATGGAGATGGTGTTGGAGCAGTACTAGTTCCTATTGTTTCAAATGGACTTTTGATTGAGGTCAAAGTTATTTCTGGTGGAATTGGATATTCTCAAAACGACAGTATTACTGTCTCTACTACGGGATCTGATGCAGTATTTAAACCAGTATTACAATCTTGGAGAATTAACTTATTTGAAAAATATTCTTCTAGGATCTCTGCAGATGATGGTTTTATTGTAAATGGGATAAACAGTGATTATGGTCTGCAATATTCATGCCTCTATGCTCCTAGAAAACTTAGAGAATCTATTTTTTCTGTAGATCAACTTGGAAATAAACTTTTTGGTAAGTTTGATTTAACAAAGGAAAATTCAATAGAGAAAGAATCTACACAGCATTCACCTATAATTGGATGGGCATATGACGGCAATCCAATATATGGTCCATATGGATATAGTAATAAAGATGGTGGAATAATTTCTCAAATGAGATCTGGATATGTTGAGAATTTATCTAGCATAAACAGACCACCATTTGATGCTGGATTTTTTGTAGAGGATTATAGTTATGTTGATCTTAGTGTAGATAATGTTCTAGATGAAAATAATGGAAGATTTTGCATAACACCAGAATTTCCAAAAGGAACCTATGCATATTTTGCAACTATTAACAATACATCTGTAGAAAGTTCGGGTCCTTTCGTTAGATTTAAAAAACCAGTATTCCCATATATTATTGGGGAAAATTACAATAATAAACCAAATTCGTTTAATTTTGAAAAATCTTCAAATCAGGATGATTTTGATTTTAATGAAGGAACATGGTGTAGAAACACAGAACCATATAATTTGATAGAGGGTGAATCTAATTATGAATACTTTAATATTCCAGATGAATTGAGTCAAACTGCAAGTGTAACAGAAATTAGTCCAGGTACAGTTGATAGTATTGGAATTTCAAGTTCTGGAAATTTATATAAAATTGGAGATAAATTAGTATTCAATGATAATGGAACTTCTGGCACAGGAGCAGCAGCAGAGGTCTCAAGAATTCATGGAAAAACTGTTACAAGTGTTAGTCTTGCAACTACATCTTTTTCTAATGTCGAATTTTATCCATCTGACGTAAATGGAGAATATGTAGCACTTTCAGAAAATCCACATAAACTTCTGAATAAAGATATTATCGTAGTTTCTGGAATGTCAACTACTACCTCTCAGTTGGAGGGACAATTTGTTGCAGGTATATCTAGTGCCAGATTTACTGCGGTTGGAATAGGTTCTAGTGGAATTGCAATACAAAACACTGCAACTACCGGTATAGTAACTTTCTTAAAGGTTGCAGGACCTCTGGAGAGCATTAGAGAGAACGATATTCTTACAGTAGGAACAGAAAGAATAAAGGTACTTAATATTGATCCTGAGTTTTCTAGAATTAGAATACTTAGAAATCAAGATGGAACCACTGGGGCAGCATATACAGTAGGATCTACAATTATTGAAGACTCTAGAAGAATTAAATTTAAATCAGGATTTAAATCAAATTACAACTTTAAAAATAATAAGCAAATTTATTTCAATCCAGTAGAGTCTGTTGGTCTTGGAACAACTGCTGTTGGAATTGGATCAACTGTATTTTTTGGTAATCCTGGAGCAGGAAAAACAAATATTGATATTCCTATAAAATCAATTTATATTAGAAATCATCAATTGCAAACAGGAGACCAAATTGTCTACTCTAAAGGAAATGGTGATGGTATTATCGTTAATGAAGAAGGTAGTGTTGGAACAGCAGTAACTTTAACTGAAGGACAAACTCTTTTTATTGCTAGATTGTCTGCAGATTTAATTGGATTATCAACAGTAAGAGTTGGACTCGGAACAACAACTTTTGTTGGTATTGCCAGTACGAACAGAAACTCTAGAACGTTATTCTTTGCTGGAATTGGAACTGGATCTTTCCATAGTCTTAAAACAAATCATGTCACAATAACTGGACAAGTAGAAAGAAATCTAGTAACTGTTACAACTACTGAAGCACATGGTATTGAAGGAGACCATGTTGCCTTTATGGATGTTCGTCCATCTATAGCATCTTCTGTTGTTGTAAAATATAATGACAATGCACGAAGAGTGGTCATTAATCCAAAAAACTTTGTTTCTGCTGGTGTTAATACTGCTACTAATATGATTACTATTAGTAGTCATGGATATTCTACTGGAGATAAAGTTATCCATACTGCTTCTACACCTTCCGCAGGATTAGAAAACAATGGATTGTATTATGTAATTTTCTTTGATAATAATAATTTTAAATTAGCAGAGACATTATTTGATTCAGAATTATTAGTTCCAAATGCTATTGGAATAACAAGTGCCTCTGATGGCACTTTAGGTCTTGTTAACCCAAGAATCAATACTTATAGAAATTCAATTATTAATTTTGATATTTCTGATTCTAGTCTCTCATATGAAAATTTATCCATCAGATATCCTGCGTTTGAATTTAATTTATATTCGGATGAAAATTATACACAAAAATATAATAAGAATGTAGAAGATACTAATTTTGCTGTTACTCGTAGTGGTAGAACAGGAATAGGAACAGCAAGTGTAAGTCTTTCTATTTCAAATGGAACTCCAGATAATCTTTATTATAGATTAGATCCAGTTTATGAAAGTGACCTTCCAGATACTAAGAAACAAATTTCCACAGACTCTGAGGTAATAGGTAATAATGAATTGATAGTTGGGGAAAGCGTATACAGTGGTACACACCCTGTAAATTCTACTTCCTCAAATACATTTACCTATTCAGTTGCAAAAACACCTGAGAGGGTCTCGTATGCCTCTACAGAGGGTTCTTTAACCTATCAGACTGATTGTACACATACCGAAGGTTCAATCGCTTCTGTGAAGGTTACAAACAAAGGCAGAAACTATTATAGTATTCCTGGAATTACTACTGTGACTTCTACTGAAGGAACAGGTGCTCTGTTTACTGTAGAGAGTGCATCTATCGGAAAAATTAGATCAACAAATATTAATAATATTGGATATGATTTCCCAACAGATTCCACATTAAAACCAACAGTTCAAATCCCACAAATTATTAAAATAGATTCTCTTTCCTCTATCAATTTTATTGGAATTACATCTTATGGTAGAGGATATACACAACCAGCAAAGTTAATTGTTCTTGATGGAAAAACAGGTCAAGTTGTTAATGATGTAGATCTGAAATATTCTTTAGGAGATAGTTTGGTTACTATTTTGAAGAATACCACTGGAATGAATAATATTACTCCAACAATTATTCCAACTGAAAATAGTAACGGAGTCAGAATTGGGAACGTTGGATATAGTACTATAACAAAAGATGTAACTATTACTCTTGCGGATCAGTTTAGTTCCAATGACACATTCCCATTTGTTATTGGTGATAAAGTTTTAATTGAAGGTGTTGGTGTTGGAATAGGGTCTACTGCTAAAGGTTATGACTCTTCTGCATACAATTATAAACTTTTTACTTTAACCGGAATAGAACCAAATATAGGTGGAGTTGGTATTGTAACTTATAGTATGGCTACAGAATATCCAGAGGGCAATCTTTTCCCTGGTTCATTTGATTCAGTTAACTCTAGTGGTAGAATTATATCGCAAAAAACTTTCCCCACTTTTGATGTATTATTATCTTCTAATGATTATTTGAAGGGAGAAACAATTAGGTCTGATTCTTCTATTGGAATTGTTGACGGATGGGACAATAAAACTAATTTACTTAGAGCATCAACAAATGAAGATTTTGTTGTTGGTGAACTTATTGTTGGAGAAACTTCAAAAACACAAGGAATAGCATCTTCGATAACCACATATGATTCATATTTTGATCTAAATTCTATTTCTAGATTTAACAGAGGATGGCAAACAAATTCTGGATATCTTAATGATAATCTTCAAAGAGTTCAAGATAGTGATTATTATCAAAACTTCTCATATTCATTAAAATCAAGAATTCCATTTGACACCTGGAACGAATCTGTTTCTGCACTAACACACACTACAGGATTTAAAAAGTTCTCAGATCTTCAGATTGAATCAACATCTTCAAATATAACTGTTGGACTATCAACAGATTTGACTACAACATCTCTCATAAGTGATTTAATTGGATATGGTAATTTGAATTGCGTTTATGACTTTGATTTAGTAAAAGAAAACTCTTTAAATGTGAATTCAAGAATTGTTTCGGATGAAATAATTTTTACCAATAGAGTTCTTCAGGATTTCCAAGAATCTGTAGGAAACAGAGTTCTTTCAATTGATGATTTGAGTGGTCAATTTAATTCAAACCCAAGATCATCAGAATTTACTGTTGCATCTACTTTCCCATTATCTGAAAGAAGAGCACTTAAATACTTTACATATGTCAAAGATAGAAGATTTACTCAAGAGAGGCAATTACTTATTGTTGATCTTATACATGATGGATCATTTGGTTATATTAACCAATACGGAAGAGTTGAATCTGTATATGATCAGGGTTCTTTTGACTTTGCTATTTCTGGAACAGAGGGACAATTACAATTCTATCCAACTAAGTTTACTATAAATGATTTCAATATTACTGCCCTATCATATAATCTTGATGATAATTTATTGAGTACTGGATCTACTGCTTTAGGTAGATCAATTATTGACACAGAAAGTGTTAATGTATCTGCTGGAAATACTGCAACTATCGTTTCAATAGCAAGTACGTTTACTACTGCAAAAGTTATTGTTCAAATAACTCCAGATACCGAAGTTAATGAGTTTGAAATGAATGAACTCAATATAGTTCATAATGGATCTGACATCCAACTTCTAGAATATGGTGCAATGACAACTACTCCTGGAGCATATGGACCATCTGGTTTAGGTACATATGTTCCAAGAATAGATGGAAGTTTACTGAAGGTTGACTTTATTCCCAATGCAGGAGTTGGTATTGGAACTACAGGCGTAATTAATACAATAACTGTTGGTCTTGCAAGTTCTGCTTTCAGTGGAATTGGAACGATTGATATGAAGCACGCTAGACTAGAAAATAGAACGACTTCTATTGGAGCAACATCTTCTCCTATTGAAAATAAAATTGCAGAGTTCCCATCATACTTAGCATATGATGCAGCATATTTGGTTGTTCAAGTTGCAGACAAAACTAATAACAACTATCAGATGTCTGAGTTTGCTGTCGTTCAAGATTTTGAAGATGGTCAACCAACTCTTGACACATATGATGTTGAATATGGAAATATTGAAACCCATATAGGTCTTGGTACAATTGGTAGTAAATTAGTTGGATCGGGAGCAACGACTGTAACCGAGATTGTATTTACTCCAAATCCAAGTATTGACGTTGAAGTTAATGTTTTCATGAATGCTTTAAGAATTCAAGATGATGCTAAAGATCAAATTGGATTTAATAATGGAGTTATTGAAACTGGATTTAGTAGATATGATGGTACAGAAAGTTCTATTAAGAGAGAATTTGATTTAAAGCATAAAAATGATGATATCTTCAAGAGAACTATTGATGGTAGTGATTCTTCTCTTGTCAATGTACTCAATAATACGGTTCAAATTTCAAATCACTTCCTAGTTACTGGAGAATCAATTAAGTATTCCCATCTTGGTGTTGGTGCAACAATGGCAATTGGTTGTGCTGCTACATCTTTCCCTGGAGTAGGAGTAACTACAAAACTTCCAGAAAATTTATTTGTATTTAAGACAAATGACAATTTAATTAAATTTGCGTCAACTGCTGAAAATGCATTGAAAATTATTCCTGAACTGATTGATATTACTAGTGTTGGAATTGGAACATCTCATAGTTTTACTGCAACTAATCAAAATTCCAAAGCAATTATTGCCATTGATAATCTTATTCAGTCTCCAATAGTTTCAACTGCATTAACTACAACACTTTCAGATCAAGTATTTACTACTGATGATTTAATTAAGTTTAGTGGAATCACTTCATTTTTTGGTGGAGATTTGATTCAGATCGGAAGTGAAATTATGAAGATCGAAGGTGTTGGTATTGGAACTACTAATGCAATTCGTGTTAGAAGACCTTGGATGGGTACTGTTTTAGCTGGATACAGCACAGGAACAGTAGTTACCAAAGTTGCTGGTAACTACAATATCGTTGATAATACCTTAAACTTTGTTGAAGCTCCATTTGGAAATACTCCATTAGGGACGAGTACAAATCCACCCGACGAAAGAGATTGGACTGGAATATCAACCGGATCTAGTTTCCAAGGTAGAGTGTTCTTAAGGTCTGGAGAAATTAATAGTGTAAATGAAACATACAGTAAAAACTATATCTTTGATGATATATCTGAGCAATTTAATGGAAGTGAAAGCACATTTACATTAAAATCTAATGGAACAAATGTAACTGGTATAACTTCAGATACTGTTCTGTTAATCAATGATATCTATCAAGGAAGAAGTTCTATTAGTGATTATGAAGTAATAGAAAATTCTGGAATTTCTAGTGCCAAGTTTGTTGGAATTGCTAGAACTCTATCTGGTGATGTTGGAATTTCAACGTTCCCTAAAGGTGGAGTTATTGTTTCTGTTGCATCTAGTGCCGGATTTGGATACCAACCTTTAGTTTCTGCAGGAGGAACAGCAGTAGTATCTGCGGCAGGGACAATTCAATCTATTGGTATTGGAAATACTGGTTCTGGATATAGAGTTGGACTGCAGACTGTTAATGTTTCAATTGAATCATCTGTAGTCGCAGAAAATGTATTCATTGGAACTGCAACTATTTCCAATGGTGGAATAACTACTGTTTCAATTTCTACAAATAGAGTATTCTATGCTCCAAGAGATATATCAAATGTAAATTATAGTCATACCACTGGATTGACTACTGTCACTACATCAACTGCACATGGACTTGCTTTTGCAGATAAGGTTGTTGTTTCTGGAATAGCATTTACTTGCAACTATACTGGATCTGGTCCAGTTAATGTTAGTAATGCTGTTTATACTAATACCACTGGTATTATGACAGTTACAACTTCTGCAGCACATAATCTCTCCTTAACTGGACAGAAGAGTGATGTCTTACTTACTGGTCTTGGATTTACTTGTGCTTTAGCAGTGGGAATTCATACTTATCCAAGAATTACTGATCCAGTTTATTGCGGTGCTAAAGTAACTGCAGTTAATAGTGCAACAGAGTTTGAAGTAAATGCTGGAGTTTCTACTGTTCCAACTTTCTATAGTTCTGGTGGAACTGCACAACCAGTAATTATTGCACCTAGGGCAAGTAACAACTCTCCTAGTGGAAATGATCCCGCAATAGATGGGTCAACAATTTCTAGAATTGTTAATACTACTTCATTTGAAATCAATACTGGTATTTCAACTAGAGAACACTTCTATGCAAGATGCGGTAAAGTCAATAGACCATTACGAGTTGTATTTGATGAACCTTTAAGTTATAGCAATATTCCTTTGGTATATTCTTCAACTTCTTCAGGTATTGGAACAAGTGCAACTATAGATGTTATAGTTGGTCAAGGTTCTAGTGTAATTGATTTTACTATTACAAATAGTGGTTTTGGATATGGCAATGGTCAAACTTTAACCCTTCCTTTAACCGGAGTGGCAGGAATTCCAACAAGTTCTTCAGCATCTTTCACAGAGTTTGAAGTTGATATTGAAAAAGTTATCTCCGATAAGTTTGCATCTTGGTCAGTTGGTCAACTTAGACAATTTGATAATATTGAAAGGTTTATTGATGGTGAAACTAAGACTTTCCAGATGACATTTGATGGTGATGTCCAATCAATTGTCGCTAGTAAAGGATCTAAAGTTGATGTTCAAGATACTTTACTGATATTTGTAAATGATATTCTTCAAGTTCCAGGTGAAGGTTATGAATTTACTGGTGGAAGTTTATTAACATTTACAGAACCTCCCAAGATTGGTGATACGGTTAAAATTGTTTTCTATAGGGGAAGTGGAGATTCTGATGTTACTAATAGAGAAATTATAGAAACCGTAAAAATAGGTGATGATTTAACCATTGGATATGATGCAAGTATTGGTCAGTCTAGATTCCTTCAAGAAGATGATAGAACAGTAACTAGAATTAATTCAACAGATTCTGTTGATACAAATTCATACTTTGGACCTGGCAATACTGAAGATGAAACTTTAACTAGACCTGTTGTCTGGTGTAGACAAACTGAAGATAAAATTATTGAAGAGAAAGAAGTTGGAAAAGACAGAGAACTCTATGAATCGAACATTAATCCTAAATCGTATCTAATCAAGTCTATTGGTATTGGAAACACCATATTTTATGTTGATAGAGTAAGACCTCTATTTGATGGAGTTGATGAAAATGGTTTGAGTAGATCTTTCCAAAACAATATTACGATTAAACCAACTGATGAGAAAGTTTCTGCAGCAGGAACTGCTATAGTTTCAACAGCAGGAACTGTAACTTCTGTTGCAATATCTACTGGTGGTATTGGTTATGGAGTAACTCCAATTGTTAGTATTGCTAGCACTAATGGTGTTGGTATTGGAACAACTACCACTGCAACAGCAACTACAACAATTAGTATTGGTGCAACTGTTTCCAATGTAACAATAACAAATGGTGGATCTGGTTACAGTCAGAGCAATCCCCCGATTGTTTTGTTTGGACCACCAAAGAGTAATACTGAAACATCCAGTGTTTTATCTTATACTGGTGATTCTGGAATTATTGTTGGATTTGGAACAACCTCTGTTGGTATTACAACGAATCAACTTATATTTGATCTTCATATTCCATATGATTCTCCAATGAGAAACACAAGTCTTGTTGGAACTGCAATTACTTTAAGCACATTGACTACAAATGATTACTTTGTTGTAAAAGATACTAATGTAGGTATTGCTGCAACAAGTATCCAATCATTCGTTGGAAGTGGAACAACTATTGCTGTTGGAAAACAATTCGCAGATAATGTTTATGTTGTTAATAGTGTATCTGAAGTATCTAAAAATATCGTTGGAGTAAATACTCTAGTGAAGAGAGTGATTGTTAATGTTGATCAATTTACTGATGGATATTCTGGCGTTTCAACGGCAGAATCTTTTGGAAACTACAGTTGGGGTAAAATTATCGTAACTGGTAGAATTGAAAGTGAAGCATACACTGCACATACATTATCCGGAATAGGAACTAATGAAATTACTGGTATTTCAACCTCTACTGTTGTTGAAAGAACTAATAAATTGAAGTTTAAAGAATATGTTGGTTAAATCTAATAAATAAAGAAAAAACTGCGTCAAATGGCTGCTATTATAACTGACCAAATTAGAATATTAAATGCAGGTAATTTTGTCGCTGGAGTCAGAAACCAGAGCAATTCATATTATTCTTGGATAGGATTACCAAATCCATCCACTTTTCAATCTGACTGGAACACAAATCCTCCAGCACCAAAAGATAACTTCAATGAAGAGAATGACTATTGGGACACAATGCTCGCTCTGAAAAGAATTACATCTTCTGATGTAAGGCAGGTTATTGTCAAAAGAAATTGGAATTCTGGTACAACATATGACATGTACCGTCATGATTACAGTAGGTCCAATACTGCTTCTGTGTCTGGATCTACTAATCTATACTCCTCTACCTACTACGTCTTAAATAGTGATTTTAGAGTATATACTTGTCTACAAAATGGTACGGATCCAGAAAATCCAAATGGGCGTCCATCTCTTGACGAACCAACTTTTACTGACTTAGAACCTAGATCTGCTGGTAATAGTGGAGATGGATATATTTGGAAGTATCTGTTCACTATTAAACCAAGTGATATTGTAAAATTTGAATCTACTGATTTTATGCCAGTTCCTCTTGATTGGGAAACTGCAACAACTAATGCAGAAGTCCGAGACAATTCTGTAGATGGTTCGATTAAAATTATTACTATTACTAATCGTGGAGACGGTATTGGTCCCACTGGAGGAACAACATATACTAGAGTTCCAATTAAAGGGGATGGATCAGGAGCAGAATGTACCATTGTTACTACAAACGATAAAAAGATTTCATCAATAACGGTATCTTCACAAGGATCAGGTTATACTTATGGAACTGTAGATCTTACTGCAGGATCTGTTCCTGATGGAACCACCCAACCAACATTTAATGTCATCATTTCTCCACAAGGAGGTCATGGTGCAGATATTTACAGAGAACTTGGTGCGTATAACGTCCTTCTATATTCTAGAATTGAAAATGATATCGAGAATCCAGATTTTATTACTGGAAATGAATTTGCTAGAATTGGAGTTGTAGAAAATCCAAACGAAACTTCATCTACATTATTATCAGCATCAAAAGCAAGTGCAGTTTCTGCTTTAAGATTAGTTGGTACTGGATATAGTTCTGCTACTTTTACTCCTGATTCTTTAGTTGCACAAACGATTTCTGCAGGTAGTACTGCTGTTGGTAGAGTCGTTAGTTACGAACAGACAACTGGAGTATTAAAGTTCTGGCAAGATAGGAGGAATGCTGGATTTAGTAGTACAGGTATTGGAATTACAAATCCAACATATGGTTATGAAACTCTTGAATTCACAAGTAGTCCTGGCACAGGAGGAAGTTTAGTTATAGTTCCCTCTAGTGGTTCTAATCTTGAAATTGACAGTAACTTTACGGGGATAACTACCGTTATAAATAATCGTACATATTATCTTGGTCAACAGTTTACCAGTGGTGTGGCAAGTCCAGAAGTTAAAAAATATACTGGAAATATTATCTACGCAGATAATAGACCACCAATCACAAGGTCGTCTAACCAAAAAGAAGATATCAAAATCGTTTTGCAGTTCTAAAGAATTATGCCCCAGCAAACTAATCTAAACGTAGCGCCATATTTTGACGATTTTGATGCAGCTAACGATTATCACAAGGTTTTATTTAAACCAGGATATCCTGTTCAGGCAAGAGAATTAACAACTCTCCAGTCTATACTGCAAAATCAAGTTGAAAAATTTGGACAGCATTTTTTCAAAGAAGGTGCCAAAGTAATTCCAGGTAATATTGGATATACTCGATTATATTATTGTGTTCAGTTAAATAACAACTTTAATGGAATTCCAGTTTCAGCATATGCAGATCAGTTAGTTGGAACTAAAATTACCGGAATAAGATCTGGGGTAACTGCTTTTGTTGATAGCGTTCTTTTACCAGAAGATTCTGAAAGAGGAAATTTAACATTATACATTAGTTATTTGCAGTCTAGCACTACAAATAATTCATCTCAAGCATTTTTTGATAGTGAAGAATTATCTTGCAATGAACTTATTCAATCTACATTATTAGGCAATTCTTTAATTGAAGCTGGAGTTCCTTTTGGATCTACTCTTGATAATGATGCATCTGCTGTAGGATCTTCATTCCAAATTGAAAATGGAGTTTACTTCATTAGAGGTAATTTTGTAAATGTTGATAGGGAAACTTTAATATTAGATCAATATTCCAATACTCCTAGTTATAGAATAGGTCTATTTGTTGAAGAAGAAGTAATAAATTCAAGTTTAGATGAGTCATTAAATGATAACTCACAAGGTTTCAACAACTATGCTGCTCCTGGTGCAGATAGACTAAGAATAACCACAGGATTATTCAAGAAAAATTTAGATGATTTTAATGATGATAGTTTTATTGAACTTGCTACTGTTACAAATGGAGTTTTAAGAACTAAGACTGTAAAAGGTGGTCTTGGTGGTGGCGTAGGATATAAAGATTGGACGGATGTTCTTGCAAGAAGAACTTATGATGAATCTGGTGATTATTATGTAAAACCATTTGATATCTCAGTAGTTGATTCTTTAAATGACAACTTAGGTAATAATGGTATATTTAAAGATGGACAATTTACATATAGTGGAGGAATTCCATCAGATGATTTAGCACTCTATAGAATTTCTGTAGGTAAGGCATATGTTCGTGGTTATGAAGTTGAAACTAGAACTCCAACTTTCATAGATTGTCCAAAACCAAGAACAACTAGAACAATTGAGAACCAGTCTTTAATATACAATACTGGAGCATCTTTAAAAATAAACAGTGTTTTCAGAACTCCAACTATTGGAGTTGGAAACACGTATGTTGTAAGTTTAAGAGATGAGAGACTTGGAGCACTTGTAGATAATAATGTTCCAGGAAAGGAAATTGGATTGGCAAGAGTATATGATTTTAGAAATGAATCTGGATCGTATGAAAATAATTCTGATTTAGATCAGTGGGGTATATCTCTTTTCGATATTCAAACATTTACTGAAATTACACTAAATTCCACAATAACTTTAAATACTCCTGTTTTTGTAAAAGGAGCAAATAGTGGTGCAACTGGATTTTTAAGAGATAGTGTTAGTGTCGGAGCAGCTCTAACTGTTTATGATAAAACTGGCAATTTCATTCAAAATGAATCTCTAATCTTTGATGGAGTTAATAACGGAAGAGTTGCATTAGCAATAACAGAACACTCTGTTTCTGATATTAGATCATTATTTGGAACTACAAGTGGATTAGTAGGAATTAATACTTTTGCTGCAAATGTAATACCATCTACTTCTTTTAGTGTTGGAATTGCTTCTATTACAAAATTTGATGCTACTGGTGGTGGTATTTGTACTGTAACAAGTTCAAATGAATTATTTCCCGGCAATCTTGTAAAAGTAAATGATTTAATTTCATTTAGTGATATATCTGTAACTGAAGATCCAATTGTCGCTAGAGTTTCTGGTGTATCAACAACTGCTATAACTGTGGTTGGTGTTAATACTGTTCAAGGAGTTTCTAATGGAAAACTTCCCGGAGCAAATAAAGAGTTAACCGATCTAAAGATACTAAACACAAAGTTACAAGAGTCTTCGGATAATACTCTTTTTACAAGATTACCAAAAGGAAATGTTGCAACTGTTGATTTAACTGATTCTTCGTTGACAATCAGAAAATCTTTTCCAGTAACTATTGTTAGTAATAAAATTACAACTGCAACTCGTCCAGAAGCGGGAGAAAATGAACTATTCTTGCCATTTACTCCGAAGAGGTATTCTTTAATTAGAGAAGATGGATCTGTAGAACCACTGTCTTCAGATAAGTTTGATTTAAATTCAACATCTACAATCCTCGATATCAATGGTCTTGGTAGCAATACAACTGGAACTCTTATTGCAACATTAACTAAATCAAAGACAAAAGCAAAGAAAAAAATTAAAAATAGAATTAACACTATTATAATTGATAAATCAAGTATCGAAGGATCTGGAACCAATACTGGTGCAGGTAATACTACATTGAATGATGGTTTGACTTTTGGTAATTATCCTTTTGGTACAAGAGTTCAAGACGAAGTAATTTCTTTAAACAAACCAGATATTATAGAAATTCATGGTGTATTTGAATCCTCAGATTTAGAAAACGCATCTTCTCCTAGAATTCAATTCCAATCTATGGGAACTCCAACAGGGACCACTTCAGATCTTTTATCTGGAGAGATCTTGATAGGACAAACTAGTGGTGCTATTGCTATTTTTGCAGAAGCAGTAAATTCGGATACAATTTCAATTGTATATAAAAATGATATTAAGTTTATTGAGGGAGAAACTTTAAGATCTGAAGATTCTAATAGTGATGCACAGATTAGTAATATTACTGCAAATAGTTTTAATATATCGAGTAATTATACTTTTTCTTGTGGTCAAGAAAAAACTTTTTATGATTATGGAACAATCACAAGAACTGAAAGTGCGGAGCGACCAACTCGCAAATTAAAAGTTTATTATTCTGCAGGGGCATATGATTCAACAGATGACGGTGACATTACGACTGTAGAGTCATATGATGATTTTAACTATGCAAGAGAAATCCAATCAATTGATCGTATTTCGAACGCAGATATTATTGATATCAGACCTAGGGTTTCTAATTATACAACATCTTTAAATCAAAGATCTCCTTTAGAATTTCTTGGCAGATCATTTAACCAATTGGGTAATTCTGCGGCAAATCTACTAGCTTCCGATGAACAAATTATTGTTGACTTTTCATACTACCAAGGAAGAATTGATAGAATATATGCAACAAAGGATGGTAAGTTCCAAGTTAAATATGGATCTGCTTCAGATAATCCAGAAAAACCAGTAAGTGTTGATGATGCATTAGAAATTGCAACAATAACTCACCCTCCATATCTTTTTAATAAAGAGAATGCAGTTCTTGAATTCCTTGAGCATAAAAGATATCGTATGATCGATATCAAACAACTTGAGAACAGGATTAAAAATTTAGAATATTATACGTCACTTTCTTTATTAGAAACTAATACTGCAAATCTATTTGTTTCTGATGCCGATGGTTTAAACAGATTTAAGTCTGGATTCTTCGTTGATAATTTTAATTCCTTCAGACCACAAGATACTAGTATTGTTACTAAAAATAGTATTGATAGAAAACGAAAAGAAGTAAGAGCAAAGCACTATACTAATAGTATTGATCTTCTTCCCGGTCCCGTTGTTGGCGTTGATCCTACTGATGATCTCGGATTTGCAGTTATTGAAGGAAATAACGTTAGAAAGCAAAATGATATAGTTACTCTTGATTATGCTGAAGTTGAATGGATTAAACAAACATTTGCTACTAGAAGTGAAAGTGTAACTCCTTTCTTGATTAGTTTCTGGCAAGGAACTCTTGAATTAACTCCTGCAACTGATAACTGGGTTGATACAACTAGACTTGAAGCCAAGATAATTAATGCAAGAGGAAACTATGCCGAAACAATGGCAGAAGCAGCTAAAACTTTAAATGTCGATCCCCAAACTGGATTTGCTCCAATTGTTTGGGACTCTTGGAATACTAATTGGGGTGGAACTGAAGTTATTGATAGCAGTAGAACAAGGAATGAAAGTAATTCTAGCACTTTCGGTAGAGGTGGTTGGATTAATGGTGGAAGTGGAGTGGCACAACTAGTTCAAAGAACTACGACTAGAACTATTCAAGAGGAAACTAGAGAGACGATTCAGAATGGAGTTGAATCTAGAAATGGATTAAGAACTGTTGTTGTTGAAGATATCGATAGAACCTCTGTTGGAGATAGAGTTGTTAGTAGAGATATAATCTCCCACATGAGATCTAGGAACGTTCAATTTGTTTCTAAGAGAGTTAAACCACTAACTAGACTCTATGCTTTCTTTGATGGAGTAGATGTTTCTCAGTACTGTGTACCAAAACTTCTTGAAATTACTATGACATCTGGAGTATTCCAGGTTGGAGAAAAAGTGGTTGGTCGTAGTGTGAGACTAGGACTTGATGAAGCAACTAATCCTCAAGTTGGTATTCAATTTAGAGTTGCCCAATCAAATCATAGAGAAGGACCATATGATTCAGCTACCAAAACTTTCCCCCAAAATCCGTACACTAATACAATTTTGAGTGGTGTTTATTCTTCAAATTCTACTATATTAAACGTAGATACTTTCTCTCTTTCTAATGAAGTTCAAGGAGAATACTATGGATATGCTGAAACTGGAATGGAATTGGTTGGAGAAACTAGTGGTGCAATTGCAACTGTTAGTAATATAAGACTCGTTTCAGATTTAGCAGCAACATTACTTGGAAGTTTCTATATTCCAAATCCAAATAATACTACTCATCCTAGATTTGAAACGGGAGATAAAGTATTTACGTTGACAAATACTGAAGATAATGATCCAGATACAGCAACAACTCTAGCAGATGAAACATATTCTGCTTCAGGAACTTTAGAAACTGTTCAGGAAAATATCATCTCTGTTAGAAATGCTAGAATTGAAGAAAGACAGGAATTCCAGGAAAGAAACGTAAGTAGAAATCTTGGAACTGAAGTTGTTTCTAGTAGAGTTACTGGACAGTCTAGTAGTGAAAGAGTTGTTGGATGGTATGATCCATTAGCACAATCATTCTTAGTTGAGGATGACACTGGAGTATTCATCACCAAGTGCGAAGTATTCTTCCGTTCAAAGGATGATATGAATATTCCTTTGGTTTTCCAGTTGAGAACTATGGAAAATGGATTCCCAACACAAAATATTCTACCGTTTTCAGAAATCGTTGTAGATCCAGAAGATATTCTTACTTCTTCTGATGGATCTGTTGGAACAACAATAGAATTTAAAGCACCGGTTTATCTTGAAGGCAGAGGAAGAGAGTATGCTATTTGTTTAGCATCAAACTCTACTAAGTACAGCGTTTACATCTCCAGAATTGGGGAAAATGATCTTCTCTCTGATACCTTTATCTCAAACCAACCATATCTTGGATCTCTGTTCAAGTCACAAAACGCTTCAACTTGGGAACCAAGTCAGTGGGAAGATCTTAAGTTTACTCTTTATAGAGCAGACTTCCTTGAGTCTGGATCAGTTAACTTCTACAATCCAGAGTTGAGTCGAGGTAATAATCAAATTCCAGAATTGATGCCAAATTCTCTGGTATTCAATTCTAGACAAATTAGAGTTGGACTCGGAACAACAGTTTCCGACACATATGAAGTTGGAACTACGTTTACACAAGCAAATACTCCTGCTACAGGAGATTTGGTAGGAACAGCAGGATCTGCAGTTGGAAATCTAAATGTTAGCCGTCCTGGAATTGGATATACTCCAGCATCTGGAGCGTTATCATTTAATAATATAAACCTAGTTACAGTTACTGGATCTGGTAGAGGAGCAACTGCAGAGATTACTGTAAACAATGGAGTTGCAATTGGTGCAACTATTGTATCTGGAGGAACTGGATATCAAATTGGAGATGTTGTAGGTATAACAACAATAGGTAACTCTGTAGGAAGAAATGCTCGACTCACAGTTAATACAATTACCGATCCAAATGAATTAGTCTTAAATAATGTACAAGGAGACTTTATTACTGGTGTAGGCAATACGTTATTCTTTGCAAAGAATACTGGAATTACTACAGAACTAAATTACACCCATGGTGGTAATGTAACTATTAATACACTCATCACTGAAAACGACGGAGAGCACATTAAAGTCAATCATCAGAATCATGGTATGTACTTTAGCGAGAATCTTGTCAAGATAATTGGAGCACAATCTGATGTAAAACCAACTAAACTTAGCGCAGCTATTGGTGCTGGTTTCACTGGAGCAATATCGGTTGATTCTGGTACAAGTTTTGCTAACTTTGAAAATGTTGGAGTTGGAACTACTAATGTTGGATTGATTCGAATTGGTGATGAAATTATTGAATATACTAACCTTACTGGAAATACTATTGGTGGAACCATAACCAGAGGTTCTAATCCTAAAAATTATACTGTAGGAACTCCAGTATTTAAGTATGAATTGAATGGAATTAGTCTTGCAAGAATTAATAAAACTCATGATATGTCTACAGTCACTATTCCAAATCCAATAACATTTGATTCATATAATGTCAAATTGGATATGTCGGAAAAATATAATGTAAATAACGATGATAGGAGTAATGATGTTGGATTCCCAAGACTTTACACAAAAGAATCCAAATCGACTGGTGGATATGACATAAGGGCAACTCAAAATATGCCTTTTGAAATTATCACACCAAACGTTCAGAATTTGACAGTTAGAGGAACAAATCTTACTGCAGATATTAGAACTACGACTTCTCAAAGTATTGATGGAAATGAAATTGCATATGTTGACAATGGATTCCAGTCAGTATCTATTAATGAATCCAATTACCTAGAAACTCCTAGATTAGTAGCATCTAAGATTAATGAAGATCTTAAGATGACAAATGTGACAGGTAATAAATCTCTTGAAATGAGACTCTTCCTGACTACTACAGATACTCGTATTTCACCAGTGGTTGACTCTCAAAGAGTCAGTACAGTTCTAACATCAAATAGAGTAAACAAACCAATAACAGATTATGCCAATGACAGTAGAGTAAATGGTTTATTAAGTGACCCAACAGCATTCCAATATATTTCTAAAGAGATAACCTTGGAAAATCCTGCCACAAATTTAAAAATTCTCGTTAGTGCTCATGTCAGCGAAGAAGCAGATATTCGTGCATTCTTTGCCATTAGTGATAAAGAAGGATTCAATCCAATATTTGAACCTTTCCCTGGATATGATAATTTAAATTCAAAAGGAGAAATTATTGATTCTGCAAATAGTGATGGAAGATCCGATGTCTTAATTCCAGCATCGACATTCCGATCATTTGAAGGTGAGCAATTAGAATTTAAAGAACATACATTTACCCGTGATCAATTGCCATCGTTCAAGTCATTTAAGATTAAAATCTTAATGACCTCTACAAGTCAGGTTTACGTACCAAGAATGAAAGATCTTAGAGTTATTGCTCTTGCATAGTATGGAAAAATATACCGTTGACGGGCATAAGGATCTCGCCAGAGATCCTGACAATAACTCTATAGTTAATGTTGACAATCTTGGATATGAGCAATACATATCCAGACGTAAAGTAAAGTCCGAAAAGAATCAAAAAGTGCAAACTATAGAAGAAGAAGTCGCTAACATTAAAAGTGACATTACTGAAATTAAATCTCTATTAAAGGAGTTAATCAATGGATCCTGATACTATTGAACTAAGCAATCTGTCAAAGCAATTTGCTTACACTAAATTGGCATCACAGATAGATAGTTGTGATGATCGTGATGAACTAAAGAATATTGCAAAATCTTTTGCAAAACTTTACTATAAACAACAGGAAACAATGTCGATAATAGGATTATCAAATGGCAACTAGAACAATAACATTTGATCCAGATTCTGGAGTTCCTTATGGAGTAAATCTGGTCATTTATGGTGGAACAGATTTTACACAAACTTTCAATGTTAATAATACTTCAAACAGTGCTTTTAACCTTACAAGTTACTCTGCTGCAGGAAAATTAAAAAAATCTCTTGGAGTTGGATCTACTACTGGTGGACATACTACATTTTCTGTTGGAATAACAAGTGCAGTTGGTGGAGTTTTAACAGCATCATTAACTGATACCCAGACCAAGACACTGGATCAAGGTAGATATATGTATGATGTTTTGGTTACCGTAGGATCATCAACATATCCTTTAGTAAATGGAAACGTTTATGTATATAATACCGCAACACAATAAACCTAAATACAACTAGGAAACTTGTGAATATATGGCACAACCAGCAAGTAAGTCGGAATTAATTAATTACTGTAAAAGGCAACTAGGGGCTCCAGTCCTTGAAATTAATGTTGCTGATGAGCAAGTAGATGATCTTGTTGATGATGCGATACAATATTTTCATGAAAGACATTTTGATGGTGTAGTTCAAACTTTTTTAAAGTATAAGATAACGCAAACAGATATTGATAGAGGTCAAGGAAAGAAAACTGATAGTAATGTTGGAATTGTAACAACAACTGGTATTTCAACAGTTGGAATTACTTCTACATTTTCATATGAAGAAAATAGTAATTATATTCAGGTGCCTACAGCAGTCATTGGCGTTAATAAAATTTTTAAATTTGATGGTTCACAAACAACCACTAACAGTATGTTTAGTGTCAAATATCAATTATTTTTAAATGACGTTTATAATTTTAATTCTACAGAAATATTATCATATGCGATGGTAAAAAGGTATTTGGAAGATATAGATTTTCTTTTAAATACTGAAAAGATGATTAGATTTAATCAAAGACAAGATAGATTATATCTTGATATTGATTGGGGTTCAGTTTCTGAAGGAGATTATATAATTTTAGATTGCTATAGACTTTTAGATCCAAATGACTTTACTAGAGTTTATAACGATTCTTTTTTGAAAAAGTATTTGACTGCACTAATTAAAAAGCAATGGGGGCAAAATTTAATTAAATTCCAAGGAGTTAAATTACCTGGAGGAATTGAATTGAATGGGAGACAAATATATGATGATGCCCAAAAAGATTTAGATGTGATTAGGGAACAGATGTCAAATACATATGAACTTCCTCCGTTAGATATGATAGGTTGATATTATGCTAAATCCATTTTTTACTCAAGGAACACCTGGCGAACAGAACCTTGTTCAGGATTTAATCAATGAGCAATTGAGAACCTATGGCGTAGATATTTTCTACATGCCTAGAAAATTTGTAACAGAAAAAACTGTAATTAGAGAGGTTGTTCAGTCTAAATTTGATTTAGCATTACCTCTAGAAGCGTATGTAGATAATTATGACCAATACTCTGGAGCAGGAAATCTTTTATCCAAGTTTGGAATAGAATCAAAAGATGAAGTTAGATTGATTATTTCTAGAGAAAGATTTGAAACATATATCACACCTCTAATCCAAGATCAATCTAATATTAAACTTTCTACTAGACCAAAAAGTGGAGATCTAATTTGGTTCCCACTTGATGATAGGGTTTATGAAATAAAAGATATTGAGTATGCAAAACCATATTACCAACTACAAAATCTTTATGTTTATGAATTATACTGCGAACTCTTTCGTTATGAAAACGAAGTTATTGCGACAGGCGTTGATGATATTGATGACAATCTCGTTGGAGATGATTCTGATGGATTTACTGAGGATGGAATAAACACTATCCAAGGAAATACCCAAACGTTAACTCTTGTAGGTACATCCTCTACAGCAACAGCAGTAACAGGAATTATTACTGGATCTATTAGATCTATTAGAATTACAAATAGAGGTGGCGGATATAAAACAAAACCTACAGTTGGTATAGGATCTGCACCTGTAGGTGGAATAACTGGAATTGCTACAGTTAGAATGATTGGTGGAATTAATGTCTGCAATCTAAATTCAAACTCTGCACTTAAATCGGTTCAAAATGTTGATTTAGTAAATCCAGGATCAGGATATACTATAGCACCATCTATCAGAATATATAACGGTGGAGGAACTGGAGCAGCTGCTACTTCAATACTTAGTGAAATAGCAAATGTTGGTGTGGTAACAATAACAGGTGCTGGTGGTGGGTATGTTGATGCGCCAGAGGTTACTTTCTCTACTCCAAAACATGTTGGAGCAGCAGCAACTGCAGTTTTAGATTACCCCGTTGTTGGTGGAGGTGTTAGTGTACTATCGGCACCTATTAGTATAGGAGCATCTGCTTATCTGTTCCCTGGAGGAACAACAGGTGGTGTATTCTATAAAGAAGCACCAATAGTTACTTTTGCACTTCCAACAGGAACAGGAAATGCTAGTCAAGCAACTGCAACACTCGATAGTTATGCAGAAACAGGAGGAACTGTAGAAACTCTTGCCATTACGACTGGTGGTAAGTTCTACACTAGTACTCCAACGGTAATAATTTCACATCCAGGAACAAGTTTTGCAGCTGCGACAATAGGTATTGCTGGTTCTTCCATCAATCCAGGTTCTATTGCATTTAGCACCACAGGTAGAGCATACACTACTTCTCCTACTGTTGCAATCACTACATCTGGGACTATGCTTGCTCCCACACAAATTGCTATTGGTATTGCTACCATACATCCTATTACAGGTATTGTAACTGCAGTTTCCTTTAATAATGATGATGCATGGGCAGTAGGAACTAGCGCAACTATCGGTGCAGGATATACAGTTGCACCTACAATTTCTTTCTCAGGATCTCCATCACCAATTCAAGCGACTGCAACAGTTACAGTTTCTATTGCTGGAACTGTTAATTCAATTAGTATTGGAAATAGTGGATATGGTTATGTTTCTGTACCAACTGTTACTATTGCAGGTCCATCAGGAGCAAACGAGGCATTCAGAGCTCTTGGAATAGCAACAATTAGATTCAATTCTATTCAAACTCAAGGTACTATTGGAATAGGTTCAACTTCTATTGCTGGAATTAATACCAGTAATATTCTTGTTGGAGATAGAGTTAGATTGGGAGTTGGACATAGTGAAGTTTATAACTTTATACCAAGAGATAGTTATGTTACCTCTATTGGTTCTAGTACAATCTTTATCAACAATTCATCAACAAATGTAGGAATTGCAACATCTGTATTTGAATTTGGTATTGATAAATGTGGTATTGTTACTGGTATTGCAGTAACATTTGGAGGAGGAGGATACTTATCTCCACCTTTAGTTTCAATATCAAATACTGTAGGGGATAAAAATTATATTGATGAAGTAGTAGGAGTTGCTACCGCCAAAGGTGTCGTAAGTATCAATGGTGCAGGAAATGTTTCTAGTATAGATATAACTGATTCTGGGAACAAATATGTTCTCACTCCAACAATAACAATTGAGTCTCCTGGATCTGGTGGAACTGGAGATTTTGCATTCAATGAAGTTATAACTGGATCTGCTACCAGCACAACTACCAGAGTAAGAACTTGGAACTCCACTACAGGCGTTCTAGAGGTTGCTAGCGTGGACGGAACCTTCAGTGTTGGGGAAACTGTGGTAGGATCAACTTCAGGCGCTTCTAGACCCCTGAGAACGCTAGACAAAACACCTGACAATGATCCATTCGCAGATAATTTTGATATAGAAACAGCAGCAGATTCTATTATTGACTTCTCAGAACAGAACCCGTTTGGCATACCATAAATAAAACTACAATGTTGTCAAATATAAACGTTAGGTTTTAATTATGTTTGAGTATTTTTACAACGAAATTCTTAGGAGAACTATCGTTTCCTTTGGAACTTTATTTAATGCGATTAGTATTAAGCAAGAAGGATCTGAACTAAGAATTCCTCTTGCATATGGACCTACTCAAAAGTTTTTGGCAAGAATTGAGCAATCACCTGATCTCAATAAACCAACGGCAATCACACTACCAAGAATGTCGTTTGAATTTACTGGACTGACATATGATCCTTCAAGGAAAGTGTCAACTGTACAGCAGTTTAAAGTAAAGGATCCTGCTGGTGGTGCAGATGTTAAAAAATCATATATGCCCGTGCCATATAATATGGCATTTGAACTGTCGATTTATTGTAAATTAAATGATGATGCCCTGCAAATTGTAGAGCAAATTTTGCCCTATTTTCAACCACAATATAATCTAACAGTTGAATTAGTAGAATCAATAAAAGAAAAAAGAGATATTCCTATTATCTTAGAGAATATAACAATCGAAGATGATTATGAAGGAGACTTTACCAAAAGAAGAGTTCTTCTATACACTTTAAGATTTACAGCAAAAACATATCTGTTTGGTCCTGCAACTTCTGCAAGCAAAGATATTATCAAAAAGGCAACAGTCAATTATCTCACTGGACCAAACAGTGCAGATACGACAAGAAATGTTACATATTCAGTTACACCAAGAGCAACAAAGAATTATACGGGAGATGTTGTTACAAATATTTCTGCAGATATTACAGCAACAACAAAAACATTCGATATTGATGATGCATCAAGTATAAACAAAGACACCTATATTAACATAGAGGGTGAGCAATTATATATTAAATCTAAAGTCGGTAACAAAATTACCGTACTTAGAGGTCAAGATAATACAAGTGCAACAGCACATGTTAAAGGAGCACCTATTCACAAAATCGATGCTGCTGATAATGCATTGGTTGAAGAGGGAGATGATTTTGGATTTGATGGATTTACCACTGGACTAATCTGATATGGATAAGAAATTTGATGCATTAAATGAAACTTTCAACACTCCCGACGAATTAGTTCAACCAGAAGTAATAGAGAAAAAAATTGAAAAGGTTAAATCTTCCGTAGATGACGTTAAAAAAGATTATGATTATACAAGAGGAAATCTTTATAGTATAATTGAAAAAGGTCAAGAAGCAATTAATGGAATTCTTGAATTAGCACAAGAAAGTGAAATGCCTAGAGCATATGAAGTTGCTGGACAATTAATCAAAAATGTTGCTGATGCAACTGATAAACTCATGGATCTTCAGAAAAAATTAAAAGATGTTGAAGAAGATACCAAATCAAAAGGTCCTTCTACCGTAAACAATGCACTATTTGTTGGATCCACTGCAGATTTAGCAAAGATGCTGAAGAGCGGTTTAAAAGAAGACAATAAATAATAAATGTAGTGGAGATATATCAAAAGTGGCATTAAAGAAGCCTTCAGATTTTTTTGAAAAAAAGAACAAAACTCCTCTAGATCAAATTAAAGAAGAGTATGATTCTGCACGTCCAGAAAAAATTGAACAAATTTCAGAGGCATTTGATGCGTTTAAAGATAATTTAAATTATATTAAATCATTATCAGATTTTACATCTACATTCGATAGTTTCAAAGAGAATCTAGATAAAGTTGAAAATGTTTCAGAAGAAATTTCTGTAATAAAAGAAAATTTAAAAAATTTAATTAAAAAGGAAGATTTAGATAGCGCCATGATGGCGCACCTTCTTTTTGTTGAAGATTCTATATCTAAGATTGAATCAAAAATAAATTCAATTAATGGAGAGACTGTAGATAAAATTAAAGAAGATTTTGAAGGTCTTTCAAATTCCGTAGAATCTTTTATTGAAGTTGATGTACCGAAATATAAAAAATTAGTATCTGAATCAGAAACTAGAGTAGATGATAGATTTGCAAAGTTCAAAGGAGAAGTAGAAGAAAATTTAGACACAATTAAAGAAGACGTAAACAAAGAAGTTACGACTGCTTTATCAGATATTGAGAGTCTTGGTGAAAGCACCGTACTCAATATAAAGGAAGATTTTAAAGAAAGAACTAAAGAAATTAACGAGACAGTAGATAATCTTGTTAATGAAGAACTTCCAAGATATAAAAAGTTTTTTGCAGAAACAGAGTTAAAGACAGAAGAAAAAATTAAATCTTCGATTGATTCATATCAAAAAACTATTGAAGATTTGAATGCTACAGTAAAAGATTTTACTGAAAAAGAAATTCCAAAATATAATAATCTTCTTGTTGAAAGTAAGATTAAATCTGAAAAAGAAGTAAAGGAACTAGAGGAACAGGTTCTTTTAAAAGTTAATACTTTATCTGAAAAAGTTGAATCTCTTTCAAAAGATATTAGCGAAAAAACTTCAGAAAAAATTGAAGATCTTCAGTCAGTAATAGTAGAGTATAAAGAAGAAATAGATTCAATTTCTAAAACATATGAATCTTTGTATAAAGATTTTAAAAAGAGAGAAATATCTGAAAACAAAAAATTAGAAACATACTCTAATGAAATTGAAAAATATCACAAGAGATTTGAATTTTTAGAAGAAACAGTTAATGAGGATCTCAGAGAGATTCAGAATAATCTGATAATATCAAATGAAAATTATCATGCTAGTTTAAAGACTGAAGTCGGAAAATTCAGAAATAAAATTTCTGACCAGATGAAAGGTCTTGAAATGGATCTTGTTGTTAATGAACAACATATCAAAAAACAGAATGATAATATTGAAGATATTAGAGAAGAAATCAAAGGAGTATTTGATAAACTTCAATTAAATCTATTAGAAGAAAAAAACAAAGAACTAGTTGACAAAATCAACTACATTGAAGAAACTATTTCTCAATTTAATGAGAAAAAACTTTTAAAGGAAGATAATCCAACTTTACCTGGAAATCCGTCTACAAATAATTCTTCAGATCCACTAACTCCTTTAAACCAAAAGTTCGCAACACTCGACGATCTTCAAAATCATTACAGAATATTCATTAACAGGATTCAGCAACAGATTGCTACCATTGGTGGCGGTGGTGCTGGATTCATTAAAG